>OJOZ01000054.1_pt1 | contig 81501 bp, 55 predicted proteins | sample 1598381 | NCBI WGS metagenome assembly OJOZ01 (sample SAMN03922476, study PRJEB24848) | human gut metagenome | isolation source: stool sample | host: Homo sapiens | place: Germany | collected 2010-11
CGCGTCGATTGAATAGTTATTCTTTGGTAGTATATCTTGCAAATATGAATCCTTATATGGGTTCTTTTCATCTAATAGCCGTCTTGCGCTTTCAAATAACTTATCCCAATATTCCAAATTTTCTTCAAGAGCGAAACTTTCAATTTGAGTCAAAGAATTCTTAAGTCGGGTTTTAATTTCTAATAAGTCATATTGTTTGTCGATCGTCGGACGATCCTTAGATATGCACTTGTATTTTACCTGCCATATTTTATTGTCGGGTGCATTTTGATTTATACTACTCCATTCGGCATTCCAAAAGTCTGAATGATCTTCGAAAACAGTTTCTATTAACCAAATCCCTCCACCTCCGACAAAACCTGCCGTCATATAATCGTCGGGCCTTTGCGACTTGAAGTGCAGCCTGAGTTTCAAGCATCCTTTTTCGTTAAGATATTTAAACCATCCGGTTGGACTATCAGCTACCAGCATCTCGACTTTCTTGGAAAACAGGCCTTTTTTCTTTTGATATATAAAGTCGACAGATTTACAATATTGGAAAATACAATTCGAATCGAAATCGTATAGCAAGTTACCCACTTGCAAATAATCGTTGCCGTATCCGATAATGGCAATTACCTGTGCAATAATGTCATTCATGCTCTTGAATGGTTATTCTGTCAAATATACTATTTTATCCATGGATATCCAAAAGTTACCCCCCCCCTGCGCAAATTTATGTAACTATTTGTATTAAGTGGTATTATTCGGCTAATGCCTCCAAAAGTCCAAGCGCCTAATCAGTATGTTCTGCCTGTTATTTCTTCACCGATCGGCACGAAAAAAGCGGCTGCCTTGCTTTGGCAACCGCTTGATTTTCAGAGCTGTTGACGAGGATTGAACTCGTGACCTCTTCCTTACCAAGGAAGTGCTCTACCACTGAGCTACAACAGCAACATTTCCCGTTCGAGTGGTGCAAAAGTACATAAGAAAAATGAAAAGACCAAAAAATTGTGAAAAATTCACAATTATTTTCTACCTTTACTTTTGAATTATAACCCATGCTCATGAAACGTATACTAATAGTAGGTGCCGGAGGCCAGATTGGTTCCGAGCTGACAGTCTATCTGCGCAAAATTTACGGTGACCACAATGTCGTGGCGACAGACATGCGCGAATGCAAGGCCCTCGGCGAGGCCGGCCCTTTCGAAGTGCTCAATGCGCTCGATGCGACGGCAATGGCTTCGGTCGTGGCGCGTTACCATATTGATACGATCTTCAACCTGGTCGCTTTGCTCTCGGCTGTGGGCGAACGTAACCCGCAGATGGCCTGGAACGTCAATATGGGGGCGCTCAACAACTCGCTCGAGGTGGCGCGCCAGCACCATTGCGCCCTCTTCACGCCCAGCTCGATCGGCGCCTTCGGCCCCTCGTCCCCCAAGGACAAGACCCCGCAGGATACGATCATGCAGCCGACGACCATCTACGGTATCTGCAAGGTCACGGGCGAGATGCTGGGTAACTACTACCACCATAAATACGGTGTGGACACCCGTTCGGTGCGCTTCCCGGGCATTATCTCCAACGTCACGCTGCCGGGCGGCGGTACGACCGACTACGCCGTCGAGATCTACTACGAGGCGATCCGGTCGGGCCGGTTCACCTGCCCTGTGCCGTCGGACGTCTATATGGACATGATCTACATGCCCGATGCGCTGCGTGCCTGCGTCGAACTGATGGAGGCCGACCCCGCGAAGCTCGTGCACCGCAACAGCTTCAATATCGCGTCGATGAGTTTCACCCCGGAGATCATCTGTGCCGAGATCCGGAAACGGCTGCCCGATTTTAAGATGGACTACGACGTCGACCCCGTGAAGAAGGAGATCGCCGAGAGCTGGCCCAATTCGCTTGACGACACCTGCGCCCGTGAGGAGTGGGGCTGGAAACCCGAGTGGGATCTCTCGCGCATGACGGACGACATGCTGGCGCATATCCGGGCGAAGCTGGCTGTTGCGAAGTAACGTTCGGGGACGATGGCGTTGCCATAACCCGTGTCGCCGGGAGCCCGGCCAGCCGGGACGGCACGCCGTTGGCGTCCTGTCCGCAGGCTGTGCCGCAGTTGCGGGATCCGCGAACGCCGGTGCCGCCTCGTACGGACGTCGCAATGCTCACGCATCCTGGCACGGTATTGCGGGAGGAGTGACCGCGCTCCCGGAACCGGCTGCCGGATGGTTTTTCCGTGCCGGCGAGGGTGTGGGGCGGCTGGCCGGTACGGCCCGTAACGGGGGATTCCGGGCGATGCGGAGACCGGACTGGCGGTATCCTGTGCCGGGGACTATTGGGTGTTCCTGACGGGGGATACCGCAGCATAACTTTTTATTATGAAGAAGAAGCGGATCAGGCGAATCATAGCCGTTTTTATCCTGTTGCCGATAGCTGCGGTTATCGGCGGCAGTTTCTATATGCTCGCGTTCTCGCTGCGGCCCGATGCCAAGATGCGGGAAAAGAATGCCACGGCCTATGAATACATGTATGCCGAATACCCTTTCCTGCGCCCGTGGGTGGACAGTTTACAGACGGCCGGGGCGTTGCGCGACACTGTGATCGCCGACCCCCGGGGCGTCCGGCTGCATGCCCTCTATGCGGCGGCTCCCGTGCCGACCGACCGCACGGCGGTTATCGTCCACGGTTATACGGACTGCGCCGTGCGGATGCTGATGATCGGCTATCTCTATAACCATGACCTGGGGTATAACATCCTGCTGCCGGATCTGCATTACCACGGGCAGAGCGAAGGGCGGGCAATCCGCATGGGGTGGCTCGACCGCTTCGATCTCCTGCACTGGATGGAGGTTGCCGACGGGATTTTCGGCGGCGATACGCGGATGGTCGTGCATGGCATCTCGATGGGGGCTGCCACGACGATGATGGCCTCGGGCGAGCCCCAACGGCCCTACGTCAGGTGCTTTGTCGAAGATTGCGGCTATACGGGCGTCTGGGACGAGTTCTCCAAGGAACTGAAGTCGTCGTTCGGGCTGCCGGCATTCCCGCTGCTGTATACGGCCAGCTGGCTGTGCGACCTGAAATACGGGTGGAATTTCCGCGAGGCCTCGTCGCTGGCGCAGGTCGCAAAATGCCGCCTGCCGATGCTCTTCATCCACGGCGATGCCGACGATTATGTCCCCACCTGGATGGTTCGCCCGCTTTTCGAGGCGAAACCGGGCGACAAGGAGCTGTGGCTCGTGCCGGGTGCCGGACATGCCGCTTCCTACCGCGACAACCGGGAGGAATACACGCGCCGCGTCGGGGAGTTCGTCGGAAAATATATCGGGCCCGCTTGAAAAGGGCCCGGGGCGGCTTCCGGGCGCTTCCGTCGGCTCGGAGTATGCCCCTCCTGATAATATGAAATATACTATGGAAAACGATAATCAACAGCAAGTCAAGTCCTTCTACCGGATTCTGGAGGAGGGCATCGCAAAACTCCCGGCCGATGTGCGCGGGGCGCTTTACCGGCCGTGTGCCGTCGATTGTGTCAAGGATGTCGTCCTGACGGAACTACGCAGGCAATTCGAAGAATGCGGCTGCGACCTCGACCGGCAGTATACGAAATACGGACGTTCGGAGTATTTTTTTGCGGACGTCATCGAGCCGGGGCGGGTCTACGAGGTCGGGTATCCCCGGTGCCTCTGCCCGCAGGTCGATGCCGGGTTCGTGGACTCTGCGGCCCATTGCGAATGCTCCCGCCAAAGCATCCTCTATGTTTTGGAGGAGTTGCTGCCCGGCAGGGACATCCGCGTGGAAGAGCTCGAGACCGTGTTGTCGGGCGGCGAAAAATGCCGTTTCCGGGTCATTGTCGGGTAGCTCATTGCGGCGCCTGGCTACTCCCGGCCGCGTCCGGTGCACGGGCGTGGGGCGATGGCTGCCGGCCAAAATAAAAATCCCGAAGCATCGGCTTCGGGATTTTTCAATAGGGTATTCAGCCGTCTAAGCGCCCGCATAGATCAGCATTCCGAGCCCGGTGAGGAACAGCAGGAACATTCCCAGGTTGAGCCTGCGGGAGATTTTGGGTGCCCCCTTGAATTCTTTCCAGATCAGTATTCCCCAGAGTGCCGATACGAGTGTAGCACCCTGTCCCAGGCCGTAGGAGATCGCCGCCCCGGCCTTGCCCGAAGCGATCATGCTGAACGATTCTCCCAGACACCAGATCATACCGCCCAACACGCCGACCATGTGGGTTTTGAGGCCGCCTTTGAAATAGTCGGCGATCCGCACGGGTTCTCCGTCCACCGGACGTTTCATCGCGACGGTGTTGAACAGGAAATTGCTGACGAAAACCCCGACGGCGAAGATGAATACGGCCGTATAGGGTGTCATTTTGCCGGCTGCGGGGGCGGCAAAATCGTTCAGATCCATGGATGCGGCCACGAAACGGTAGAAGAATGCCATGATGATGCCGGCCGCAACCGAAATGAGAATGCCCTTTGTCGTGAGCCTGCGTTTTTCGGTCTGGGCTTTCTTGTAGGCGAATCCGTTCATGACGATCGCTGCGGCGATGAGCAGTACCCCGATGAAAATGAAGGTCGGGTCGCCTTTGGCTGCGCTGAAATAATTTATCAGCACGCCCAGTACCAACGCGAGCCCCACACCCACGGGAAAAGCTACCGACATGCCGCAGAGGGCGATGGCGGCCGAAAGCAGGATGTTCGAAGCGTTGAATATCACGCCGCCCATGAATGCCGAGAAGAGGCTGCCTGCGTCTGCCTGTGCCAGGTCTGCGAGGAAACCGCGCCCTTCGGCGCCGAAACTGCCCAGCGTGAAGGCCGACAGCAAGGAGAAGAGCAGTACACCGACCACGTAGTCCCAATAGAAGAGTTCATAGCGCCACGTGCGGGCCGCCAGTTTCTGGGTGTTGCCCCAGGAGCCCCAGCACAGCATGGTGATGAAGCAAAAAGCGATTGCCAGGGGATAACTTTGAACGATAAACATAATGCGTCGAATTTACGGGGTTCGGATTAATTCCCGGCAGCTTGCGGAGTGCTGCCGTATACCAACAGGTCGCGGATTTGCAGCGATGCATCCTTGCGCGGGTTATGCCATTCGGCCGTGATGCGGTGGGGGCCGGACGGGAGCCGGTAGCGCCAGAACAGTTCATGGCGGCGGGTGCGGTAAAGCGCCGGGAGCTTGACCCGTTCGACCGGTTGTCCGTCGATCGAGAAGGTTACTTCGGCGACGTACGATTCGTCGGGGCAGCGCAGGGCGCCTGTCAATACCGCTCCGATGCCGTCGAATTCGATTCCGCCGGCTTCGGGAAGCGATTTGTGTATCGAACGGCGTTCGGTCGGATAATGCCCTTCGAACGACTGTTCGAAACGGACGGGTACGGGTTGCTGGCATGCGATGGTCACGTCGGTTTCACCTACGGAACCGCCGTTGCGGCGGATCACTTCCAAAGCCTGACAGAAACTCATTTCGTAGGTGCGGTTGAGCGAGATGTCGGTATAGGCAAAGTCCATATCTTCCACTTCACGCAGGTTGCGCATCCATTTTTCCGGGATGTTGCCGTACCCGAGCATTGCGCCCAGGATACCGCCGGCCGATGCCGGGTTGCAATCCGAATCCTGTCCGCAGCGGGTGGCGATATCGAGTGTCTTCGAGAAGTCGCCCTCGCCGTAAAGCAGGCCGATAAGGATGTAGGCGCTGTTGATCACGGCGTCGATGTTGAACGGCACGAATACGCCGTCCGGGCAGCCGATATCCGAGCTCCATTTCTTTTCGCATTCGAACCAGGTGCGTTTCCAGTCGCCGGGATACTGCTTGTGCCAGGCGATGACGTCTTTCATGCACCGGTAATAGCGGCTCTGTTCGGGGATGGTTTTCAAGGCTTCCTCGACGATGAATCCGATGTCGTCCGAGACGAACGAAAGCGAATACATCGCTGCCACGTAAACTCCGCCGTACCAGCCGTCGCCGTAGTTCATGATGTGTCCCACGCGGTCGCAGAACTCCGAGGCCGCGTTGGGCATGCCCGGGGACATGAGCCCCGCAAAATCGGCTTCGATCTGGAAGTCGAGGTCGTCGGCATGGGGGTTGTTGAGCCAGTGCCCCGATTCGGGCGGGCGGATGCCGTTGAGGATGTTGTAGCGTGCGGCCTGGTTGGCGTGCCACAGTACGTAGCCGGCATTGGCGAAGGCTGCGGCGAGCGAATCCACCGGGGCGTCGATGCCCAGGCGGTCGAAAACTTCGACGAACGTCAGATCCATGTATACGTCGTCGTAGAGTCCCGGGGTGTTTTCATACCACCATTTGATGTAGTGTTCCGGCCACGGGATCGGGGTGTATTCCTGGATCATCGTGCCGTTGAATTTGAATTCCGTCGGGCCGCCGTAGGTGCATCCGATAGTCTGGCCGGCCCAGCCGCCCTTGATTTTGTCGAGCAGCCGTTCTTTGGTGAGGGTGACCTGTTCCGGGAGCTCGCGGGGCGCCGGGCGGGCATTGCACGAGACGATGGTCGCGGCCGTGCAGAGTAACAAAAAGGTTTTTTTCATGGTCGGGTCTGTTTTAGCGTTATAGGTTGAATACGTCGACTTCGGTACGGTAAGGTACGGAATTTTGCGCACCCGGGCGTGTCACCGATATGGCCGAGGCTTTACAGGCGAAACGCACGGCTTCGGGAAGTGTCCGCCCCTCGGAAAGGGCTACGACCAGCGCCCCGTTGAACACATCGCCCGCGGCGGTCGTGTCGACAGCCTGTATCTTATATGCCGGGACGACTTCGCAGTGTTCCCCGTCGAAGACCAGGGCCCCTTTGGCTCCGAGCGTGATGATGACGTTGCACACGCCCATCGACGCGATTTTACGGGCGGCTTCTTCGGCCGTGTGTTCATCGGTGATGCGGATTCCGGAAATGGCTTCGGCTTCGGTTTCATTCGGGGTGATCGCGTACAGCGTTTCGAGCAGTCCGGCGGAGAGCTTCGAGGCCGGGGCCGGGTTCAGGACGACCTTCTTGCCCAGCCGGTATGCCATGGCGGCTGCGGCTTCCACGGTTTGCATCGGGATTTCGAGTTGCAACAGGATGATATCGGCCGCTTTGACCGCCTCGGCCGACCGTTTGAGGTCGTTCGGGGTGAGATGTGCGTTGGCTCCGGGTGCGACGACGATGCAGTTCTCAGCGTCGGTATCTACGGTAATCAGGGCCACGCCCGACGGGTTTTTCGTGTCGGAAAATACATACGAAGTGTCGATCCCTTCTTCATTGAACAACTGGTTGGCCTGGTGTCCGAAGATGTCGCTGCCTGTTTTGCAGATGAAGGAGACCCTTCCGCCCAGACGCGCCACTGTGACGGCCTGGTTGGCGCCTTTGCCGCCCGGGTTCATGAAGAAAGTGCCCCCGATGACCGTCTCGCCGGGAAGGGGTAAGTGTCCGGTGCAGATGACCATATCGGTGTTCGAACTGCCGATTACGAGAATTTTTGATTCTGACATGGTGTTTTTTCTGTGTGGCTGTTTATCCCGCCCTGCCGGTTCCTACAGACCGGCAGGGCGGGGTGGTGTTCAATCGGTATATCCGTCGTTTTGTTTGAGGTTCGTGTTGGTCTTGCGGATGTTGGCCGGAATAGGGTAAAGTTTCGTGTATGCCGGGCTGACGGCCGGTTTCAGGTCGCGTGCTTCGCTCCACTTGCCGAACCGGATCATATCCTGGCGACGTAATCCTTCCCATGCAAATTCCCGGCCCCGTTCGTCGTAAATTTCATCGAGTGTCAGATCGGCGGCCTTGTAGTCTTCCAGCCCCGTGCGGCGGCGCACCTCGTTGAAAAGGGGAACGGCCAGATCGGCATGCCCCTGGCGCACGAGCGCCTCGCCCTTCATCATCAGCACGTCGGCATAACGGTAGACCACATAGTCGTTGTCCATGCATTCGCCTTGCAGCCCGTTTGCATATTCGTATTTGGCCGAGCGGACGCCTTCGTTCGATTTTGCCGGGTTCGAGAAGTCGAACAGCGAGGTGATATGCGGCGTGTAGTCGAGCTGCTGCCCGTTTTGCATCAGGAGCGGATTGCCCGACATGTCGTACTGGGGGCCCGCGAGCCATTGCCTGCGCCGGATGTCTTTCGGATCGTACTTGTTATAGAAAGACTCGGTTGCGGCGAAGCCGTTCCAGCAAAAGTCGAGGATGCCGTAGGTCTGTTGCGAGAGGCTGTTGAGCGTCAGCTGGTGGAACCGGAAGACGTGCCACCAGTTTTGCGACGTATAAACTTTGTCATAGAGGATGACGAATATATTCTCCTTCGACGAGGTGTTGTCCACCTTGAAGTTCGAAAAGTAGTCGGGTTCTATCTCCAGTTGCCCGAAGCCGATCACCTGGTCGCAGGCAGCGATGGTTTCGTCCCATTTGGCCTCGCCGATCCACTCCTGCGCATTGATGTACAGTTTGGCGAGCGTGGTGTAAGCCATCGCCTTGGTTACGCGGCCGTAGTTCGAGGCGGTAGGCACGTCCTGCAACAGGCCGACGTTATCCTTGATCTGCTGTTCGATGAACGAGAAGAGGAACTTGCGATCCACCTGCCTGGGCAGGCTCGTGTCCGAGAAGTCGGTGGTGAAGGGAACATTGCCGAACAGATCCATGGCATTCAGATAGAACCATGCGCGCATGACCAGCACCTCGGCTACCAGGCTGGGTTTGGCCTCGAAATCGACCGACGACTGGTCGAACTCATAGAGTATCTGGTTGCAGAGCGAAATGCCGCCGAAAAGGAACTCCCAGATCGTTTGCAGATCCTGCATCTGCGAATTCCACGTGTGTGCGTGCATGTCGCGCCATACGCCGTCGTCGACCCACTGGTTTCCTTCGCGCAGGGGACTGACCGCCTCGTCCGTCGATACGGAAATCGTGCCCCAGATACAGCGGTAGCAGGTATAGCGTACCAGATAAGCGTAAATACGCCCGGCGCTCATCAGGAATTCTTCTTCGTTGTTGAAGAATTCGTCGGACGGGATCGAGGAGTAGGGATTCTCTTCCAGGTCGGTGCAGGAACTCAGTATTGCACTTAGCAGGAATATCGTGGACAGGATTGATACTATCTTTTTCATAATAGGTTCGTTTGTTGGTCGGATGATTTAGAATGCGATGGCTGCTCCGAGAACGAATGTACGCGTACGGGGGTAGAAATCATACCAGTCGATGCCGGGTTGCAGGCCCGAGATGCTGACTTCGGGGTCGATGCCCTTGTAGCCGGTTATGGTAAAGAGGTTCTGTGCCGTGACATAGCAGCGCAGCTTGGAGATGACCTTCGATTTGAGCTTGAAATCGTAACTCAGCGTGATGTTGTCGAGTTTGAGATAGGAACCGTCCTCCACGAACCGCGACGAATAGTATGCGCCGTCCTTGTAGTTGGCATGGTCGAGTGTCGAGCGCAGAATATTGCGGGTGCCGAAGTAACCGAACCCTTCGTAATAGACACGGCTCTGGTTCAGGACGTCGTTGCCGATGGAACTGCGCAGCAGGAAGCTCAGGCTCCACTGTTTGTAGCTGAAGGTATTCTGCAGCGAAAGCAGCACGTCGGGATATGCGTTGCCGATAACCTGGTAATCCGCTTCGGTAATGCCCTCTACACCGTCGAGGTCTTCGTAGATGGCACCGCCGTTATCGTTGAATCCCACAAATTTCGGGCCCCAGAAGTTGCCCAGTGAGCCGCCTTCGACGATGCGCATGGTATACATTTTCAGGTCGTCGGGGAAGTAGCCGGTCTGGATCTGTACCATTTCGTAATCCTCGTTGGAGAATTTGACCAGGTTATTCTTGTTGTGGCTTATCGTCGCCGCGAGGTTCCAGCTGAAATTCTTGCGTGAAATCGGCGTGGCGTTGACCGTCACTTCGATACCTTTGTTGTCGATCGTGCCGACGTTGGCGAATTTCGAAGGGTAGAGGTTGGGCGGTACGGGTACGGTATAGGTGTAGAGCAGATCCTTGGTGCGGCGGTTGTAGTAGTCGACCGTGACGTTGAGCCGGTTGTCGAGCACGCTCATGTCGAGCCCGACGTTGAACTCTTTTTTCTTCTCCCATCGCAGGTCGGGGTTGGGATTGCTGCCGGGTTCATAGGTGCTGATCCACTTTTTGTTGTAATAGAAATTCGACGAACCCTTGCGCAGGATCGACAACGAACGGTAGTTGCCGATTTCCTGGTTGCCCGTGATGCCGAAGCCGGCGCGCAGCTTGAGCTCGTTGAGCCATTTGGCGTCCTTCAGCCACGGTTCGCGCGATATGCGCCAGCCGAGGCTCACGGCCGGGAAGGTTCCCCATTTGTGGTTGTCGCCGAAACGCGATGAACCTTCATAGCGCACCGATGCCGAGAAGAGGTATTTTTCCTTGTAATTATACATCACGCGGCCGAAGAAGGCGATGAGCCGGTTGTCTTCCTTGCTGCTGCCCATCGAGGCGAGCCCTTCCTTGAGCGCCCCGCCGCTGCCGATGTTGTGGAACCCGAAGATGTCCGTATCGAACTTGTAGTTCATCTGGTCGTAGCTTTCCGAACTTTCCTCGCTGAACGAGTAACCGGCGATGGCTTGCAGTTTGTGGTCGCCGAACGTGCCCGAATAATCGATCGTCGCTTCAAGCATCTTGTTCTTGTAGTGGTCGTTGTAAGTTTCCGCCGTCCCGTTGTTGCCGATATTTACCGGGTAATAGCGGCCGTAATAGTGCCCATAGCGTTCCGAACGCTCGATGATGGCGCCCATGGCACTGATTTTCAGACCGTCTATGATGCGCAGCGAAGCATTGACGCTGCCCGAGAACTCTTTGCGGATGCCTTCGTCGTCACGTTGTTCGAGCATCGCCACGGGGTTGTGGTAGTCGATTCCCGGCGAGAAGAAGTATTTGCCGTACTGGGGGTTGTTGCCGCTGGTTTCGTAAATGGGTTCGGTCGGGTTGCGCAATACGGCCTGCCGCATGATGAACTTGTCGGCATAGGAGCCTTTTCCGGTGGTGTACGCAAAATTATAATCCACTTTCAGCCGATCCCGGATGAGCGACTGGCTCACGTTCAGACGTCCGCGGAGTTTCTCGTTCCCGGTTTTTTTCACCAGCCCGATGTCGTTGGTGTAGGAGACGCTGGCGCGGTAGTTGAGTTTTGCGGAGCCGCCCGATGAGGATACGTTATAATTTTGGCTTACAGGGTGTTTGCGCGTGACGGCGTCGAACCAGTCCGTCGATCCGCCGAAATCGTACGATGACGCTTTGTCGGGGAAATATTGCCGGATCGTGTTGCGGTATTCGCTTGCCGACATCACGTCGGGTTTTTTGTCCACGCTTTGCATGGCGACATAAGCCGAGAATTCGATACGGTTCTCCCCCGCATGGGCTTTTTTCGTCGTCACCAGAATCACACCGTTCGTACCCCGGGTGCCGTAGATCGCAGCGGCCGAACCGTCTTTCAGCACGTCGATCGAGGCGATGTCGTCAGGGCTGACGTTCGACAGGTCGCCGCCCACGACGCCGTCGATGACTACCAGCGGCGAAGCGCCGCCGGCCATCGTCGTCATGCCCCGCAACTGGATTTCAAAGTCGCCGTTGGGGTCTCCGCCGTCGGCGCGTACGATATTCAGGCCTGCAACCTGTCCCTGGAGCAGTTGCAGCGGATTGGTGATGTTCCCTTGTTTGAAATCATCGCTCTTGAGGGAGGAGACCGAGCCGGTCAGCTCTTTTTTCGTGGTGGTACCGTACCCGATCACGACTACGTTGTCCATCGTCGTGACTGACTCGGTGAGCTGCACATCGAGCGTTGTTTTCGTTCCTGCCGGAAGTTCCGTGTTCCGGTAGCCGATGAATGAGAATTCGAGGACGGCATTTTCCGCATTTTGCAGACGCAGCGTATAGCTGCCGTCGGCAGTGGTGCTGACACCGTTGGTCGTACCTTTCTCGACGACCGTTACGCCCATCAGCGGCTTGCCCGTGTCGTCGGTTACCCGGCCGGAGATCCGGCGGGTGTCGTTTTGTTGCAAGGTGTCGTAATCTCCGGTACCGGCTGCATGCGTGACGGCCGGCAGCGTACCGAGCAGCGCGGCCAGACAACAGGTGCGCAGCATGTGCTTTCGTAGAATTAGGGTCATAGTTTTACAGGTTTAGTTGGTTAGACTGGTGGTGGGATGGCTTTGCCCCGAGGCATTAGGTTACATGGTTATTCGTATTTTGGGTTAATGTAATGGTTGAATATGTACGTTTGCCGCCTTATTTGCGGATCGTTTGGCGTATTTGTCCGGCCGTTTGTTATACAAATATAAGTTTAATAGTTCTGATGGGGAGGCGTATTTTTACTTGAATTATGATAAACCCAAATTGATTTATTAAAAATAATTTATATTGTAACTCGTGATATAAAATATTGTATATTATAGATATAGATGTATTATTTCGTATATTGGCATATGTTTTATCCGGTTATTTTCAAATGATTTTATCTGAAATGAATGTTTATAGGGATCTGTGGCTGTAATAAATGCTGCGGGGAGCTGCCAGATAGGGTGGAAATGCCGGTCTTGCGTGTATTTAGTGCTGAAACGACCTCTTTGGGATTATCCGGATATCTGCGAAATTGTCCGGGAATATTTCTTTATAACCCGGATCTTTCATAAGGAATTTCCGGGATTTCATCTCCTGCAAATAATTCCTATCTTTGTATAACTAACCCGCAAGGCCATGAACAAAGCTATTTCGCTGCTTGTGCTTATCCATTCGATGACGAAGGCGGAAAAACGCTATTTCAAACTTTACAGCAACCTGCAGGAGGGCGATAAGGTCTATCTGACTCTGTTCGCCCTGATGGAGGAGTGCTCTTCGGTTGAGGAGGTTGCCCGGCGTTTTGGCGTCGATGCCGGGGAAAGCAGTTTCGACATCGCCGTCAAGCACCTGTATAAAGTAGTTGTCGACTGCCTGCTGCATTTACGGAGCCGTTACGATATCCAGGCCCGCATTTCCAACCGCATGGCCGAGGCGGAGATCCTTTTCCGCTGCGGCTTGCTGCAGGCGGCGACCGAGGAGCTGAGCCGGGCGAAAAAACTGGCCGGGCAGTATGAGATGACGGCCCTGCTCATGCTGATCCGGCAGACGGAATTGCGTTACCTGAGTGCCGGGGATTTTCAGGGGATGAGTGAAAAGCAGCTGGTCGAAAAACAGATGAAAGTCAACGAGACGTTCAAGCATTTGCGCAGCGCCAACCAGCACATGCAGCTTTACGATATCCTCAAGTATCGGGCGCTTTACCGCAGCAAGGTGCGTTCCGAACAGGAATGCCAGAGTCTGAACGATTTGGTGCTCAGTGAGCTGCACCTGATAGCCAATAATACTTACAACGGGTTCGAGGTGGATAAACTCCACCAGCTGTTCCAGTCGACCTATTTCCTGCAGTCGGGCAATTACAAGGCTGCCATCCGTATCTATCAGCAACTGCTCGAATTGTTTGACCACAATCCGGGCCGGATGCTCAACCCTCCGTTGCACTATCTCGATGCCGTGCTGGGGGTATTGGACAGCCTGCTTTCGGCGGGGCTTTACGATGAGATGCCCTTTTTTATCGCCAAGCTGCACCGGCTTACGGAAAGTGATTACCCCCAGGAGTTCGTCCGCAAGGTGCTGGCTTATATCTATATATACGATTCGTTCCGGCTCATCAACTGCGGGGCTTTCGCCGATGCGCAGGAACTTTATAAGCTGCATGAGGAGACCCTGTTCCGCAAACTATCGCAGCAGAAACTCGATGTCCAACTGTTGTTGCAACTCAATCTGGTCGTGCTGCATCTGGTGTGCGGCCGGGGTGGCGAAGCCCGTAAGGCCATGATCCGGATCCAGGCGACCGGGCTCGTGTTTTATAATTTCCCGGCTTTCCGTATTGCGCGGCTGGTGAATTTGCTCCTGCAGGCCGAATGCGGGCGGTTCGATTTCGCCGAAAACGAAATCAAATCCATACGCCGCAGTACCGCTATCGGAAACAGCTCGGTCGAAAAACTTGTTTTCAGGTTTGTACGCCTCTTTCCGCTGCCCGGGAGCCGGCGGGAGAGGGGCCGCCTGTGGGAACGGCTGTACGGTGCGGTGCAGGCAGTTGCGGCCGATAAATACGAGCGGCCGTTACTCAAATACTTCGATTTTACGGCATGGATCGAGGCGTGCCTGACCGGGGCGGCTTTGTCGGATGTGCTGGGGCGTAATACCCGGCAGCAGGCCGAACGGTTCAGCGTGTAGGCGGCCTTCCGGCCCGGCCGGTGGCCCTGGGCGGAGCCTGGCGCGGCGGCGGGGTATACTGCGGGGTGCCGGCCTTGCCGGTCTGCGGGGGCGGCAGTGCCGATCCGGGGGTGCCGGATGTGCCGAACTGCGAGGTGCTGGGCTATGCCGATCTGCGGGACGCCGGCTGTGCCGGTCTGTCGGGCTGTGCCGATCCGGAGGCACCGGGCTTGCGGGTATAAAAGAAAATCCCGGGCCGCGATGGCCCGGGATTTTTCTGTCGGGAACTCCGGATTAAGCCTGTCCGGCCGAACCCAGGACGCTTTCGCATTTGTGCATGTAGAGCTTCTTCAGCTCGTCGCGGGCCGGGCCCAGGTATTTGCGGGGGTCGAACTCTGCGGGCTGGTCTACGAAGATCTTGCGGATGGCTGCGGTCATGGCCAGACGGCCGTCCGAGTCGATGTTGATCTTGCAGACTGCGCTCTTGGCGGCGCGGCGAAGCTGCTCTTCGGGAATACCTACGGCATCCTTGAGCGCACCACCGTGCGTGTTGATGATTTTTACGTACTCCTGCGGTACGGACGACGCTCCGTGCAGCACGATGGGGAAGCCGGGGAGCTTCTTCTCGATCTCGGCCAGGATGTCGAAACGCAGTTCGGGCGGAACGAGGATACCCTCGGCGTTGCGGGTGCACTGCTCGGGCTTGAACTTGTTGGCGCCGTGCGACGTACCGATCGAGATGGCCAGCGAGTCTACGCCGGTCTTCGATACGAAATCGATCACGTCAGCGGGGTCGGTATAGGTGTGGTGCTCGGCCGAAACCTCGTCCTCGACGCCGGCCAGCACGCCCAGCTCACCCTCGACCGTTACGTCGAACTGGTGTGCGTAGTCTACGACCTGCTTGGTGAGGGCTACGTTTTCGTCGTAGGGCAGGTGCGAACCGTCGATCATCACCGACGAAAAGCCCATGTCGATGCAGCTCTTGCACAACTCGAACGAGTTGCCGTGGTCGAGGTGCAGGCAGATGGGAATGTTTTTGCCCAGCTCCTTGGCATACTCGACGGCGCCCTGTGCCATGTAGCGCAGCAGCGTCTGGTTGGCGTATTTGCGTGCGCCCGACGAAACCTGGAGGATGACCGGCGACGAAGCCTCCACGCAAGCCGAGATGATGGCCTGCATCTGCTCCATGTTGTTGAAGTTGAATGCCGGGATGGCATAACCGCCCTTGATGGCTTTTGCGAACATCTCACGGGTGTTCACAAGTCCCAATTCTTTGTACGATACCATAATAATTTAATTTATGCAGTGAATTGTTTGTCTCGAAAAACCGCACAAATTTAATAAAAATTCTAATTAATTGCGTCCGATCCGGCTATTTTATTCTCTTTTTGTGAAAATAATAACAGCCGGCGGAAAATTGTTGCGCAATCCGGATAGTTTTTTGTATTTTTGCATGGCCTTAACCCCCGGCGTGCGGGCAGGGTATTTGCCCGGTGCGGCTTGCTTGCGGCCGACTGCGGTCGGCAGGGCGGCAAGTAGGCAGGGGGGGGATGCCTGCCGGCTGCGGGGCTGCTTGCTGTAATGTGCCGGCAATGCGCCGCGCGGCATGCCGGGCACGGGACAAACGGACATTAACAAACACAAAACATATCACGATTATGGCTGATTTCATTTATCAGGAGCCGTTCCCCGTCGGGGAAGACAAAACCCAGTACCGTCTGCTGACGAAGGATTATGTGAAAGTCGTCGAGTGCGACGGCCGCAAGATCCTCAAGGTCGACCCCGCAGGCCTCGAACTCTTGTCCAAAGCCGCGTACAGCGACGTGTCGTTCTACCTGCGCGCCGCCCACCTGCAGAAATTGCGCAACATCCTCGATGATCCCGAGGCCACCGACAACGACAAGTTCGTGGCTTACACCATGCTGCTCAACCAGGTCGTTGCGGCCGAGGGCGAACTTCCCACATGCCAGGATACCGGCACGGCCATCTGCATCGGCCACAAGGGCGAGGACGTCTATACGGGCGCCGACGATGCGAAATGCATTGCCAAGGGCGTGTACGAGACCTACAAAGACCGCAACCTGCGCTATTCGCAGGTCGTGCCTTTCACGATGACCGAGGAGAAGAATTCCGGTACGAACCTCCCGGCACAGATCGACATTTACGGCGGCCATCCCGGCATGGAGTACGAATTTCTCTTCATTACCAAGGGCGGCGGTTCGGCCAACAAGACCTTCCTCTACCAGCAGACCAAGGCGCTGCTGAACGAGAAATCGCTGACCGATTTCATCAAGACCCATATCTTCGACCTCGGTACGTCGGCCTGCCCGCCCTACCACCTGGCCATCTGCATCGGCGGTACGTCGGCCGAGATGTGCCTCTCGACCGTGAAGAAGGCTTCGGCCGGCTACCTCGACGAGTTGCCCACTTCGGGCAACGAGGGCGGCCGCTGCTTCCGTGACCTGGAGTGGGAGGAGAAGGTGCTCAGGATCTGCCAGCAGAGCGGTGTCGGCGCCCAGTTCGGCGGCAAGTACCTCGTGCACGACGTGCGCGTGATCCGTGCCCCGCGCCATGCGGCTTCATGCCCCGTGGCCATCGGCGTGAGCTGCTCGGCAGACCGTAACATCAAGGCCAAGATCACCCCGGAGGGCATCTTCCTCGAAGAACTGGAGAAGAACCCCGCGCGTTTCCTGCCCAAGGAGGCGCCCGGCATGTCGCCCGCCGTGGAGATCGACCTCGACGAAGGCATGGACAAGGTTCGCGAGATCCTCTCGAAATACCCGATCAAGACGCGCCTGAACCTGAAAGGCACGCTCATCGTGGCCCGCGACATCGCCCATGCGCGCATCAAGCAGATGATCGACGAGGGCAAGCCGATGCCCGAATATTTCAAGAAACACCCGGTGTACTATGCCGGGCCGGCCAAGACCCCGGACGGCATGGCCTCGGGATCGTTCGGCCCCACGACGGCCGGGCGCATGGATCCTTACGTCGACCTGTTCCAGTCGCTGGGCGGTTCGCTGGTGATGGTGGCCAAGGGCAACCGCACGCAGCAGGTGACCGATGCCTGCAAGAAGTACGGCGGGTTCTACCTCGGTTCGATCGGCGGCCCGGCGGCGATCCTGGCCAAGAACTCCATCAAATCGGTCGAGGTCGTGGACTTCCCCGAGCTGGGCATGGAGGCCGTCCGCAAGATCTACGTTGAGGATTTCCCGGCGTTCATCATCGTCGATGACAAAGGCAACGATTTTTTTGCCGATTTCAAGCATTAAAAACCAGCCCGCGGATATACTAACGGGCAAAAGTTTACGTTGTAAAATCTGAAAGAAGGTTTTATTGTAAAGCTCAATGAGAGATTTCATTGCGAAAATATCCCTGACGGCACTCTTCGTGCTGGCGATCTTCTCGGCATCGGCTGCCGAGAAGGTCACTTTTGAGGCTAATTCTCCGCTGACGGTCGCTGTCGGCGAACCGTTCCGCGTGGAATTCGCCCTCAACGCCATGCCCGACGACGGCACGTTCAAGGCTCCCGCATTCGAGGGGTTCGACGTGATTGCCGGGCCTGCGGAGGCCCGGGGGCAGTCGATCCAGATCGTCAACAATGCGATGACGCGGGTTATCAACTACACGATCACCTACGTGCTCGTGCCGCAGGGCGCAGGCAACGTTACGGTCGGCGCCGCCGAGATAGCGGTCGAGGGTACGACCTACCGTACCAAGCCGCTGGCGATCGAGGTGGTGGACGAGGGCAAGGCGCCGGGAGGCGGCGGTTCCGCCGCCGGCGGACAGCCGCAGCGCCGGGAGGAAGCCTCCTCCGAGAGTGCGGCGCAGAGCAAGGTCGCCAAGGACGACATCCTGCTGCGGGCCATCGTATCGCGGACTTCGGTTTTCAAAGGCGAGCCGCTGCGCGTGACCTTCAAGCTTTACGAACGGGTTCCGGTAGTGGGGTATAACGATGTGAAATTCCCTTCGTTCAACGGCTTCTGGGCCCAGGAACTCAATACCGAGAACGCCCGCCGCGAACGCGAAACCTTCAACGGCAAGGTCTACGAGACGCTCGTAGCCAAGGAGTACCTGCTCTATCCGCAGCAGGCCGGTACGCTCGTCATCGAGCCCGCCGAGATCACCGCCGTGGCGCAGGTCATCATCCAGAGCCGCCGCAGCCTCGATCCCTTCTTCGGGGGAGGTCACGATTTCGTGAACGTGCCCCGCAAGGTGCAGAGCCCGCGGATAAACGTCACGGTCAAACCGCTGCCGGCGGGCGCCCCCGCCAGCTTCAGCGGCGCCGTGGGCAGTTTCACGATGGATGCGGTGCTGCCGCCCGACCGGCTGGCAGCCAATTCTGCGGCGACCTATACGGTGAAGATCTCCGGTACGGGCAACCTCACGTTCGTGCAGGCTCCCAAGTTGACGCTGCCCGCCTCGTTCGAGCAGTATAACGTCAAGACGACCGAGTCGATCAACGCCTCGGCGGCCGGGATTTCCGGCTACCGCCAGTTCGAATACCCCTTCATCGCACGCGCCGAAGGCACGTACGACGTCGAGCCCGTCGAATTCAGCTATTTCGACCCGGCGCGCATGCAGTACATGACGCTGCGCTCGCGTCCGCTCGAACTGGAGATCACGCCCGATGCCAAGGGCGGCGGGGGCGACGCCTATGTCGTGCAGGGACGCGGCATGTCCAAGGAGGAGGTCAAGATGCTCGGGCAGGACATCCGTTTCATCAAGCTGGGCAATGCCCAGTTGCGCCCGGTGCGCGAGCCGTTCCTTTTCGGGGCTGCCTACTGGGGGCTGCTGGTGGGAATTCTGGCGCTCTTCACGGCGGTCTACGTGGCGCTGCGCAAGCAGATCCGCGAATCGCAGAACGCCGCCCTGGTGCGGGGCAAGCGTGCCAACAAGGTCGCCGTGCAGCGTTTCAGGGTCGCCAAGCGTTATATGGAGGAGCAGAACCGCCATGCGTTCTACGAGGAGATGCTCCGGGCATTGTGGGGGTACATGGGCGACAAGTTCAACATCCCGGTGGCCAACCTCACCAAGGAGAACGTCCGCGAGGAGCTGCACAAGCGCGGCGTGTCGGCCGAAGAGTCGCAGCGCTTCACGTCCATTATCACCAAGTGCGACGAGGCGCAGTATTCGCCCGCGGCATCGGCACAGATGAGCGAGGTGTACGCCGAGGGCGTGGACATCATTTCCCGAATCGAAGCGGTGATAAAAAGATAAGAACGCTATGAAACGAATAATCGGATGTTTTCTGTTGTCGCTGGGCCTGGCCGCAGTATCCTTTGCGCAGGAGCCTGCCGACAGCCTGCAACAGGTTTCGCGGGAAGTCCCCGCCGGGGTGCAGGCCCCCGGGGAGCAGACTGCGGAACAGTTGTGGGACAAAGCCAATACGGCCTATATCAACGGCGATTTCCATGCGGCCGCCGATGCCTACGAGGAGTTGCTTTCGCGCGGGGTGAGCTCCATGAAACTCTATTATAACCTGGGCAATGCCTATTTCAAGGACGACCGTATCGGCAAGGCCATCCTCTATTACAACCGGGCGTTGCGCCTTGCGCCGGGCAACGACGACATCCGTTACAACCTGAGCGTCGCCGAGGCCCGCACGAAAGATAACATCGAGGACATCCCCGAGTTCTTCTTCGTCACGTGGATGCGCGACATCCGCCACACGATGGGATGCACGGCGTGGAGCCTGCTTTCGCTCGCACTGCTGGCCTGTATGCTGGGGCTGTTCCTGGTTTACCTGCTGGCACAGCGCATTTCGCTGCGCAAGGCGGGTTTCTACGGCACGGTCGTCGCGGCGCTGCTGTTCATGCTGACCACGTGGTTCGCCGTGGGGGAGCGCCGTGAGATGCTCGACGATACTTCGGCCGTGGTGATGACCGCCTCCACGGCGGTGAAGAGTTCGCCCGACAAGTCGTCGACCGACCTCTTCGTGCTGCACGAGGGTACGGTCGTGACGATCACCGACCGCCTCGACGGGTGGTGCGAGGTCGTGATCGCCGACGGCAAGAAAGGCTGGGTCGAAGGACGGAAAATCGAAATCATCTGAATGTCGAGGCTTTTACAGGACGTTGTCGGCGAGTTGTCGAAACTCCCGGGTGTAGGGCGCCGTACGGCGCTGCGCCTGGCCATCCACATCCTGCGGATGGAGCGCGAATCGGTCGCCGAAATGACGGAGAGCATCGACCGTTTCCGCAACGAGGTCAAATATTGCACGCAGTGCAACAACCTCTCCGACGAGGAAGTCTGCCCGATCTGCGCAGACGACGAGCGCGACCATACGACGATCTGCGTCGTCGAACAGGTGGCCGACGTGCTGTCGGTCGAGAATACGCGGCAGTACAAGGGATTGTATCATGTGCTGGGCGGCGTCATTTCACCCATGCAGGGTATTTCGCCCTCCGACCTGAAGATCGACCTGCTGACCGAACGCATCGCCCGCGGCGGCGTGAAGGAGGTGATCCTCGCCATTTCCACCTCGGTCGAGGGCGAAACCACGCTCTTCTACCTGATGAACCGCCTCCGGCAGTTCCCGGGACTGAAAGTCACCTCCATAGCCCGCGGCATCGGCTTCGGCGACGAACTGGAATATGTCGACGAGCTGACCATCACGCATGCCCTGCTGAACCGCCGCGAGGTCGAATGACCTGCGGCCGGGGCGCACTGCGGGCGAATCCCCTGCTCTGCGGCGCGACATGCGCCGGAATACGGCCGGAACTGTCGCACGTTCTTTTTCTGCAAGCAAGACCCCGGTACAGGATTGTACCAATGTAAAATATTTCTGTTATGGAATTTCTGACAAACGACAAGCTCACGATCGTGGGCGCGGCCGGCATGATCGGCTCGAACATGGCTCAGACGGCGCTGATGATGCGCCTTACGCCCAACATCTGCCTTTACGATCCCTATGCTCCGGCGCTCGAGGGCGTGGCCGAGGAGCTTTACCACTGTGCGTTCGAAGGGGTGAACATCACCTGGACGAGCGATGTCAAGGAGGCGCTCTCGGGAGCGGCCTATGTCGTTTCGTCGGGCGGCGCGGCCCGCAAGGCCGGCATGACGCGCGAAGACCTGCTCAAGGGCAATGCCGAGATCGCCGCACAGTTCGGCAAGGACATCAAGGCTTACTGCCCCGATGTGAAACACGTCGTGGTGGTCTTCAACCCGGCCGACATTACGGGGCTGGTGACGCTCATCTATGCGGGTATCCGCCCGTCGCAGCTTTCGACCCTCGCGGCGCTGGACTCCACGCGCCTGCGGAGCGAACTGGCCAAATATTTCAGGATTTCGCCCGACGAGATCCGTAACTGCCGTACCTACGGCGGCCACGGCGAGCAGATGGCGGTCTTCGCTTCGACGACGCTCGTTGCCGGACGCCCCCTGTCGGAGCTGATCGGCCGCGAGATGCCTGAAGGCGACTGGCACGACCTGCAACAGCGGGTGATCCAGGGCGGCAAGCACATCATCGACCTGCGCGGACGTTCGTCGTTCCAGAGCCCGGCCTACCTGTCGATCTGCATGATCGCTGCGGCGATGGGCGGCAGGCCGTTCGGCTACCCGGCCGGCGTGTTCGTACACAACGACCTGTTCAAGCATATCCTGATGGCGATGGAGACCGAAATCACGAAGGACGGTGTCAGCTATAAGGACGTGCAGGGTACGGCCGAGGAGAACAAGGCCCTTGCCGACAGCTACGGGCACCTCTGCAAACTGCGCGACGAGGTGATCTCGATGGGGATCATTCCGCCCGTCGAAGAGTGGCGCAGCCTGAATCCGCACCTGAAATAGGCGGCGGTTGCATACTGTTGCGGCAGGGGCCGGTTCATTTGAACCGGCCCCTGTTTTCGATTTATGGCCGGGAGTCGAACGGCATCGTATATTTCACCGGGGGCTGACCTTCCCGTCCTTTGTCCTGCGGTGCCCCGATTTTCAGCGAGGGGAGAGTTCCGGTACGCGGACAGCCTCTTCCGAAAATTCTTGGTTTGCGGTTTTGAGTAGCGGATATTGCCCAGGCATCCCGTAGTGTCGATGACGAACGAAATGACGACACGGCCGTATATTTCGGGTTGTTCGGTTGGCCGCCATTCGTATTTCCGGAGGTGCGTCTGTACCCATCGGCGGAAATCCGCGAGGTCGCCGCCTTCGGGCTGCGGATCGATGTCCGTTTCTGTGGATGGTATATTGCCGGCCGTATCTGTGGTTTTGATGGGCTGCGGGTTGGCGCCTTTTCTTCCGGAAGGACGGCAGGCCGGACAACTGGCCTGCCGTCCTTGTATTCAGGCCGGCAAGAGATTCCTGTCCGGAAATGTCTGTCATCCGGAATCTCTGCGGTGTGAAGCCGAATGCGCGTAACCAGACACTCCCCGGGCGTATACTAAATGGATTCCTTCTTCCGTTCTATGTCGGCATGACCGACAATGCGGAACCGGGACGACCTTCCGGGGGGAGGCGTTTCCTCAGCCGCAACGGGAGCCATAGAATTAATATGGGAGGATCTGCCGGCCGGACTTTCGGGAACCGCCCCCCCCCGGCCATGATCCGACGACCATTCCCCGATACTAACCACCACCTTCTTTGGCGGATAAACCCTTACTTGATTCGAGAACCGCTTTGTAGTTCCCGTAGCGTCTGCCTTTCCGGTTTCGTATTTGTCCGGTGCCTCATGCTGTGTGCCGAATGACAAAAAACGAATATGATATGACAAAGACATTCTTTATTTTCACTCAGGCTCCCGATAACGGGGCTTATGGACTTTGTCCCCTTGCTGTGGGCGCCGGGGGTATTCTGGTGCGGGAATGCCGGGGGTACGGGATATCGATAGTTAAACCCTTAACAGACGAGGTATTATGAACCAAGACAAGGAACAGCGCGGGAGCTTCAGGCATCCCAATATGAGCGTGCGGCCGATGCTGAATATTCGCAGCGGGAGCCGTGACGGTCGCTATACGCTGGTCATACAACTGATCCGGGAGCGCCGCCGGGGCGTGATCTTCACACCCTACCGGTTGTTGCCCGAGGAGTTCGACCACCTGCGCGGAAAAGCCGCCGCCACATCCCGGCGCAGAACCCATACGGCGTTCATCCACGAGGTCAATGTTTTTCTGGAGAAACAGAAGGAAGAGGTGCAGCGCATCCTGTCCGAACTGCAGCGCGAAGGGAAACCGTTTACGGTTCGGGATGTCACGCAGGCCTACCACCGGCGTTACGACAACCGTTACGTGCATACCTTTTTCACACGGCAGATCGAGGAGTTGCGCAAAGAGGGGGCACAGGGTACGGCCAATAAGTATAATGCGACGCTGATCGCCTTCGAAAAGTTCGTCGGAAGCCGCCGTATCCATTTCGATAACGTGGACGAGAACCTGCTGCTTGATTTCGAACAGCACCTTCGCCAAATTCCCCTGCAACCCAATACGGTGTCTTTTTACATGAGTAATTTCCGTGCCGTTTACAACAAGGCTCAGAAACGCGGTTATGTAACCCGGGGCCGGTCGCCTTTCGATGCCGTGCCCATCCGGATCGAGAAAACTCGCAAGCTGGCCGTGAGCACCGAAGTGATCCGCCGTGTCGCGCAGTCCGAATTTCCGGACTCCTACAAGCTGAATTGTGCCCGCGACATGTTCATGTTCAGTTTCTATTGCCGCGGAATGTCGTTCGTAGATATGGCCTACCTGCGGCAGGAGGATATCCGGGACGGTATGATTCATTACCGCCGTCGCAAGACCGGCCAAACCTATTCGGTGCGGATCATTCCCGAGGTGCAGTCCATCCTCGACCGTTACCGGGAAACATGTTCACCCTGGGCCTTGCCAGTGCTGCTCGAATTCGGCGCGGACGGTCTACTGCGCCCGCTCGTGTATAATGGAACGACGACGGACGAACGCAGGCTGTTCGACGAGAAACTCTATTTGCGTTATAAATACAGCCTGTCCCACTACCTGCGCTTTTTCCGGGATATGTGCAAACGCCTGGATCTTCCGGTCAAACTCTCTTTCAACGTTGCGAGGCATAGCTGGGCGAGCCTTGCCCGCAAACAGGGTATCCCGGTCTCGGTCATCAGCGTCGGTTTGGGGCACACGTCCGAAAGAACGACCCAGATCTATTTGGACGAACTGGATAACAGTACGGTGGATGCCGCGAACGAAATCGTCGCAGGGCTGCTGAAAGGTGCTGCCGGGAGGCGGAAAAAAAGCACGGAAAAGAGCCGGGGATGGTAAAAAAATAATAACTTTGCCGTAAAGACGGTTGTTTGTATAGACGGCGGGATATACAGCAAGATACGGTCTTTTCCAAAAAGACTGTAAAAGCCTTTTTTCACCTTTCTGAGGCGGCTTCCGCCCCTTGTTTCTAATGCAAAGATAGTGCTTATTTCGATATTCCGATCTACCCCCCCCCATACCAAAATCGGTCAAACACATATCTGTTTTTTGTCATTTTCACACCTGAAGGCTCTGTTCCTCAGGTGCATTTTGTTTTCAAGGCCGACGGCGAACAATGTAAATAGCGCTGGCAGAAGCGGTAAAAGGCGAGGTAACTTTTGAATCCGAACATGCGGATCAGCCGGTCGTTGTCCCTGATCCCGCTCCGGACTGCATGTTCTATGTCTGCGGCTTTTTGTTTCACCAGCCAGCTGTGGTAGGACTCGCGGAACGTGTCGCGGAATTTGCGGATAAAGGAACTTTCACTCATGTGCGCCATCCGCGCCAGTTCGGCGATGCTTTCCGCATGGCGGTAAGAACTCAGCACGAATGTCTGGAAATCATCCTTGGGACGGATTACATCGCGGAAGAAACATCTCAGTCTGGCATCTCCGTAGAAGTAGCGCATCATCAAAAAAAGTTCGTGTTCCTTGACTACATGGTAACAGGGTAGGTACATCCCGACGGGATCAAGGGCGGGCCCCATCCCCTCGAAGAATGCCAGAATCTCGGGTACGACCTGCAATACGGGCGAACCTGCTGCATCCGCAGAATCTATCGTCGCCATGCTGGCCAGTATGTCGTTGTTGCATAGTATCATCCGATTGTTGAAATCGAGAGTGACCACATCGCTTTCCCGGAGCGCCGATACTGCAATCTCCCTCTTCCGGGCTAAAAAGATGCACTGGCGATCCAGAAGATAATGGCTGCCGCTCCTGCCGATGCGTACATGTAGATGCCCCGACAGCAGGAAAAGAATGCGGTGCGAACGGTAGTCGGCCTGTGGCAGCAGTTGTGCTTCAGGGAGTAGCGTACGAGTGAATTTTGCAACGGAATGGTCTTTTGCGGCGGAACAGGTCATGCAACCGGCCGGGCAGTTGGTCGCATGGAATGTTCCCCATACGGGATCGGTGGTTTTTACGGACTGTTTCATCGTATATTCTCTTTGTGTGGCTATTATATGCTTGCAATACAGTTGCTTGTATTTTAAGTTTCACAGTTTTACAAATCGAATCTGCTGGTTAAACATTTCTTCCGTGCATGTGCTTGCAATGTCTTAATTACCAGTATGTTTGTCCTGTTGACGAATGTGCGCAGTCTTTTTGGAAAAGACTGTCACTTATCGAAGCGTTTTTCATGTAATTATCTTTCTGTAATCCAGTCGCTTGTTTTTGTTTTGCTTTCCGCGCCGGGACGGAGATATATGACGGGCAGCCACTCCTGTTCCGGCGCTGTTAATGGGGAGTTGTTATATAATCGTGATTTTCGGATCGAGATAATAGCAAAGGAATATGAGAAGAACCATACTTATCTTTTTTCTTGCCATCTGTTGGGCCGGAGGCCGTGCATGGGCACAGGATATCGGTGTTAAGACCAACATCCTCTATTGGGCGACATCAACCCCGAACCTCGGTTTCGAGTTCGGTCTTGGCAAACGCACCACGCTCGACCTTGCAGGTGGTTACAATCCCTGGACGCTCGACCGGGAGGCGAACCGGAAGATCCGGCACTGGATGGTGATGCCGGAGTTCCGCTACTGGTTATGCGAGCGTTTCAACGGCCATTTCTTCGGGGTGCATTCGGGCTATGCCTTTTACAACCTGAGCGGGGTTCGCATTCCGTTCCGGGGCAAGTCCACCAAAGACCATCGTTATCAGGGCTGGGCGACCGGCCTGGGCCTCTCCTATGGTTATAACTGGATACTTGGCAAACGGTGGAACCTCGAGGCGACGCTGGGCTTCGGTTACGTCTATACGAACTACGATAAGTACGACTGTGCGACCTGCGGCAAATTCAGGGGCAGTCAGGACAAGCACTACTTCGGCCCGACCAAGGCGGGTATCTCCATTATTTATATGATCAAATAGCGCATCAGGGTATGAAAAAGACAGCCTCACTTATATTCATCCTCGCGTTGCCGGTTTCGTTGACCGCCCAGGTCGATATTGCCGGCGAGTCCGTGAAACGGGTAAAACACAGCGTCGAGGTGGCGTTCGATATTCACACGACACCGAAAACCTTGAAAAATCGCTACAAGATGGTACTGACACCCTATCTCTGCAACGGTGCCGACACCGTATGGCTGCCACAGGCGGAAATCTACGGTAAGATCCGTTATAAGAGGGAGCGGCAGGAGCAGGCGCTGTCCGGGAACCGCACGTGGAGCCTCGCTCCGAACCAGATACTGGAAGGCGGGAGTTGCGCCTATGCGGCAGCCGTTCCCTATGAGAAGTGGATGCGCACGGCGTCGCTGGGCATCAAACGCCGGATGGTCGGCTGTGCCTGCGACTGCCATGACGGCGACCAGACCCTGCTGGCGGATGTTCCGGTCTATACACCGCCCGTTCCCGCCGTTGCGGAGATCGCCGCCGATCCGGCCCGGTTCGAGGTTGTGGAGGCACACAGGCGCTGGGCTTTCGACCGCAATGAGATCCGGGTTTTCTTTCCGGTGGCGGATACCGAACTTTATCCCGATAAATTTGGCAACCAGGCTACGCTGGATAAGATCGTCGAAGGCATCCGCAAGATCGGCAGTACGGAAAAACTGCGTCTGGGCGGGGTGGAAATCACGGGTTTCGCGTCTCCCGAAGGCGCCCTCGCACTCAATACCCGGTTGGGCGGCGAGCGTGCCCGAGCCCTCAAAACCTATATTGCAAAGGCAGTCCCGGAGTTGTGCGACGCGGATTTCCAACTGATAAACGGTGTCGAGAACTGGGATGACCTGCGCCGTATGGTCGCTGCTTCGGATATGGAATGCCGTGACGAAGTGCTGGCAGTGTTGGACAACGATGCCGGGAACGACCGGAAGGTTGCCCTTCAGAGGCTGGCGGGCGGTAAGCCTTATCGCTATATGCTGAAAAACTTTTACCCCGAACTGCGCAATGCCTGCTATGTGGCCGTCTATTACGATGTGTTGAACGATGTCGCGGCCGATGCGATCAACGTCGCTAACACGCAGATCCGCGCTGGGAAATACGCCGAGGCACTGGAACTCCTGCGCGAATACGGTGACGATCCCCGTGCCTGGAACCCGATCGGTGTTTGCCACATGATGCTCGAAGAGGAGGACGAAGCTGTCCGGTGGTTCGAAAAGGCCGTCGCTGCGGGGTGCGTAGAAGCGCGGAAAAACATGGAACAGATAAGATAACGATACGAACAAGTCACTTCATTTCATTCTCACTAAATTCTTCAATTCTATGAAATTTTCTAACTTGATTCTTGCAGCTTCAATAGTTGCGATGACTTTCGCTTCCTGCAACAAGGAAGATGAAGCCGGCACGGGAGACAACTCGCTCAAGAGCGTGACCATTTCGCTGGCCAACGTATTGCCGGGCACCCGTTCCGCCATACCTGACGGCGAGGGGGATCTGTCCGAAACCGAAATCAACCTGATCAACTATCAGGTATTCTTTTCCGATGGCACCAACCTCTATCCCGGGAAAAAAGCCGACGACCCGCAGGCTGACGCACAGAATTTCTTTGTGGTCGGGGGCGAGGTGGGCTTGGAACAATCTTTCCATTTCCTGCCTGCAGGTGTAAACAAGGTAATCGTTATCGGCAATGTTCGGGGTGATGACGGACAGGTGATTAAGACCGGTACGACGGGATTGACGGCTGCTGCCGAAACCGACCTTGCCGAGCAGTTGGCAATCGACGGGCAGCAGGATGTGGACGAACTCACGCTATACGGCGAATCCGAGGCTTTGACTCTGTCCGCCCAGCATGCAGACCATTCGAACCCTGTTTATAAAGCCACGGTGAATATCGAACCCCTCGTCGCACGTGTCGAGGTGACAGGCATCGAATGTAACTTCGGGGACAGCCCGATTTACAACGCGATCAAACTCCAGAAATTCGCGATCAACAATTACTACGCCCAGGCCGAGTTGACCGAAGGTACGATGTCGGAGTTGAAGAAAGCCCAAACTGACGAAACAGCGATATTCAACCATTTTGCAACCCTTACGGGAGAGCAGTGGTACTATGAAAACCTGAACGGGGCCCTGCTGACACCGGCTGCGAACAAAAACGAAAAGAAATCTTACTACCATTTCTTCACGGTCGGGAGTGAGCTTGTCGATGCTGTCACGTCGGATGGCTATCCCCAGTTGCTCATGCAGGCTACCGGCCATGCCAATGTCTCCGGCAATGATGCCGGCACTCCGCTGTACCTGGCGACCAAAGCACTCAAGGATGCGAGCGGGAACCTTACGAAGTTCGAACGCGGCCATATTTACCGGGTGAATTTCATATTCAACGACAGTGATTTCGAACAGCCTGACAAATGTATTGATGTTACCGTAAAGGTGGCCAAGTGGACGGTACATGCCGACCTCACGCCCGTATTCAACTGATTTATCCTTATTCCGCAGGCGGGATCGACCGGCTCTCCGGCTCCGCCTGCGTTTTTACAACACAAACCGACAGACTTATGAGAACAACGAATATCGCCGGGTGCCTGTTGCTTTTCGCAGGGCTTTGCGCGTCGTGTATCCGCGAAGATCTGGGCGATTGCCATAATACCGATAAGCTGGTGCTGAGCTATAAAGGCGACGGTTCGGCCGAGATTTTCGGGTCGAAAATCTGCCGTGTCGAGATGTATGTCTTCGATGCGGACAACGACTGCGTCGGCTCCGGGGTCTTGTCGGAAGAAGAGGTCGCAAACCGTACGGCCGTGCTGCCGCCGCTCGATCCGGGCGATTACCGGATCGTTTGTTTAGCTAATACGCACCATACGGAAGTCGACAATCTGGACTGTCGCCGGTTCGACCAGATGAGGTTCGCCGCCGGGGATTACCTTGCAGGAAAGGTGGTCGCCGGCAACGATTCGCTCTATTACGCTTCCGCATCCTATACGGCTGAGCCGTACGATGCCGGGCGGGAAGACCGGACGCAGGTCGTCGGTTTTGCCAGTTCGCACTATAAGGTGTCGGTCGAGGTCGCCGGTGTGCCAGCCTCCGGGCAGCGTGCAGACGGGACGCTCGTATTGGAACTCTGCAACGTGTCGCCCTGTACCGATTTCGAGAACCGTGCCTGCGGAGAAGCGACCACCTATCGTCTTGAAAGCAAATACGACGTCGGCAGGGCTTTGCTGACCGCCCGTGCCAACATTATGCGCCATAAAAACCACGAGGACGTGGCGCTTTGCGTGCGGCCCGCTTCGGGCGGTGAGCCGTTGGCCGAGGTCAACTTTGCCGAATTCCTCGCGATGCACGAGGATGTCATCGACTGCACCAGGCAAGAGGTGCTGATCCCGATCCGCATCGAGTTCAAGTCGGGGAGCGTGTCGATTACCGTTCCCGAATGGTATGTCGATGAAGTGAAACCTGAATTTTAAGGTATCGAGCCATGAGAAGAAGAACCTGCATATCGTTTTTCGTCCTGAGCGTCCTGTCCGCAGCGCTTTGCATTTCGTCGTGCGACAGGATGGAACTGATGCCGCAAAGGCCGCAGTCGGACGAAGGAAAAACGGTCACCCTGCGCGTGATTGTGCCCGAACCTGTCGTCGTGGATCCCATGACCCGTGCCGGCGCCGGCGATTTCGACGAGATCCGCGATCTGAACATCGTCGCCGCAGATGGCGGAAGCGACGATTCCGCACTGTTCGAGGTCTATTATGCCGACGGATCGCAGAACGGAGATCCGGCCGTCGAGATGGAAGAGGGAAAGGATATAACGATCCACTTTTCCGAAGAGTTTACGGGTCGGTATGGGCTGACCCGAAAAAAATTTTATATCGTCGCCAATTACGGCCGAAAGATCGACAAGGCTGCGGTGACTACCGTCGGGCTTCTGAAAGCTCTGAAACAGGAATCATCCGAGGGTTTCCCCGGCATTCCTGTCAATGGTTGTATGATGTTTGCCGAAGCCGGGCATGCCGGAACCCATACCCATCCGGATACCGGACAGACAGGGTTGTCCCTCTCCGCCGAACTGCGGCGTACGGTAGCCATGATTACGGTAGGTATCGACGGGTCGAGGTTGGCTGCGGGTGTTTCCATCGTCCCGCGCAGGATCAGCCTGCACAGGGTGCCGGTGCAGTGCTATCTTGGCATGGCGAACAAACCCTATGAAGACGAAACCCTCGGCATTGAGGAAATCGGCGAGCAGAAGGGCGACGGCGGCGAGCTGAACTGGCCGATGGTCGTGGGGGACGCAACGCTCTCTTCTGACCAGGGGCAGGCTCCGTCGTGGGCAGCCTCGGCAGAGACTTACGCCGGCGGGCATTACGCCGGCGATGACGAGAGCCTCGATGTTTCCGACCGAACCATCGCCCCGCTTTTCATGTTCGAAAATGACCATGGAGGCGATGCTTTCGGCCACGAGGATGGCATCCGTGATCCACGCCTCAAACGTCCAGCTGCGTGCCGGATGGCGGGTGAATGGGGCAACCTGCTCGAGGATCGGTCTACTGCGACCTGCTCCTATCTCGAAGTCGAGGCGTTGTATTTGCGCCGGAATACCGATGGTACAACCCGATACGGGGGAACCGTCAGGTTCCGCTTCTTCTTGGGGGACGATGTCTCCCGGAACTTCGACGTGCTGCGCGACCACTATTATAAGGTCACCTTGCAGCTCGAAGGCAATGCCGTCACGGAAGGCGGCCAGGTCGATGAAAACGGGGATCTGACGGTGGATGGCTCCCAGGTTACGTGGCGCGTGGAAAGCGACCTGAGGAACGTCGTGATCGAGACCGGCGACATTATCGTAGGCGGTTCCGGCGAGTATTATCCCATCGACATCTCGGGGTTGGAGAGTCCCCGTATCTACGTGAAGACGGAAAATTCGTCTGCTGGAACTACAATGTTTGTCCACTATTTCAATGATGCGGGCGACGGTTCGGGCACCTGGGGTTCATTGGGTGGATGGCCTGCCGAAACACAGGTGTCCAAAACCGATGACGGCAGAACTGTTTTGTGGATATTTATCAGTCCATGGGATCCGAACCTGGAGGATGACTATGACCAAGGGTTTAAGGATGGTATACGGAGTGTAGACGTGGTGCTAATGGACGATGACGGATATAACGCAAAAGAACTCACTCGTTTTAAGATAGTGCAATACCAACCCATCCGGTACGAGGCATACGGAGACTATATTGAAAAAGAATACGGTCATCAACCGATAACGATGTATATCGACCGGGTGGATCGTGAGGCGATGCCGTGGGGGTTCGACGGAGAGGAATTGGATTATAACGCCAATAACGGCTATGCCAATACGTACCATCTTATCAGCGAAGGGCCGTTCGATCCCGACATATACCCCGGGCACGGAGCGAACCACCGGGACGTTGCCGTGAAATACCTTCCCTGGGGTAAACAGCACGGTGGCAGCGCATTGATTTATGCAACGACATTGTGGGAGTTGCCGACTTCTTTTCAATCTCCTACGGGCACGATCAACGACCTGCTTAATAATAAGACCTTCCCCGACCATAATTCAGATCCGGGAGCGAACGGAACCGACTTGCATTGGGCCGTTCCGAGCATTATGGGCTGGCAGGTCATAGAGAAAGCCTCGATTGCCGGGGATTTGGATCCGAACCACCCGGTACTGCCCTACATGCAGTACTGGACTTCGAATGCTGTGGTTGCCGATCCGGATGCGGGCGGTGACGGCACCGGGACGAAAGACAGCTATACCTACCAGTTTGGCCGGGGATTGCACAGTTTGACGGAGCTCGATACCTATCCGGCCGATCTGAGACAGGATCGTGCAGTGGCCATGCGCTTCCGGTTGGTCGCTATCCAGGATAACTAAGGTGTGTGGCGATGAAGTTTCCCGTCGTTGGCCTCCTGGGTGCCGTCATTCTCCTGCGGGCCGGGGAGGGGGCATGCGGACAGGAGCCCCTGCGGGCAGCTGCATTCCGCCTGCCGGATGTCCCCGCCGCGCTGACCGAACCTGCCGAGAGGGCCGATTATCTGGCGCTGCATTATTGGGATCGCTTTGATTTTGCGGATACGACGCTTGTTCGCCGTCCGGAGATCACCGAGCAGGCTTTTGCCGACTTTGTCTGCATCCTGCCGTATGCGCCCCGTGCCGGCGCGGCTGTCGATTCGCTTTTTGCCCGTGCCGAAGTGGCGAAGGGGATGTTCTGCCATTTTATGGAGCTCGGTGATAAATACCTTGATGAGCCGGCTTCTCCTTTGTACAACGAGGAGTTGTACGCATTGTTCCTGCGGGCGCAGCTCGATAGCCCCCTATTGGAGGAGGTGGAGAAAATCGGCCCCCGCACCCGATTGGCGGTGATGTCGAAAAACCGCCCCGGCGACCGTGCCGAAGATTTCACGTTCCGGTGCCGTGACGGCAGCCGCGGGCGTCTGTCGGAGATCGGAGCCGAATATACGCTGCTCTATTTCAATGCTCCCGATTGTGCCGATTGCCGGCGTGCCAAAGCCTATCTGGCCTCGTCTTCGGCTGTGGCCGGTTTGCTGCGGGACAAGCGGCTGGCCGTTGTTTCGGTATGCATCGGAACCGACCCCGAAGTGTGGAAGGAGACGGTCTGCCCGACGGGGTGGATCGACGCTATCGACGAAGAACAAACGCTTATGCACGATGCGGTGTACGATTTGAGGACGGTGCCTGCTATCTATCTGCTCGACAGAAATAAACGGGTGTTGCTGAAGAATGCTGCGCCCGATGAGGTCGGATCCTGGCTTTCCGGCCGGTGAGTTGCCGGGCTGCCGGGCTTGCCCCGTCCTGTCGTTTCGGGGTGTGTTGCCGGGGGGGCTTGCATCTGCGACCCGGGCGGCTGAAAAGACAAGAACGGAAGGAATCGCACCGCAAAACGATTTTGGCGATTCCTTCCGTTCCTATTTATATTCTATTCCGGCCCTTGCCCGGCAGGTTTTTCAGGGTTTGGCCTGGAATACGGCTTTCAGTTCGCCGTCGCTCAGCAGCAGCAGCATCGGCCCGTCCATATCGTAGTGCGTGGTGGCTTCGAGCGCCTTGGTGAAGGCGTCCTCCTGTTCCATGCCCGGGCAGGCCATCATCGTCGAGGCGATCGGCCCGATCCTGAGCGCGCCCTTGTCTGTGGTTTCGTATTTGCCCATCAGGCGGTTGCAGGCTCCGACCCCCGCAAAGCGGTTCTCTTCGGCGAGGAACGTCAGGTTGAACTTGCCCTCTTGGGGTTTGACCGCCCTGCCGTTCAACTGTACGAGCTGCCATTCGGTGCCGACGAGCGGCCGGCGGTTTTTCTTCTGGTAGGAACGGCATTTGCAGCAACCCGCGGCGAGTGCCGCTACGGCTGCGATAACCGCGATTCTCAGCAAAATCTTCATAGCATATTCTTAAATGTGTTGTGCAAATATACGGAATATATCTTATCTTTGTGTGGAATTTGAAAAACACCCCGCTATGAAGAAGATTATCGCATCGCCCCACGCCCCCAAGGCCGTGGGCCCTTATTCGCAGGCCGTGGAGGCCGGCGGAGCGCTCTATGTTTCGGGACAGCTCCCCATCGACGGAGCGACCCAAAAGATGGCCGAAGGCATCGAGGCCCAGACGCGGCAGTCGCTCACCAACCTGCGCCATATCCTCGAAGAGGCCGGCTATACGCTCGGCGACGTGGTCAAGACGACCGTCCTGTTGCAGGACATCGGCGACTTTGCCGCGATGAATGCCGTTTACGCCGGGTTCTTCACCTCGGGAATGCCCGCGCGCGTATGCTATCAGGTCGCCGCACTCCCGATGGGGGCGCTGGTCGAGATCGACGCCGTCGCGGCGAAATAGCCGTTGCCGGACATCCCGTCCGCAGCAAATGTGCGCCCCATAAATGTGGGGCGCATGTTTTGCCTTTTTGTAAATAATTTGTGGATAAGTTTGGTGCCGTGCATTGGGTTATTCCATAGAAAAGAATGAATTTTGTAGAACCGGGTTTCGCCCGGATCGACGCTAAAAATCTGAAATAAAAGCAATAACAGTTATGTCTAAAGCCGTAAAACCCGAAGCGCCGCAGAAAGTCGATTACAACGATGCGGTTGCCGAGTCGAAAAAGTATTTCGACGGGGACGACCTTGCCGCGACGGTATGGGTCAGCAAATATGCCCTGAAAGACTCTTTCGGCAATATCTATGAAACGTCACCCCGACAGATGCACGAGCGTATCGCAGCCGAGATCGAGCGCATCGAGCGCAAGTATCCCAATCCGATGTCGCGCGAGGAGGTCTTCGGCCTGCTGGATCATTTCCGGTATGTGATCCCCCAGGGTGGCCCGATGACGGGTATCGGCAACAATTTCCAGGTGGCCTCGCTCTCGAACTGTTTCGTGATCGGGCACAAGCATCCGGCCGACTCCTACGGCGGCATCTTCCGCATGGACGAGGAGCAGGTGCAACTGATGAAGCGCCGCGGGGGCGTGGGGCACGACCTCTCGCACATCCGTCCCACGGGCAGCCCGGTGCTCAACTCGGCGCTCACGTCGACGGGTATCGTGCCTTTCATGGAGCGCTATTCCAACTCGACGCGCGAGGTGGCGCAGGACGGCCGCCGCGGTGCGCTGATGCTCTCGCTGTCGATCAAGCACCCCGATGCCGAGCGTTTCATCGACGCCAAGGTCGACACGGGCAAGGTCACGGGCGCCAACGTTTCGATCAAGATCGACGACGAGTTCATGCGTGCCGCCATCGCCGGCAAGAAATACCACCAGCAATTCCCGATCAATTCCGATAACCCCCGGTACGAGCAGGATATCGACGCCCGGAAGCTCTGGGACAAGATCATCCACAATGCCTGGAAGTCGGCCGAGCCGGGCGTGCTGTTCTGGGATACGATCATCCGCGAAAGCGTGCCCGACTGCTATGCCGACGAGGGCTTCGTGACGGTTTCGACCAACCCCTGCGGTGAAATCCCGCTCTGCCCCTACGATTCGTGCCGCCTGCTGGCGCTCAACCTGCTGAGCTATGTGGACAACCCGTTCAAGAAGGATGCGAAGTTCAATTTCGACAAGTTCCGGTCGCACGTGGCCATGGCCATGCGCATGATGGACGACATCATCGACCTCGAACTGGAAAAAGTCGAGCAGATCATCGAGAAGATCGCCGCCGACCCCGAGGACGAGGACGTGCGCCGCGTGGAGCTGGAGCTGTGGAAGAAGATCCTCGGCATGGCGCAGAAGGGCCGCCGTACGGGCCTCGGCATCACGGCCGAAGGCGACATGCTCGCCGCACTGGGACTGGTATACGGTTCCGAGGAGGCGATCGCATTCGCCGTCGAGGTGCAGAAGACGCTGGCTGTCGAGGCTTACCGGGCTTCGGTGAAGATGGCCGCCGAGCGCGGTGCCTTCCCGGTCTACGACGCAGCCAAGGAGAAGGGCAATCCGATGATCGCCCGCATCCGCGAGGCCGATCCGGAACTCTACGCCGAGATGGAGAAGGTCGGCCGCCGCAACATCGCCATGCTGACCATCGCCCCCACGGGTACCACGTCGCTCATGTCGCAGACCACGTCGGGCATCGAGCCGGTGTTCCGCACGGTCTACAAGCGCCGCCGCAAGATCAACCCCTCCGACAAGGACACGCATGTGGACTATGAGGATGAAACGGGCGAAAAGTTCCAGGAATACAACGTCTACCACCACAACTTCGTGAAGTGGCTCGAGGCGAACGGATACGACACGTCGAAGCTCGCGACGATCTCCGACGAGGAGCTCGGGGAGTGGGTGGCCGCTTCGCCCTACCACGGGGCTACGGCCAACGACATCGACTGGGTGGCCAAGGTCAAGATGCAGGGTGCGATCCAGAAATGGGTCGACCACTCGATCTCGGTGACCGTCAACCTGCCGAACAATGTTTCGGAGGGGCTCGTGGCGCAGGTTTACCGCACGGCCTGGGAATGCGGCTGCAAGGGCGTCACGGTCTACCGCGACGGCTGCCGCGACGGTGTGCTGCTCGAAAAGGGCTCCAAAAAGAAGCAGAAGTGCGAGGAGCATCCCGGACAGGTGCCCAAGCGTCCCAAGTCGATCCCGGCCGACATCGTGCGTTTCAAGAACGGCACCGAGGACTGGATCGCCTTCGTGGGCCTGCAGGACGGCCGCCCCTACGAGGTCTTCACCGGTAAGATCGAGGAGGACGCCATGTATATCCCCCGCAAGATCGACAAGGGCTATATTATAAAGGTACGCGAAGAGGACGGCACCAAACGTTACGACTTCCAGTATACCGACCGTTACGGCTATACGAATACCATCGGCGGTATCTCGCGTCTGTTCGACGAGGAGTTCTGGAACTACGCCAAGCTGATCTCGGGTGTCCTGCGCCATGGCATGCCGATCGAGAAGACCGTCTCGCTGATCGAATCGCTCCACCTGAACAGCGAGTCGATCAATACGTGGAAGACGGGCGTCTGCCGCGCCCTGAAGCAGTATATCGTCGACGGCACCAAGTCGAAAGGCAAGTGCCCGAGCTGCGGACAGGAGAATATGGCCTACCAGAACGGCTGTCTTACGTGCATGTCGTGCGGTTATTCGAAGTGTGGTTGATTCCGTAAGGATTTAATCCTGAGCTTAAAAGGCTGGAAACATACGTTTCCAGCCTTTTTTGTGCGGTTTCGGCGCTGTTTTTGTGCTATGGCCTGTCAATTAACGGTTTCGGGAAAAGAGAAACTTTATTATTGGGATTAAATATTATTGACCATGAAAAAACTTATTCTATTGTTGGCAGCCGTGGCATTGGCTACGTCTGTGTGGGCGCAGGATACGCCCAAAAAACCGAGCTTTGCCGGTTTCGTGTCGAACGGTTTCTGGGATAACTGGGAAATTACGCTTGGAGGCGGTGCCGGTACGGCCCTTTCCAACGGTACCAACCAGGGGAGTTTCGGCGACCGTATCAATTTCGAGGCCAACTTCGGCCTTACCAAATGGTTCCATCCGGTGACCGGTATGCGCCTCCAGCTGCAGGGCGGCCGGTTCGCCAATTTCGACGATGTGCTGGGCAAGGCGAAATGGCCCTATTTGTTTGTGCATGCCGATTTCATGCTCAACTTCTCCAACTGGGCAGGGGGTTACCGTGAAGACCGAGCCTACTATGCCGTGCCGTTCGCCGGTTTCGGATATATGGCCTCGAACTTCACCGACAAGAGCCACGAGAACAACGGTTCGGGTACGCACCAGTCGTTCGCGTTCACTTTGGGCTGGCTCAACAAGTTCCGCATTTCGCCGTCGTTCGATTTCAATATCGAACTCAAAGGGCTGATAGCGCCTTCGCGGGTCAGCCCCGTTGCGATGGACGGCTCCTACCTGTTCGGCTTCAGCGCTACGGCAGGTTTCACTTACCGCTTTAACAAGCGCGGCTGGCAGCGCGGTGTTGCGGGCTATACCGTTGCGGACATCCAGGCTTTCCAGGACGCCGTAGCCGCCAGCATGGCCGCTGCCGCCGCCATGGAGGTCGAGAATGCCCAGCTGGCACAGCAGCTTGCCGCCTCGCAGGCCGAGCTCGCCGCCACGGCCGATGCCGCAGCTGCGGCAGCTACTGCCGCCGCGGCCGCTACCGTCGTTGCCGCCGAGGAGCAGGTTGCAGCCGATACTTCGATCATCCTCTTCGATTACAGCATGTCGTGGCTGACCCCGCAGGAGAAGACCCGCCTCGAGCTGGTGGCCGAGAAGATCAAGAACGGCCCGCAGGACATGGTTTACCAGATCGTGGGCCATGCCGACCAGCAGACGGGAACCAAGGCCGGAAACAAGCGCGTCGCCGAGCACCGTGCCAAGCGGGTATTCGACTTCCTCGTATCGAAGGGCGTCAACCCCAAGCAGCTGAATTACGAGGGCAAGGGCAACTCGCCTGATCCGTTCAAGAAGGTTCAGGCCGCCAACCGTGCCGCGATCATCCAGTAATCGGGAGCGAGGCTGCGGGCTTCCCCCGAAGTAGAAAAGAAAAAGGTGCAGGATTGTCCTGCACCTTTTTTTGTCCTGATTTCCGGGGCTGCTGTGTCCGGGGCTTCGCCTGTCGTGGCCGGGGGTTGCTTGGCCGGAGATCACCGGCGTTGGCCGGGGATTTGCCCGCGGCGTCCGGCTCCCTGTTTTCGGCAGCCCTGACTTTGAGGGTACTGATTCGGTGAGCCAGTTTCCGGTGAGCCCTGATTTAAGCAACTCTGTTTTCGACAGCGCTGTTTCCTGCGGCCCTAATTCGGTGCGCAGCCCTCGGCAACTCTGTTTTCGGCAGCCCAGTTTTCTGTGGCCCTGTTTTGCACCCTGTTTCCTGCGGCCCGGAGTTCGGCGACCCGGTTTTCGACCGCCCGTCTTGCGGCAGCCCTGTGTTTGCCGGGCGGTGGCGGCGGTGTGTTTTACCGGATGATCACGGCATTGACCAGCCGCACGCCCGAGCGGCGGTTGATCTCCTCCTTGAGCGCCTCGCGCTGGTAGAAAAGCTCCGAGCGGAGCACGCTCGACTGGATGCGGGCATAGAGGATGTGGTTTTCGATTTTCAGCTCGGTCGTAACCTCCGCGGCGCGGTCGCCCACGATCTCGCGCCAGGTGTCGGGCAGTTTTCCTTCGGCGACTTTCGCCGCAACATAGGGGCGTTTGAAAAACTCCTCCAGCAGGTCGCCCATCAGCATGGTCTTCGTCCGTCTCATGGCCGTCCTCCTTCCGATGCTGCATCCCCGGGGCGTGCCCCGTTGCCGTCGGGTTCTGCTGCCGGTTCTTCGGCAGGCTCCGGTGCCGGGACTGGTTCCGAAGGCCGCCGCGCGGGTTCTCCCGCCGGCAATTCCCCGGTTTGCCCTTCCGTCCGTTCCGCGGCCGCAGACCCGGTTTGTCCCTGTGTCTTATCCTCCTCCGGTTCCGCGGCCTTGTCCGTTGCCGCATTCCCGGGCTGGTTCCCGGCCGATCCTTTGTCCGGGTCAGCCGCGGCAGCCGTTGCCGTTGCATTCCCCTGCGTCACCGCCCCGTTCCCGACCGTGAAAAGCGCATATTCGCCGCCCGCCTTGTCGAGGATCGTACGCAGCCGTGTGGGGTTGCAGTCGGTAATCATGATCTGCCCGAACGAATCTTCGGACACGAGGCGGATCAACTGCTCCACGCGCCCGGCGTCGAGCTTGTCGAAGAGGTCGTCCAGCAGCAGGATCGGTTTTTCGCCCTTTTCCCGGGCGACGATGGTGTATTGCGCCAGTTTGAGGGCTATCAGGAACGATTTCTGCTGCCCCTGCGACCCGTATTTGCGCAGGGGGTAGCCGCCGATTTTCAGCACCAGGTCGTCGCGGTGGATGCCTGCCGTGGTGAATTCGTTGGCGAGGTCTTTTTGCCGTGCCGCGAGGAGCAGTTCGTCGAACGGCCGGTCGTTCAGCTCCGACTTGTAGTGCAGTTCGACCTGCTCGCGGTCGCCCGAGAGGGTGCGGTAATAGTCCGCGACGACGGGTTGCAGCCGTTGCGTGAACTCCCGCCGCAGGGCGTGTATCCGGTTGCCCTGCTCGACGAGTTGCATGTCGTAAATGCGGAGCATCGTTTCGTCGGGCATGTTCTTGAGCAGGCGGTTGCGTTCGGCCAGCACGCCGTTGTAACGCATTACAGCGGCCAGGTAGGTGCGGTCGAGCTGCGAGATGAAGCCGTTGAGGTAGCGGCGGCGTTCGTCCGCGGCGTCACTGATGAGCGCACTGTCGGCCGGCGACACGATCACGGCCGGAATCAGCCCCACGTGATCCGACAGCCGTTCGTATTCCTTCCCGTTGCGTTTGAGCACCTTGCCGCCCTTGCGCGAGAACGAGCACACGACGCTCTCCGTCTTGCCCGCATCGGTGAGGTACTGTCCTTCGGCGAGGAAGAAATCCGCGCCGTGGCGGACGCTCTGCCCGTCGGTCATCGCCAGCGACGACTTGCACATCGAAAGGTAATAAACCGCGTCGATGATGTTGGTCTTGCCCGCCCCGTTGTCACCCACTAGGCAGTTGATGCCGGGGCACAGGGCGAGTTCCTCCTGTGCGATATTCTTGAAGTTGAGCAGCGATATTTTCTTCAGATACATGGTTCAAAGATAGTGCAAGCCGAGCGCAATGCCAAATTTATTTGCGCATTGCCGGTGCGCCGCCCGCATTCTGTGAAGCTCGTGCTGGCCGTGTGCGATGCCTGATTTATCCGGGCAATGCGGTGCCGCATCTGTCCGATGCTGCAAAAAAACGGGATGCGGCATTGTACATTGTGAATAGTTTTGTATCTTTGCTGCCTAACGTACGGAATTATAAACTAAACAAGATAGATTTTTATGGCAAAACAGCATGTCGCCGAGCAGGAAACCCTCGGCGAAGCAATGAACAAAACTGAGTTTTTCTTCGAGAAGAACGGCCGCATGTTGTCGTATGTTTTCCTCGGCTTGCTGGTGCTCGCAGCCCTCGTTTTCGGCTACCGCGCACTGGTCGTGTCGCCGCGTGCCGAGAAGGCCGCCGAGATGATCGCCGAGGCGCAGTACCGTTTCGAGGATCAGAATGCGGACTATGCGCTGGCACTCGAAGGCGATGCCAACGGCGCCGGCTTCCTCGAAGTGATCGAGAAGTACGGCTCGACCCCTTCGGGCAATCTTGCCAAACACTACGCCGGCATCTGCTACCTGAAGGCCGGCGACATGGAGAATGCCGCCGAATTCCTGGCCAGGTATTCGCCCGTGAAGGGTATCCCGGGTGCGCTGATCAACGCCCAGAACTACGGGTTGCAGGGTGACATCGCCGTCGAGCAAAAGGACTATGCCAAGGCCGTGAAATTCTACGACAAAGCAGTAGCGGCTGCCGACAACAACCTCACCGCTCCGATGTACCTCCGCAAAGCCGGTCTGGCCGAGCAGGCTCAGGGCAACGGCGCGAAAGCGGCCGCATACTACGAGCGGATCCTGACTTCGTACCCTGCGTCGATGGACGCGCGCGACGCGGAGAAACTTCTCGGCAGCATAAAATAACCGGGGACTATGGCGACCAAGAATCATAACCTTTCCCAATTCGATTCACCCCTGCCTTCGGCCGCCGAGATGCGGTTCGGCATCGTCGTGGCCGAGTGGAACCGCGAGGTCACCGAAGCCCTTCTCGAAGGCGCCGTGCGCACGTTGCGTGCCGCCGGATGCCCCGACCTGAACATCCAGATCAAATATGTCCCCGGGACGTTCGAACTGGCGCTCGGCGCACAGTTTTTCGCCGAATATACCGATGTCGACGCGGTGATCGCGCTCGGGTGTGTCATCCAGGGCGATACGCGCCATTTCGATTTCATTTGCCAGGGCGTGACGCAGGGTATCACCCAGCTGCAGATCCAGTGGAACATGCCGATCGCATTCGGTGTGCTGACCGTCAACGACATGCAGCAGGCGCTCGACCGCTGCGGCGGCCGCCACGGCAACAAGGGCGATGAAGCGGCTGCGACAGCCATCAACATGGTCAAGTTGCAGATCGACATGGAAGCCGCTTCCCCCGACCACGAACCCGACCGGCGGAACATCAACTGACGAACTTTGATACAGACATTTAAGGGAGCCCTCGCACGGCTCCCTTTTTTGCGGCTTTTCCGGTGGTGCGTATCGCTATCGTTTGCGCCCGTGAGCCGTGAACTGCAAATCATGAACTGTGCGCTGTGAATTGTAGGCTGTGCGCCGTGTGCTGAGAGACGGTGAGCCTCGTACCGTGAACCGCGTGTGTCCAGCGCCGTACGCTGTGCGCGTTGAACTCGTGTGCCCGCGAGTTGTGTGCCCGTTTCCGTGTCCGTGCACCCCTTCCTGCTGCCCGATATGCCCCGGGTTGCCGCGCACGGCATGGACGGATGGGGATGCGCTTTGGGCCTGATTCACCTTGGGCCTGATGGGCCCGGCCTTCGGCAATGGGCGCCCGGGGCCGGAATAAAAGGACAGGGAGGCCAGAAGGCCTCCCTGTACCGTGTGGAGATTGCCCGGTGTTATTCGACAACCTGAATGACCGGACTGTCGTTGTACCCGTTATCGGCGGAACTTGCCCAGCGGATCGTACCGCCGTTGGGTTCCGTGCCGCCCGTGGTATTGGCTTCGCAATAGAACCGGATCTTGACGCTGCCGTCGCTAATGCCGCGTGCGAAGGTCATCGTCACGTCGATCTGCATGTTGGCCGTCGGTACCAGATGCGTGTAGGTGATCTGTTCCCCGTTGACGGTTGCGGTCTGCGTGTCGGTCGCCGGTTTCCAGCTCGTACCGTCCATATATTGCAGGCTCCAGTACTTCTGTCCGGTGCCGGAGATACGTGTGAGACCCGTAAAACGAACCTTCGTTCCCGACTTGAAGTTCTTGACCGGAACTTCGAATAACCAGTAGTCGCCCTTCCATGCTCCCGTGACGTAGGGTTGTCCCGTGCCGCCGATCATGCGCGTGCTGTTGGGGTGCAGGCTGCCGTCGGAGTTGAAGGTGTGGAAGTAGGAGATATAACCTACGCCCGACGAGGCCATGAGCTTGTTGTTCTGCTCGAACTGCTCTTTCGGAACCGTGTAGTCCGTGCCCGAGGCACCGTTGAAGAACCACTTTACCGGAGCGTCCAGACCTTCCAGCGGCCCGCCTTCCGCCAGGCTTTCCTGTGTCACGAAGATCTCCTTGACGGCTTTGGTGCCGAGCACCTCGTCCGAGATGATCGAGAACGAAGCGGAGCGTTCGTCGAGCGAAAGGTTGCTGGTCGCTTTCACCGTCATGACATACTCCTTGTCCGCTTCGCCGGCCGAGGGCGTGACCTCGATCCATGCGTTCTCGGCAACCGAAATCGTCCAGTCCCAGTTGGATTTCACCTTGAAGGTGAATGCATTGGGCTGGTAGGCCGGGAACGGGGGCAGTGCAAGGTCGTCGCCGATGTCCTCGCTCGTAATCTCGATCTGCGGCGTGATGTCCTGCAGGATGTTCAGGTCGGCTCTGATGTCCTTGTACTGGCCGCTGCCCTTGAAGGCGATGCTGAAATCACGGCTCAGGGATGCCGGCTGCTCGGGATACTCCTCGATGTCGAGCGTGAAAGTCCCGTTGCCCGTCTCGGTGAAGGTTGCCCATTCGGCTTTTTCGGGTTCGTAGAACGGCGTCACGTTCGACGCGACCTTGATGTCGTAATGGGCGGCATAACGTCCCGCTACGATCTCGTTCGTCTCGATGTTGTTGACGACGAACCTGATGTAAGGTTCGTTGGCGCTCTGGTTGACGACGAGGGTCGTTTCGGTCTGCCTGCCGTCCGCATAGCGGAATACGACCGTCGCCGAACGCGGGGTGTTGGCATCGTTGTCCTCCAGGCAGAAGCGTACCTTGCCGTCGCCCTGGCCTGTCTTGGGGTAGAATTTGATCCAGTCTCCGTCCGTGGAGTTGCATTCGACACTCCAGTTGCAGTTCGAACGGATGTCGTAACGGATCAGTTCGAGCGTGGCGTCGCCGATGATGGCCTCGGCGTCGAAACCCAGGTCGGAGGAGGCGGTTACCAGCTTGCTCGATACGACGGTATTCTCCAGCCGGAAGTAGGGGCTGCCGCCCTCCGTGTCGTCGTCGCTGCACGAGACGAAGGCCGCCGGGATCAGGAGCAGCGCCGACATGGCCAGGCCCCTCATGTTGCGGATTATGTTTTTCGCGTTCATAGTGCGTTCGTTTTTAGATTATAAGTTCTCTTCGGCGATGACATTCTTGCGGAACGAGTGTTCCCACGGCTGCCCGGCATCCTTGGCGACGGCCTGGCCGCTCCACCATATCGGGAAGACCATGGTGTTGTCGTTGATGGTACCGCCCTGTGCCTCGAATGCGGCCGTATAGTTCGCACGGTTGTTGGCGATCGCGATCGACGGATAGGGATAGCGGGCGATGAACTTTCCGCCCGTGGCGTTCAGCTCGATCGTTCCCATGCCGGTCTTGCACTCGGGATACCCCGTGCGGCGCATTTCGTGGTACATCTGGAAGCCGATGACCCAGAACAGCGAGAGCCATTTCTGCTCGGCGAGGCGCTGCTGGGTATTGTTCCATTTTACCTGGTCGCTCGCCAGCAGTGCGGCGATGTTCTTCTGCGTGATGGCTACGGTCTTGAGTTCGATCTTGTTCGACGCGTTGAGTTCGGGGTAGGAAGCGTAAATGCCGTATTCGCCCCATTTCTGGCACGACGCGGTGATCGCCGCTTCGTAATACTCCTTGGCGGAGCCCGATATCCAGCCGTTCATCGCTGCTTCGGCCTTGATGAAGAGCAGCTCGTCGTAGTCGAGCATGTGGTTGGGGCGCGTGTCGCCCACCAGCGTTTCGTAATGCAGGTAGGGTTCGCGTTCGCTGATGGAGGTGATGCCGTTGTAGTTGATCGTACAGCCCGAGACGGCGCCGATCATTTCGCGGATCACGTCGGGCTCGGTCGCACTGGGATACTGGATGTAGCGGGGTTTGATCCAGATGCGCAGGCGCGGGTCGACGAAGCCGTCCGAAGCGTCGTAGAGCAGGTCGAGCAGCTGTGCGGCGATGTGGTGGTCGCTCGACAGGCTCTTGTCGTCGGGGAACGAACTGGAGTTGAAATAGGTCTTGTAATACTCCGCGCTGCCGGAGAACTTCACGGTGGCGTTGTCGTCGTTCGACTCGAAGACGGGGTATTTGCCCGGGTTGGAGATGATCTGGTTGATCTGCTCGCCGACCGTGGGGGTGAAGGCGTTGTTACGGCCGCTCACGCGCATCAGCAGACGCAGGCGCAGCGTGTTGGTGAATTTCTGCCACTTGGCGATGTCGCCGCCGTAGATGCCGTCCTTGGTGGGGTCGTCCAGCCCCAGGCTGGCGTTGTAGAGCGAGTTGGCCAGCTCGAGTTCCTCCAGCATGGCCGTATAGACCTCCTGCTGCGAGTCGATATGCGGGGTGTTGATGCCCTCGCCGCCCTTGAGCGCCTCGCGGTAGGCGATCGAACCGAACATGTCGGTGAGGATCGACATGTTATAGACCTTCAGCGTCAGGCCGATGGCCTGGAAGTTGGGCTGGTTCTGCGCCACGGCCAGGTCGTACATGTGCTTGGCATTGCCGGCCCATTTGTACCCGAGGTTCCAGATGGCCTTGAAATTGCCGTCGGCAAGGTTGTAGCAGTGTTCGCGGCGCGGTGTCGACTTGGCCACGGTGACCTGCGAAATCTCGTTGGCGATGCTCAGCATGTAGGACGAATAGCTGTTCGTGGAGCTGTAAATCAGCGGTTCGAGCAGCGCGATGGGGGCTACCGACCCTTCCGATTGTTTGTTCGGATTGGTGTTGTAATCCTCGAAATCGTTCGTACATGCGCCCGATGCGGCGAGCAGCGCGAGTATCAGGATATATTTTGCGTATTTCATGGCGTTCGCAGTTTTAGAACTGAAGTTTGATGTTGATACCGTAGGTACGCGTCATCGGGAAGGTGACGGTTTCGATACCGGGGTAAATGTTCGTACCGTTGACCAGACCTGCCGCCTCGGGGTCGAACTGCGGCCAGTCGGTGATGCAGAAGAGGTTGGTGGCGAAGAACCCGATCGACGCGCCCTGCAGGAAACGGGTCTTGGCCATCAGGTGCTTCGGCAGCTGGTAGTCGATGCGCAGCTCCTTGAACTTGAGGAAGTCGGTGCTGAACGTGTTTTCACGGCCGTTGTCGCGCACCCATTTGTAGGACTGGTAGTAGGTGTAGATGTTCTCCGTGACGGCGGTGTTCTTCTGGTAGGAAACCGTGCCGTCGCCGTTGTCCACGGCGTTGACGCCCTGCAGAACCAGGCCGTCGTCACGTCCGGCGAGCGAGTTCTTCAGTTTGCCCTGGTACGAGAGTGCGAAGTTGGTCACCGAGTAGGCCACGCCGCCGACCTGCGCCGTGAACTGCGCGCTCAGCGAGAGGTTCTTGTAGCGGAACGTCGTGCCGAAGCCTGCCTTCCAGTCGGGGATTACGCTGCCCAGGTGCTCGAACTTCTTGGAGTCGGTCTCCTTGGTCAGCAGCGGGTAGCCGGTCTTGGCGTTGATGATCTGCATGCCCGAGCAGTCGACCTGGTTGCCGTTTTCGTCCGTGTAGGTCGAACCCTCCGGCGCGTACTCGTAGTGGCTGGCCGAATAGAGCTGGTGCATGGACTTACCCACGTACGAGTAGACGAATATACGGCTGCCGATGGTCGTCGAGGTCGAGGTCTGCAACGGCGTTGCGGGATCCCATCCGTTCTGCAGCTCGTTGAGTTTGTTCTTGTTGAGCGACCAGTTGCCGTTGATCTCCCAGTTGATGTCCTTCGTGCGGACGGGAACCATGCGGAACGTGACCTCGACACCCTTGTTGGTAATCAGGCCGGCGTTCATCTTGCGGGACGTACTGCCGGTTTCGGCGCTCGTTTCGGCGCTGATGATCTGGTTGCGGGTGCTGGTCTTGTAGAGCGCCACGTCGACATTGAGCCGGTTGCCCAGGAACTTGGTTTCCAGGCCGACTTCCCAGCTGCTGGTCTTTTCCGGGAGGATGTACGGGTAGTTGCTGGCCGTAGGCAGCGTGACGCCGCCCGGATAGTCCGTGGTCGAGTAGTCGTCGTAGAGCGAGAAGACCGAAGTGTCGTTACCCACCTGTGCCCACGAACCGCGCAGCTTGATCATGTTGACATGAGGGGAGTTGATCTTGAACGCCTTGTCGAGCAGGATACTGGCCGATACCGACGGGTAGAAATAGCTCCAGTTGGAGGGAGCCAGCGTCGACGACCAGTCGTTGCGGGCCGTGACGTCGAGGAAGTAGGTGTCGTCCCACGACAGGTTGACAAAGCCGTAAAGGCTGTTGGTCTGCCGGTTGCTGCGGTAGGGCGACGTGTCGAGGGCTACCGCGGCGTTGGCGAACGAATACATGCCGGGGCCTTCGCTGCTCAGCTGCGAGGCGGTGATGGTGGTCGAGTAGTATTTGTTGCGCAGGACGCTGCCGCCGAATGCCGCCGTGACGCCGAAGCGATCCCACAGCTTGTTGTACTTGAGCAGGAAGTCCGAGTTGTAGTCGTAGCGGCGGATGGTCTTTTCGCGGTACATGCCGTAGCGGTTGTCGAGCGACATGAAGGGTTTCTGCTGCGAACGCCATTCGATATTGGCGTCGAAGCCGCCGCGCAGCGTGAAGGTCAGCTCGGGCAGGATCGTGAAGTCGATGCTCACGTTGCCGAAGAAACGGTCACGATCCAGTTTGTTCAGCTCCTCGTACAGTGTGCGGTAGGGGTTGTGGCCCTCGAGGCTGTTGTAGATAAGCCCCGAAGTGGTGTTGTATTTGTCTTCGCCGCTGCCTGCCAGGTAGTTGGCATAGGTATAACGGCCCTGCATGTACTCGTCGCGGTAAGCCGAGATGGGGTTGGTGTTGTAGCCCCAGATCAGGCCGTACATGGGCGAACCCTGGCTGTAACCCGACATGGGCATGTTGTCGCTGTTCTTGCGGATGTAGTTGACCTTTGCCGCCAGTTTGATGGCCTTGCTGATCTTCTGGTTCAGGGCCAGTGCGAAGGTCTGCTGTTCGTAGCCCGAGTTGGGCGTGATCCAGTCGTTGCGCAGGTCGGTGAATGAGAAGCGCGTGCTCGTACCCTTGCCCGTCGAACCGTCGATGGTCACCGAGTTGCTCCACGTAACGCCCGTTTCGAAGAGGCCGGTGAACCAGTCGTCGGCGTATACCCACGGCAGGGGGGTGAACTCCCCGGTTTCCCAGTTCTTCGACATGTAGAGATAGCGCAGCTTGCTGGAGTCGAAATGCTCGCCGTACGTGTAGCGCGAGATCTGCTGGCGGACGGGCTGCCCGTCGTAGGTCATCGTGCCGGGAAGGCCCCATGCCGATGCGACGCGGTTGGTGAGCGACGTGGTGACGGCCGAGGGGCCGTATTCCTCCTGGAATTCGGGCCAGAAGCCTGCGGTCTCGAAGGTCACCGAACCGTTGTAGGTAACGCCGATACCACGCTGTTCGCGGCCCGACTTGGTGGTGATGAGCACCACGCCGTTCTGGCCCATCGAACCGTAAAGCGCGGCTGCGGCGGGGCCCTTGAGGACGGAGACGTTCTCGATGTCGTCGGGGTTGAGGTCGGAGATCGGGTTACCGAAGTCCACCGGGGCGTTGCTGTTGGCATAGTTGGCGCCCGAACCGGAGGCTACCGTGCCGTTGCTCATCGGGATACCGTCGATGACGAACAGCGCTTCGTTGGCGCCGTAGTTGAGCGACGTGTCGCCGCGCAGCGTCACACGTACCGTACCGCCGGGGCCGGTGCCCGCCGAGGACATCGACATACCGGCGACCTTGCCGTTGAGCCCCGTTACCCAGTTGCTCGATATGGATTTGGTGAGTTCGTCGCCCGAGACTTTCGAAACGGCATAGCCGACCGATTTCTCCGAGCGGGTCAGGCCGAGTGCCGTGACGACCACTTCGTCGATCTTCTGCGCCGATTCTTTCAGCGTGACGTTGATCGTGGTGCGGCTTCCGACCGTGACCTCCTGCGGGTCATAACCCAACGACTGGAAGACCAGCACGTCGTTGTCGCTGCCGACATGGATAGTATAGGTTCCGTCTGCGTTCGAAATCGTACCCGTCGCACTCCCCTTCAGGATGACGGTGGCCCCGACGAGCGGGCTTTTGCCGTCCGTATCGAACACGATGCCCGTGATGTTGCGGGTTTGGGCCCAGGCGGCCGAAGCGACCAGCAACATTACCGCGGTTGCCAAAGCATTCCGTATGTATGTTTTAAGCTTCATATTGTTGATTTTTTTTGATTCGGGTTTCTGTCGAACGGCTGCGGTCGTCCTGCGGGCGGCCGCAGCCGTCAAGGTCGGTTTAGGGAACAATCTGTATTCTCGGGCTGTCGGCCGTTCCGGCTCCGGCCCAGCGCATCGTCCCGCCGTTGGGCTTGGTGAGTGCGCCCTTGCCGCTGGCCTGCCAGTTGGCCGCGCAGACGAACCGGAATTCGATGTTGCCGCCGGAGATCGCATTGGCATAGGTGACCGTCACGTCGACCGTGATGTTGGTCTTCCCGTCGGCTTTCATGGCGTGGGTGTAGGAGACCTCTTCCCCCGTTTCCGTGGTCGTTTGCAATGCCGCGGCGGGTTTCCAGGTGCCGCCGTCGTTGTACTCCATCCGCCAGAATTTATGGCCGGTGGCCGAGGTGCGGGTGATCGCCGTGAAGCGGACTTTGGTGCCTGCGTCGAGGTTCGTCACCGGGACGGCGAACGTCCAGTAGTCGCCCGGCCAGCCGCCCGTGATGTACGGATGGCCCGTACTGCCGACGATGCGTTCGCATTTCTTGTCGGGATCGCTCGGTGCCGTGTGCGTATAGGAGAGGTACCCCGGCCCCGATTGGGCCAGCACCGTGTTGTACGGGCTGTCGGGCCCGCCCTTGAAGTCCTGGGCGTAGTTGTCCATATCCTCTTCCGAGAACGACCATTGTACGGGAGACGCCAAGTCCCATTTCACCGTTCCTGGCGATACGGGCTGCTGCGAAAGCGCGATCTTCTCGGTAAGGGTGGCATCGCCCTCGGCCGCCGTGATCGTAAACTCGCCGAAGCGGCGGAACGAGAGGTTCTGTTCGAGCGCCTTGACCGTTACCTCCACGTCGGTGTTGGCGGCACCCTGCCCGGGGCTCACCTCGTACCATGCCGCAGCGCCCGATGGGGCGATCGTCCAGGGATAGGGGGCGTTGACCGTGAATTTCACCTCGGCACCCGATTCTGCGGGGTTGTCGCTGAGCTCCAGCGTATTGTCCGTCAGCCCTTCGATGGTGATCTGTGCCCCGGAAGCCTGCGTGACGGCAACCTTCTCGATCTCTGCGCCTTCCGACTTGATGATGATATGGCCCGTGCGGCTTTCGCCTCCGGAGTTCCTGCCTACTTCCACCTTGGTGGTGACGTAGGGCAGCCCCGTGGCCTTGACGGTCGCCACGCCGTTCGAGAGCGATGCGCCGTTGTTCGCGCCCGTTACCGTCGACGGGTCTGCGTCGCCGCAGCGTACGGTGGTGATCGTCAGCCAGTCGCAGTCGGTCTCTGCCGTCCAGGCCTTGTTGACGCGCACCGAGCAGGTCAGCGTGCCGCCTTCGGCGACCACCATGCTGTTGGCATCGAAGAGACCCGGATCGGAAGTGTTGACGATCTCCTTGTCTAACGGGGTGACGAGTGCCTCCGGTGCCGGGGTTTCGGGGTTCTCGTCCTTGGCGCGCGTCACGGTGATGTTGTCCAGGTAGAGGCGGCATTTCACTTCGCGCTCGCTGCCGAAGGTGATGCGGGTTTCGTTCGTAGCGCCGTAGACGATCAGCGAGTAGCGCGTCCACTCCCAGACGTTCTTCACCTCGACCAGCGCGGTGGTTTCCACCAGGTCGCCGATCGTGCCGGGCCCTTTGATCGTGACGTCCATGTGGTCGTCGCCGTTGTCCACCGCGCCGCCTGCCGACGAATAGGCGGCTGCGTCGAACTGCACGAGCAGCGTCGCGGCCTTGCCGGCGTCGATGCCCGTGAGCGCGGGGATCGTGATGGCGCCCATGTTGGCGGTCTTACCCAGCTTGACATGGCCTTCGTAACGGGCATATACCGAGGGCGTGTAGGTGTAACCCTTGGCCGCTACGGCCTCTTTCATCCCGTCGGTCGAGAGGGCGAACTCGTTGCCGTTCGTGCCGTCGATCGACACGCTCGGCCAGCCGTACTTGGTGTAGGGGCTCACCCAGTTGTCGGGAATCCACTGGAAGTCGTCGCTGAAGAAGACGTATCCCTCGGTATGCGTGTCCTTGGGCATGTAGGGCGCCTGAACCAGCTCGATGATCTCCTCGGCGGTGTTCTCCCCGAATTCGGCGTCGCCGGCCGTGATCGTTATCTTCGACTCACGGCGTTCGTCGGTGGTGTTGGCCTTGGGCGTGATGGTGACTTCGGCCGCAGAGCCGGCCTTGCCGCTCTTGGGGGCGACCGTCAGCCAGGTCTCGTTCTCCACCGTGAGCGTCCAGTCGTAGGATGCCTCGACGGTGAAGACCACCGGATCCGTATCTTCGGCTTCGAATGCCAGCAGGCGTTCGTCGAGCCCCGTGAGCACGATGCCGGCCGCCAGGTAGGCGTCCTGCGAAAGCGGGATGCTCTTCTGCGTCAGGCAGGGATGGAGGTTGTTGCCGCTGTTGGCGCGGATGGTGAATTCGCCGTCGCGCGCCTCGCCCTGGTTCAGGGTCGGGGTGACGGTGACCTGGATATTCTGGCCCGCCTCGCCCTTGTTCGGGGTGACGACGAACCAGCCTGCGGTCTTGGTGATCTCCCAGGGCGCGTCGACGCTCATGGTAAATGTATGCGGGGTCAGTGCCGAATAGAGGAACTTCAGCCCTGCATCGGGCAGGTTTTCGGTGGAGAGTGCCGGGGGGATGGGGTTCCCCGAATCCCCTTCGGTGTCGTCGTCGCTGCACGCCGCGGCTCCCAGGAGCGTGACGCATAATAACGACCACAACCATTTGTTCATTATACGCTTCATTGTCTTAAGGTTTTTTGAGGGTTATTTGGTCACGTCGGTCGTGAGCGCCTTGGGCCGGGTCATCGACTCCGTGCTGACGTTGCCGAAGCGGTCGGTAACCGAGATCTCCAGCGTGGAAGATGCCGAAGAGGCCGTAACCTCGAACATATGCATGCAGGAGGTCGAGGGGAAGGTGAGCGTGCCGTTGTTGACCGCGCCGCGCGGGATGTCGTACGAAATGCTGTGCAGCGGGTCTTTCTTGCTCCAGACCTGTTTCACGGCGAGCGGCGTTCCGTTTTCCGTCACGGAAACCGTCCAGCCCGGTTCATAGGCCCAGACGTTGATGTAGACGGCATTTTCGCCCACCGTCGAATAATCCTTGTCGCGGTTTCGGAGGTCGTTGCCTGCGGCGAAGGCCTTGAGTGCCGTGGCGTCGGTGGCCCAGTACTCCTTGACCTCGTTCATGTCGTAGGTGATGAACTGCTTTTCGATGGGAAGCCCCGTGGCTTTGTACTGCCATTTGAGATCGGTTCCGTCGACCGTGAAGATCTTGTAACCCGCGGGCGAACCGTCGGTGCAGACGTTGTTGTTGCCGTACTGCTGCGTCCACCACCAGGTGCCGCAGACCGCCGCGATATTCTGCTCGTAGACGTTCGCATAGGTCGGCGACTGGATATTGCGGTTCACGTGCGTGTGCCCCGTGAGGAAAGTCACGTTGCTGAAGCCGGCGAAGCAGCTCAGGATTTTGTCGATGTCGGCCTGGGTCTGGAGCGCTACGCTCACGCCGCCGCTTCCGCTGTACGAGTAAAGCGGACAGTGGCATCCCACGACGATCGGGGTCGATTTGTCGACATGGGTGAGTTCCTCCTTGAGCCATGCCAGCTGCCGGTCGTCGAAGCGGCGGTTGTAATTGCGCGAACCGACCGTACCCTGCGAGCCGCCCGTGTTGAGGTACTCGGTGTTGTCGAGCATGATGTAGTGTATCCGGCCGATGTTCATGGCGTAGTAAACCGGGCCCATGTGTTGGCGGTAGGGGCCTTCGGCGCCGAAATCGGAGGCTACATAGGGGTCGTTGTCGTGGTTGCCCATCACCGACCACATCTGGAAGTTGAAGTCCTCGACGCTCTGCTTGCATTCGGGCAGCGCCCACTTGTTGTCGTACCAGTAGCCGTCCCACGAGAAGTCGCCCAGGTTGAGGCAGTATACCTTTCCGGGTGCGGCGGAGTTGTAGGCCGATGTCAGCTCCTTGACGAAGCCGTCGGCGAACTGGACGTAATCTTTCGGGGAGTTGCGGTTGGCCAGGTGCATGTCCGTGGCCACGAGCATGGTGTGGGAGTCGTTGTCGGCCCTGAGCAGCTGGAAGTCGAGTTGTTCGACGGTGTTTGCGTCGAGCGTGCAGGGCTGCCAGAACTGGGGCATCGCCTTGACGGTGGGGACGTCATAGCCCGCAGGCAGGATGACGAAGGCGAGTTCGTTGCGTTTTTCGGAATTGAGCCAATAGAAACCGTTGGCGTCGGTCTTGGTGATCAGGTCTCCGTCCGAGACCAGGACGTCGGCGATGCCTTGTCCTGCCAGGTGGACGATACCCTTGATCGTCGCGCCCTCCTTGTCCGGTACGGTGACGCCGCCCAGGGAGAGGTTGAGTTTGGCGGAGCCCAGTGCCTGCTCTTCTGCTCCGCGCTGCAGGGTGAATTCACAGTCGCCGTCGGCGGCGTTCTGGGGAATGGTGAAGGTCAGCGAAGAATCGTCAGCACCCTTGACCGGCGCTTCGAATTTCCCCCCCCCTTGTTCCAGGAAGAGTTTGTCCGTAGCCATGAACCCGCGGCCGCGGATCACGGCGTCGCCGCCCCAGTTGCCCGAGATGGTCTTGCCCAGGTCGACGTCGATGGCCAGTTGTACGGTCATCCTGCTCGATCCGAGCACCTGGTAGTCCTGTGCCCGGTTGAGCACGACCTTATAGACGGTCTGGTCTGCCGCGCCGTCGGGTATGACGAACGTCAGCAGTTTTTCCGATGCTACCGTGGTCGCTGCCGGGAGATCCTCACCGGCGCGTAACGCGATGGCGTCGCCCTGGGCGAAGCCGTAGCCGGAAACGGAAACCTCCATCCCGCGGTAGACGGTCATCGAGGTCGGAATAACTACATCGGTGACCAGCCGGCCATCGTTGTAGATCTCCTTGTCGCTGTCGTCACAACCGGCCAGTCCGACCGGCAGGGCGACGAGCAGCAACCCGGCGATTAAAGTAATCAGTTTTTTCATAGGCTATTGATGATTTTGGTGTTGGTGTCCTGTACGTCAGTCTGCGTGCCCGAGTGCGATGCGCTCCGAGTAGCGGCGGCCGAATCGGTCGGTGGCGACCACCTCCACCTCGCGGGCCGATGCCGAGGGGCGTGCCGTGAAATAGAAGTTCGTCGGGCGTGGGCGCTGGACTTTGGAGATTTTCCTTCCGGCGGCCTTCAGCGAGTCGATGTGCGCGGTATAATCCGGGTCGTCGAGCGTCGTACGCTGCATGGCGCCGCGGTAACGGCTGTCCTCATACCATACGACCGTCCAGTACGAATCCCAGTTCCATACCTTTGCCACGACGCTGGCCGGGTGCTTGGCCACCTGGCCGGGGTGCCATACGCGGATCTGCCGTGCCGGGGACTCGCCGAGGCTCCGGTATTCCCACGAGAATTCCCCGCCGCATTCGCGGAACAGCTGGAAGCCTTTGGGCGTACCGTCCCAGTTGATCGGATCCCACCAGAGGTTGCCGCAGACCTGCGCTACGTTGTGTTCCATGACCCCCTCGCGGATGTCGTAATTCGAGTTGAGGTGCGTATGCCCGGTGATGAAGTGCAGTTCGTGCCCCGCGAAGGCGTCCATCAGCCCCTCGGCCGACTCCATGACGCGGTTTCCGAGCCACGATTTCATGGCCGGGGCATGCATCGCGATGCAGACGCGCGACCCTGCGGGCAGGCGTTCGGCATAGGCGGCTGCCCAGCGCAGTTGCATCGTGTCGATCCGCTCCTCGTATTTCTTCGCGCCGTGGTAAACGATGTCGTCGAGCACGATATAGTGCGTGCGCCCCATGTCGAATGCATAATAGGTGGGGCCGAAATGGCTGCGGTAATTCTCCGTCGCCTCGCGGTCGGTATATTTGTTCAGGTCATGGTCGTGGTTGCCGATCACGCCGTATACGGGTACCCCGAGCTTGGCGAACTCCGCTTTCACGCCTGCGAAGAGTTCCGGGGAGTCCCATACGATGTCCCCGAGCACGATCGCGGCCTGGTTCGCGCCCCGCGTTCTCCCGTTATCGGTTACCGCCTGCAATGCGGGCATGACCTCGCTCCGCAACCGCCGGAAATGCTCTTCGGTCTTGGGCTGCGGATCGGCGATCGCCAGCAGTTCGTAGCATTCGCCCGAGCCGGGCCACGGTTGCAATTCGAAGTCGTAGCGTTTGGCCGCCGGGTCGTATGTGCGGTAGAATTGCGGGATGCCCCCTTCGAGCGGAGCCAGGTAGCCGGACGGGGTCACCAGGCTGATGAACAGCGCCTGGTCGTCGGCATTGAGCGTGAATATGCCCTGCTCGTCGCTTTGCGCGAACGTATAACCGTCGGTTACGGTCACGCCGCCCATCGGCTTTCCGCCGCATTTGACCGATCCCCGTATCGGGCGGGCGGAGGCTGCGGCACAGAGGCAGCAGGCCAGCAGGAAAAGTAACAGGTTTTTCATGGTCGGGTTTGTGCTGATGGTTTCTTGGTGTTTCTGTCTTTTTATTAAATAGGTGGGAGCCTGTGTCGCTCCGGCTGCAAAAATATTTTAATAATTGGCTTCGTGCGTCGTTGTCACCGGAATGTAATCCTTTTTTCATACCCTGGCAGCCGGCTGCCGCTGCGAAAGCTTGTCTCTGAGGACGGATGCAGGCCGCGGGTGCTGCCCGCGGTTTGCCTTTTACGGCCCGGGAATGAGTCTCGTGCCGTTTTAGGGGGTTTCTTGTTTTGTCGGTTTTGTCCGCGTTTTAATTGTGATGTGTAATATTTTTAATTTCATTATGAAACAAAAATAAATCTTTAATTTTATTTTCCAAAATAAAACACAAAAAAATTGGACGAAATATCTGCTTTTTTGTGAAAGAATGGTTTTGAATCGAAATGCATGGCCTCCCTCCGGCCCCGGCCGCGGAAATAAAAAATCCCCGGACTTGGGAAAGTCCGGGGCCGGGGAAACGCTTGTCGCCTCTTGTCAGAATACCCCGAGGTTGTCGAGGAAGATCAGCAGCAGCACTGCCGGGCAGACGTAGCGCAGCAGGAAGCTGAATAGCCCGTAGATACGGAACTTCAACTCTCCGTTGTTGGTGATCTGTGCCTTGAGGATGTGGTGGTCGAGCTTCCAGCCCACGAAGATGCAGGTGAAAAGCCCGCCTGCCGGCAGCAGGATGTTGGCCGTCAGGAAGTCGAGCGAGTCGAAGAGCGAAAGCCCGCAGACCTTCCAGCTGCCCAGCACCCCGAGCGACAGCGATGCCAGCGATGCCAGGGCGGCCGTGGCGGCGGTCGTGAGCCATGCGGCGGCCTTGCGGCTCAGGTGCCACTCCTCGTGCAGGTAGACCGTGACCACTTCGTGCAGCGAGATGGTCGAGGTCAGGGCCGCGACGGCCAGCAGCAGGAAGAAGATCGACGACCAGACCATGCTCAGCGGCATACTGTTGAAGATGCTCGGCAGGGTGATGAAGACCAGTGCCCGGCCCGATGTGGGTTCGATACCGGCGCTGAACACGGCCGGGAAGATCACCACGCCGGCCAGTACGGCCACCAGCGTGTCGAGGATCGTGACGTTGAGCGCCGTGTGGCGCAGGTTCGTGTCGGGTTTGAAATACGAGGCGTAGGTCACCATCGTGCCGATGCCGATCGAGAGCGAGAAGAAGGCCTGCCCCAGTGCGACGAGCACCGTCGACGGGGTTACCTTCGAGAAATCCGGGGCGAAGAGGAACTTCAGCCCGGCCTCCCCGCCCGGCATCAGCAGCGAGTGGATCGACAGCACGATCAGGATGAGCAGCAGCAGTGGCATGAGGATCTTGGCCGAGCGTTCGATGCCTTTCTGTACGCCCAAGGCGATTACGAAATGGGTGGCCAGCACGAAGAGGCAGGTATACAATACGGGTCGCCAGGGGTTGCTGATGAACGTTTCGAAAATATCCTTGTACTCCCCGGCGGTCGAGACGCGGGCGAAGCTGCCCGTTACGGAATGTACCATGTATTCCGCCGTCCAGCCCGAAACCACGAAGTAGAAACCCAGAATCAGGAATGCCGCCAGCACGCCGTTGTATCCCAGGAAGCTCCACCGCGGGTTCAGCGCCCGGTAGGCACCCACGGCGTTGCGGTGCGAGGCACGCCCCACGGTGAATTCCGCGATCATGAGCGGCAGTCCCAGCAGCAGGACACAAAGGACATAGATTATCAGAAATGCCCCGCCGCCGTTCTCCCCGGCTACATAAGGGAAGCGCCAGATGTTGCCCAGCCCGACGGAACTGCCCGCAGCGACCAGCACGGCGCTCAATTTGCCACCCAAGGTGGCGCGACTCTCCTTGTGATGCATAACCTAACCTGTTTATTATCGCAAACGGGTGTGCGCATGCGTGCGCACACCCGTCCTATTTCTCCAGCACGACGCTCACCTTCTCGAGCTTCCCGCCCAGCGGCGGCGCCAGTTTCGAGACGGTGCATTTTACGTGCCGCACCTGCGGGAAGGTGGCATAAACCGCCTCGATGATGTTCGTTGCCACCCGCTCGATGGTGTGCTGCGTGATGCGCATCTGCATCTCGACGACTTCGTAGGCCGTCAGGTAGTTGACCGTCTTGCGCACGTCGTCGTCCGTGGCCGCATGGCCCAGTTCGGCCGTCAGTTCCAGATCGACCGTGAAGCGGTTGCCCACCTTGCGTTCCAGCTCGTAGCAGCCGTGCAGCGCGTGGAATTCCATGCGCGTCAGAACGATGCGGTATTCCATGCTACTCGGCGATTACGAGGTAGTAATTCTTCTTCCCCTTCTGTACGAGCAGGTATTTGCCGGCGATCAGGTCGGCCTCGCCCACCGTACGTGCCGGGTCGGCGACCTTCTCCTTGTTGAGCGACACGCCGCCGCCCTGCACCATCTTGCGGCATTCGCCCTTCGAGGGGAACACCTGTGTCTTCTCGGCGCACAGATCGACGAACGGCAGTCCCAGCTCGGCGCGGGCGATACGGAACTGCGGCACGCCTTCGAACACCTGCAACAGGGTTCCTTCGTCTATTTTGCGCAGCGCCTCCGACGTCGAGCCGCCGAAGAGGATTGCCGAGGCTTCGACCGCCTTTTCGTACTCCTCTCTGGAGTGGATCATCGTGGTGATCTCCTGTGCCAGCCGCTTCTGCAGGATGCGCAGGTGGGGTGCGGCTTCGTGTTCGGCGGTCAGCGCCTCGACGGTTTCACGGTCTAACAGCGTGAAGATGCGGATGTAACGCTTGGCATCCTCGTCGCTGACGTTGAGCCAGAACTGGTAGAACTTGTAGGGCGAGGTATAGCGCGCATCGAGCCATACGTTGCCGCTCTCGGTCTTGCCGAATTTCGTGCCGTCGGCCTTGGTGATAAGCGGGCAGGTGATGGCGAACGCTTCGGCCTCGTTGCCCAGCTTGCGGCGGATCAGCTCCGTGCCGGTGGTGATGTTGCCCCACTGGTCGGCGCCGCCCAGCTGCACCTTGCAGTTCATCGTCTGGTAGAGGTGCAGGAAGTCGAAGCCCTGTACCAGCTGGTAGGTGAACTCGGTGAACGACATGCCGTCGCCCTCGCCGCTGAACCGTTTCTTGACCGAGTCTTTGGCCATCATGTAGTTGACGGTGATGCACTTGCCGATGTCGCGGATGAATTCCAGGAACGAGATGTCCTTCATCCAGTCGTAGTTGTTCACCAGCACGGCCGCATTCGGGGCGTCCGACTCGAAGTCGAGCAGTTTGGCCAGCTGGCGTTTGATCGCCTCCTGATTGTGGCGCAGCGTGGGCTCGTCGAGCAGGTTGCGCTCCTGCGACTTGCCCGAAGGGTCGCCGATCATGCCCGTCGCACCGCCGATGAGTGCCAGCGGACGGTGCCCGCACATCTGGAAATGCTTGAGGATCATTACGCCCACCAGGTGCCCGATATGCAGCGAGTCGGCCGTGGGGTCGATGCCCAGGTAGGCCGTCGTCATCTCTTTTTCGAGTTGTTCCTTCGCGCCGGGCATGATCGTGTGGATCATCCCGCGCCATTCGAGTTCTTCGATGAAATTCTTTGTTGCCATTTTTATTGTTCGTTCTTTTTATTCTACTTCCAAGTCCAGTGCTTTGCGGAGCTCCGCGACGAGCGGGTTCTTCTCCGTGATGTAACGGACGCGGTCTTCGAGCTTGATCGGGCGTGCCGCCCGGATCTCTTCGTTCACTGCGACCTCCAGTTCGATCATACCCTCGATGCCCGCCAGTTCGGCGATGCGCATCAGCATCCCGGTCTTGCTGCGCAGGATCTCCTCGCGCAGCTCCGTCGTCGGTACGCTCACCGAGATCGTGTTGTCGCGGAAGGTCATCAACTCGAAGGCCGGCACGAAGCGCGGTCGTTTCTCCTTGATGAGGTTCAGTATCCTGCTGCGGGCGTGCTCCAACTTTTCGGCACAGTCCGGGTCTATGCGCACGGTTTCGGGTTCGTCGGGCGTCTCGCCGTCCGACGGCTCCTCGTCGGGATCGCCGCCTGCCGAGGCGAGCAGCTCCGAGAGCGACGCGCCCGAGATCAGCGGCCGCCGTTTCATCCCCGGCGCAGGCTGTGCCGGGAGTGTTCCCTGTGCAGTCGGGCCGGCGGATGTACCCGCTGCCGGCCTTCCGGCCGGGGACGCGGCAGGCATTGCTGCGGACGTCGCTGCGGAAGGGGGTGCCGTTGCGGCTCCTGCTGCTTGCGCTGCCGGTTGTGCCGTTGCGCTTGCCGGGGCTGCGGGGTTGCCGGAGGCGCTTGTCGCCGGGGCGTTCGTTGCCGGATTTCCGGTCGCGCTAACCCCTGCCGGTTGTGCCGTTGCGGCTGCCGGGGCTTCCGGGTTGCCGGAGACAATTGCCGCCGGACGCGGTGCCGGCTGCCCGGCCGCTGCCGGAGCCGCCGCAGGTGCGGAGCCCGCCGTGCGGGGGGTGAGGGTAGGAAGGGGGTATTCCCCGGAAGATGTCAGAGAGTCATTTTTTTTTTGGCCGAGCCCTGCGATCTTCATCAGGCCCAGCTCGACGAGCAACCGCTGGTTGGACGATTGCCGGATCTTCCCGTCGAGCTCCGTCAGGCAGGAGATGGCTCCGAACAGGAACTCGACATCGCAGGCGCCCGCCTGCGTCCGGTATCGTTCGAGCAGCGTCCCGGTCATTTCGATCAGCCGCAGCGTTTCGGGGCGCTTGGCCATCAGCAGGTCGCGCATGTGGCGGTTCAGCCCCGCCATGAAGGTCTGCCCCGAGAAACCCCGCGACAGCACGCTGTCGAACGTCACCAGCGTGTCGACATAGTTGCCCGCGAGCAACATCTCCGTGACGCCGAAGTAGGTGTCGTAGTCCAGGACGTTGAGCGTCTGGGCGACGTTGCGGTAATCGAGCGCCTTGCCGCAGAACGACACGGCCTTGTCGAACATCGACAGGGCGTCGCGCATGCCCCCGTCGGCTTTCTGGGCGATGAGGTTGAGCGACTCTTCGTCGGCCGCGATGCCTTCCTGCGAGGCGATGTATTTGAGGTATTCGACGCCGTCCTCGACGCGGATGCGGTTGAAATCGTAGATTTGGCACCGCGAGAGGATGGTCGGGATGATCTTGTGTTTTTCGGTCGTTGCGAGGATGAAGATCGCATGTGCGGGCGGCTCTTCGAGCGTTTTGAGGAAGGCGTTGAACGCCGCCGCCGAGAGCATGTGCACCTCGTCGATGATGAATACCGAGTAGCGCCCTACTTGCGGGATGATGCGCACCTGTTCGATCAGTGTGCGGATATCTTCCACCGAGTTGTTCGACGCGGCGTCCAGCTCGTGGATGTTCAACGAGCGCCCTTCGTTGAACGAGCGGCACGATTCGCATTCGTTGCAGGCCTCCGATCCGTTGGGGTTCAGGCAGTTGATGGCCTTTGCGAAGATGCGGGCACAAGTGGTCTTGCCTACGCCGCGGGGGCCGCAGAACAGGTAGGCGTGAGCCAACTGCCCGCGCTCGATCGCATTTTTAAGCGTGGAGGTGATATGTTTCTGTCCGACGACCGAGGCGAAGGTCGCGGGGCGGTATTTCCGTGCGCTGACGATAAAATCACTCATAGTAGCGCAAAGATACGAATTAAGAATTAAATTAAAAATGAAACCCGCCTACAAAATGACAGCCCTCTCCCCATACCCGGGCGAAGGGCTGTGCATGGCGGGCCGGGCAGCCTGTTGCACCCGCCCCTCCGGGCTGCCTGCCGTTTTTATTTGGCGGCGGCCTTCCGCAGTCCGAGGAGCCCGAGCAGTCCCGGATGCGACGGTTGCGTCCGCTTGGCCGGCGGCAGGGAGATTTGCGATCCCATCAATTCCTGAAACTCCTGGCTGAATCCCGTATCCATACCTGCAGATGAGGTGAATGTCAGTTCCCCGAATACGGGGTTGCCGGCGACTTCGTAAAGGTCGACCCGTACTTGGGGGAATCCTGACGAGAGCCGTTTGGCCGCATCGAGCATCCGGTCGAGGGATGCCGGACGCGGGATATCACACTGATGTGGGTCGTAATATTTTCCGGTGACGTAATGACCTATGTTTTTCCATGTCCTGGCATCGTACAATCCTGTTTTGACGTCGGATGGCGATTTACGGTTGTAGCAGACCATGCAACAATAGGGGTTGCCATCGAAACAGTAGAATTTATAGTCGATGAGCGAATTGCCGAATGCTGGTTCTGAGGGAAGGAGGCGTTCGGCGATAATGCGGGGTTTAATACCAAAATAGTGGTGTTCGGCCGTCATGCGGCCGAATTTCTTTCGCAGGGTGTGGTTGAGTGTACGGCGGATCGACCGGATATCGGCTTTTTGCCTGTCGTTCACGATGATAACTTGTCCGTAGCCGTTATTGGTTTTCAGCACGAACGTGTCGGGGAGATTCCCCCCCCCGCTGAAGTCTATCTCCTCTGCGGATTCCCATACACCGTATAATTCGTTGAGCATCCATCCCAGCCCGCATTGCTCGACATACTCGCGGACGCGGTACTTGTCGGCCAGTTGCGACCAGCGGGTGGTGTCGGCATGGAGCATCATCCAGAGGACTTTTTCGTTGAAGGTTCGGGGGTTTTCGAGGTCGGGGTCGGTGCCGAATCGTTGCCGGTAGCGTATCCTGACCAGCTTTTCCGGATTGCGGTACGCATAATAGCGCATCTGCAACTGCTGCCATTTGCGCAGCAGGAACGGGGGTTTACGATATGTCATGAACGTGAAGAGTGAGAGTTAGGTGTTGCGAAGATAATACATTTCGGGCGATGTTCTGCTGTTTTATGCCGTATTGTGTAACTCTTCTGCAAAACAGCTGCCGTTTTGGCGCCTCGTGTCAGTCCCGGGAGTGACAAAGAATGACACATTGGCCGGAAATCGGGGTTGGCAGGCGTTTTGCGGAGATAATCTGCGAAAGTTAGAAAACAAATTATCAGAGATATGAACATCAATACGTTAACTGTAAAAGCGCAGGAGGCTCTGCAAAGTGCATTGACTCTTGCCCGGGAGCGCGGACAGCAGGCTGTCGAGCCGCTCCATATTCTGAGCGTGCTTGTCCGCGAGGACGATTCGCTCGCTGCGTTCCTCCTGGGGCGTGTCGGGGTGAATGTCCGCGGCCTGCGCGACGAGGCCGACCGTGCCGTCGCATCCCTTCCGAGGGTCGAAGGCGGCGGCGACCAGTTCTTTTCGCAGGACTCCTCGAAGGTGATCCAGCGTGCCGTGGACTTTACCCGGAACTTCGGCGACAAATATGCGTCGGTCGAGCACCTGCTGCTGGGGCTTATCGCCGAGCGCGGGCAGGCCGCCGACATCCTCAAGCGCAGCGGCGCCACCGAGAAGGAACTCCTTGAGGCGATCCGCACCTTCCGCAAGGGCGCTACGGTCGATTCCCAGACCTCCGAGCAGCAGTTCGATGCGCTGGGCAAGTATGCCATCAACCTCAACGAACAGGCCCGTTCGGGCAAGCTCGACCCGGTGATCGGCCGTGACGAGGAGATCCGCCGCGTGTTGCAGATCCTCTCGCGGCGTACCAAGAACAACCCGATCCTCGTGGGTGAGGCGGGTGTCGGCAAGACCGCCATCGCCGAGGGTATCGCACACCGGATCGTCGACGGCGACGTGCCCGAGAATCTGAAGTCGAAGGTGATCTACTCGCTCGACATGGGTGCCCTGATCGCGGGTGCCAAGTACCAGGGTGAATTCGAGGAGCGTCTGAAGGCCGTCGTGCAGGAAGTCGTGGCCAGCGACGGCGACATCCTGCTGTTCATCGACGAGATCCACACCCTCGTGGGCGCCGGCAAGTCGTCGGGTGCGATGGACGCCGCCAACATCCTCAAGCCTGCACTTGCGCGGGGCGAGCTGCGGACGATCGGCGCCACGACGCTCGACGAGTTCCAGAAGTATTTCGAGCAGGACAAGGCCCTCGAACGCCGTTTCCAGAAGGTCATGGTCGACGAACCGAGTCCCGAGGATGCCATTTCGATCCTCCGCGGCCTGAAGGATCGTTACGAAAACCACCATCAGGTGCGGATCAAGGACGAGGCGATCGTGGCCGCCGTCGAGTTGTCGACGCGTTACATCACCTCGCGGTTCCTGCCCGACAAGGCCATCGACCTGGTGGACGAGGCGGCCTCGCGGCTGCGGCTGGAGATGAACTCCGTGCCCGAGGAGATCGACACCCTCGACCGGCGTGTGCGCCAGCTGGAGATCGAACGCGAAGCGATCCGCCGCGAGAAGGACAAGGAGCGCGTCGAGCACCTCACCAAGGAGATCGAAGAGCTCAAGGCCCGTGACGCCGAAATGCGTGCCAAGTGGCAGGGGCAGCGCGACCTCTTGAAAAAGATTCAGTCGAACAAGGACAAAATAGAAGCCCTGAAGATCGAGGCGCAGCAGGCCGAGCGCCAGGGCGATTACGGCAAGGTGGCCGAAATCCGCTACGGCAAGATCCAGGAGGCGGAGAAGGAGATCGCCGCGTTCCAGGAGGAGTACAAACTGGCGTCGGCCAACGGCTCGATGATCAAGGAGGAGGTCGATGCGCAGGACGTCGCCGAGGTGGTGTCGCGCTGGACGGGCATTCCCGTGACGCGCATGCTGGCTTCCGAACGCGAAAAACTGCTGCACATGGAGGACGAGCTGCATAAGCGCGTCATCGGGCAGGAGCAGGCCATCGCCGCCATTTCCGACGCCGTGCGCCGTTCGCGCGCCGGGCTGAATGACCCCCGCAAACCGATCGGCTCGTTCATCTTCCTCGGCACCACCGGTGTCGGCAAGACCGAGCTGGCCAAGGCGTTGGCCGAGTTCCTCTTCAACGACGACTCGATGATGACGCGTATCGACATGAGCGAATACCAGGAGCGTCACAGCGTGTCGCGTCTGGTCGGGGCGCCTCCGGGATATGTCGGTTACGACGAGGGCGGCCAACTCACCGAGGCCGTGCGCCGCAAACCCTATTCGGTCGTGCTGCTCGACGAGATCGAGAAGGCCCATCCCGACGTTTTCAACATCCTGTTGCAGGTGCTCGACGACGGCCGTCTGACCGATAACAAGGGCCGTACGGTGGATTTCCGCAATACGATCATCATCATGACCTCGAATATGGGTTCGCAGGTCATCCAGGAGAATTTCGCGGAGGCGTTCAACGGTGAGAAACTCGCCCCCGAAGTGGTCGAGAAGACCCGCCGGGATGTGATCGACCTGCTCAAGCAGCAGCTCAAGCCCGAGTTCCTCAACCGTATCGACGAGATCGTGATGTTCGAGCCGCTGACGCGCAAGGATATCGAACGCATCGTGGACATCCAGCTCGGTGTCGTGCGCAAGATGCTTGCCGAAAACGGCATCCGCCTCGAATACAGCGAGAAGGCACGCGAATGGATCGCCGCCGCCGGTTACGACCCGCTCTACGGTGCGCGTCCCGTGAAGCGTACCATCCAGCGCTATGTGGTCAACGACCTGTCGAAGCGCATCCTTGCGGGCGACGTCAACCGCGAGCAGCCGATCCGCATTGACGCCGACGACAAGGGGCTGACCTTCGCGAACTGAAAACTATTCGGGATTGTGCCATAATACGGCAGAGGTGGGAATTGCCCACCTCTTTTTAGTTTATACCCGATTGCTTCCCGCTGCATCCGAATAGATTTTCGCAGCCCCAGCATAGCACGATGGGAAGTGAAAGCAGTAGATAGAGCAGTGCGAAAAACGCGATCCCCACAAGTGCGATCGTCCATCTGGTTATTTGGTCGGCGCACGTGCCGGCAGTCTGTTTCAGTCGTTCTTCCCTATCCGCTCCCTTGTTCATTTCGTTTGGTTTTTGCGTTTTTCGACCAGCCACATTTCGATCTGCTCGACCGAGGCGTCTTTGAGAATTACGCGCTTGTCCTTGTCGAGCAGGTAGAGCGTGGGCATGGCCTTGAGGTCATACGACTGCTGTCTGGTAATTTTTAGCCCCGCATCGTAGGCGTTGATCATTCCGGGGGGATATTTTGCGTTTCGCCAGTGGGGGATATCCCCTTCGGTGTAAAGCGCCAATACGGCAAGTTTGCCGCCTGCCGTGTCTACGTCCCCCGTTTTGTCCTGCCCGGCCTGTTCGCGGAGCCTGCCGCCGATCATGGGGGACATGTCCATGTATTCTTTTACACGGTTGCAATCCTCGCAGTCGGGGTTATTGAAGAACAGGATCGTGTAATCGGCTTCAATCTGCCTCATCCGGCTTCGTTTTCCCGATTTGGAGGTATAGTAAAAGTCTGTCGCGATATCGCCGGGGCGGTTCTTGAGGGCCATTTCCAGCTGATAGCGGGGCCGGAGTTTGTTGAGCGAATCGAGGTGCGGCGAATCCGCCAGGTACTGCAGTACGGGGATATAAAGTTCCTCGTTGCGCAGGGGTGAATTCGGGTCGTAGAGGTATTTTTCCGACAACCCGGTGAAGTGGGCGAACATGGCGCTGTCAGCCTCGCTTGCCGCCATCATCCGTGTGAGGGCACTGTCTGCAGTCGAAACGGGTGCCGCCGTGAGCAGGTCGATGAAATCGGCGAACGCCTGTTCCGTGATCTCGGGTCTGGATATCAGCGTGGTGTCAGTAAAGTCGAAGTTGTCCCAATAGTGCACCGCAAGGTAATCGGCGCGGGCTTCGGGTGTAGCCAGTGACGCGGGGATATGCGGCAGTTCGAAATCATTCGGGGCGGTACTGGTCGCTGCGTCTTCTACGTGCTGCCGCGGACAGCCCCACAGGCCGCAGGCGCAGCAAATGCAGAGCGCCGCTCGTGTGGAAATCCTTGTCATGTCTGTTGTTTGTGAATGTAATCCTTTCGCGGGCTGACCAGCCGCCGTCTCCGCCATGCCTTGTAGGTATGATATGCAAAAATTAAAATCACCAGCGCGGCAAACAGCCCTGCGAGCAGCAGGATAAAGTGGATCATATGCGGTATTTCTTCGGACATCGTAGTCGTGGCTTTAATAATCGCTTACGCATCTGAGTTTATAATATTTGGTTTTCTCTCTGTCGTCTTTTGTTGCCGGATACACTTGCGGACGTCCCCGCGTGAAATCGACTACCCAGGCCTTGTGGCTGTTTGTTGTGCTGCCGTTGTCGGGTTCCTCCGTGGCGGTCCAGTAAATCTTGCCGTTCATTCCCTGGGGTTGCGTCGGTTCGGAGGTATAACCGTTGGCCGGAACACGTAGAGAATCCGTATCTATTCCGTATATGGCATTGATGCCGTCCTGCATAACCATCATGATCATCAGTTCACGTTGGGAAGGTACCCGCCATTTCCGGTTGGCATATTTACCGGTCGTGTTTTCGTTGTGCCCGCCGAACCAATAGCATCCTGTTCCTGCGTGTACGTCTTTAAATTGTTCGTTTAGAATCGTGGAAAACTGACTGTTCTCACCTACCGCGTAGTTCCATTCGCCCTGAACGGAATTCATATTCCATTCCTCTCTGCCGTTTATCGGCACATCGAAGGGCGATATGATGAATCGTGCCGAGACTTTGCTGTTGATGTTGCGGTTGCGTCCGTTTCCGCGGCTGACCTGGTGGCGGGTCGTTGTTCCCACGTCGTCTATGATCACGGTTCCCAGCGGCCATTGCGCCGTTTCGGGCATTCCGTCTGCATAGAAGACAGCGAAGTCGTGCAGGTTGCCGTCCTTGTCCGGCAGCTTTTCTTTCTTGATGTATTGCGCTTTGACCCCGGCGGTGGGACAGAGCATTGCCGGCAGCAGTAGCAAAACCAGCGAATAGTAGAAGTGCCTGGCATTCATTGTATATTGGGTTTGGTGTGGCGGTTTTCAAGGCTTTTGAGTCCGTCTGTTTCGTGTAGGTATGATATTATTTATCAGCCTGTTTGTGACTTATTTTCGGCTCAAACTCACCGGGGGGGGATTCTGCATCCGCGCACGGCGGCTTTCCTGGAGTTTGAGATAATACTCGTCTCCACCTTTCCGTTTTTGCCTATCCGGTAAGATGACTGTTGCATGGGTTTTCCCCCTAAATAGGTCGACGACCAGTAGTAGGATTGCATCGCTGTGACCTGGGAACCTCCGGCGACGTAGATGCCGACCAACTGATGGATGGCGGGCAGGAACCACATATGCGGTTCTGGGGTGTTGAGCGGCTCCGTCAGGCCGTTGAGCTGCCTGTAGCACATGTAGGCCGCGGTAGGAACGCTCCAGTGGGTTTGCGTCGTGCACAACGTTTGTGTGTTCGTCAAACCGTCCGTCATGCCTGTCGGGGTGTTCGCTAAGTTTGCGACCGCCGCCCACGGCATCCATGTGCCGCAGCCGGTGTAATCTGAACCGGAATCGCTGGGGTAACGTACGTATTCGACGTCCGTCGGCCATACTTCGAGTTCATCTTCGAAGCCCCAGCAGTCGGAGTTGTCCGCGGGGTTCATGAATTTGCGGAACTTTCCCGCGAATTTCCCGGCTACGAATTTAACCACGCTGGAGTCGTCGGGGCTGTCGCTGACCAGCGTGATCCGGTAGTTGATCGCGTTGTTGGGGCGGATGCTGTAATCGTCGGTAAAGTTGGCGCCCAGGGGAATCATGTAGACCACCGTCTGGGTTATCGAACCGTTTACGATCTTTTTTCCCAGTAGCTGCAGAGTTGTGGCGAAGGGCGGGGCGTTCAGGTAACGGGTCGAAACCACCGTGCCGGGAACGTTGTTCTGCAGGTTGACGGGCAGGTAAATGACCTTGGTCAGCAGCGGTGTTCCGGTATCTGCCGGGGATTCGATGCTCGCGCCCAGAATCTTGCTGTAATAGGGATCGGTTATCAGAAGTTCGGGGAAGGGCGCCACGTATGCCTGCGGAAGGTAAAACGATGCGGGAGGAATGGCGTTCAGCACGATGTCCCAATGGGAGTAAGCCTCCAGCATGGCGGGACTCAAGCGGAAATCGAAATTTACCTTTGCCGAGTTGCGCAGGAGTTCGACGCCGATCTGCGATCCCGTGGCGACGGTCGTGACCGTCGTGCCCGAGAAGACCGGGACATTGATTTGATTGCGGGGCACGAGCGGAAATGATGCGTCGGTCTCTTCGGTGTGGGAAATCTTATCCTGTTGCAGCGATTGGTAGGTGGTGCCTGCGGCGCTGGTTGTTTTTTCCACCAGTTTATCGTACAGGGCAGGATCGGCATTGCCCAGAATCATGATCCTGTTTTTTTTCGTTCCGGAAGCCACGAACTGCAGGTTGGTGAAATCGTATTGCAAAAGGTTGCCGGACGGCTCGGAATAAGTCGTTTTTTTGATTAGCTGCGCTGTTACCTCTGTACCGTCGAACTGAAGGAGGTCGAGCCGGAATATCCGCTGGTCATTGGAGATTGCAAATTCCCCTCCGCTCTCCGTCCGGGTTTCGGGTGCGGATTCCGTAACGGAAATCTCCGCGTCGATCAGCCCGTGGCGGGATCCGGGCGCCGTCGCCTGTACGCTCTGCGAAATTCGGGCCGGCGGAGCCGCAAAATGGGTCATCTCCAACTTTAGCTTCACAGGAACCAGCTCTACGGAAGAGGAGCCGGACGGTACGGCCGGCACGGCCGTCGGATCGTTCGTACAACCCCATGCCAGGCAGGCGGCGCAAAACAGGTATATCGGTTTCTTCTTCATGTCGGGTTTCGGCGTTTACAATTCGCGGACGCAGCGGATAAAGGCTGCATCCTGCTTGTTCCGGGTCTCTACTTTATAATTCCATAGGTTGCGGCTGTTAATGTATCCTTGCACGTACCAGGCGGTTTCCTGGTCGTCGACCTTGCCGGGTGTGCCCATATCGGCTTCCGTGGCAGTCCAATAGGGTGTCGCATCCTCTTTCTCCACGTCGTGGTATTTGCCGCCGGACTCTCCGTAAAATTGCCCCATTTGCTTTCTGCTGTTAACGGCCCACTGCATGATTACCTTCATTTCGGTGACCCGGGGCAGTCGCCAGTCGGATTTACTGTTGCCCCGGTAGTTCCGGCACACGTCTTTGGCGATCAGTCCGCCTTTGTCGTCCTGCCAGATTACCGCTTTGCCGCCCACGTCGATTGCGGTTACCTGCAGGTGGTAGTAGGGTTTTTCGTAATCGGAGTACAACCTTCCCGCCTGGCTGGGCAAAACCGCGGAACCGTTGCCGCCCAGCAGCACGGAACTCAGGTAGGTGTTGTTTATATGCAACTTGGTGTACTTGAATTTATTTGTACCGCCTATTCCCTGTTGCCAGGCGTCGAATGGTGGTTCCGTGGCATCATCCGGGTAATTCAGTTCCGGGATTTCCGACGGTTCGGCCTTTTGCATGGATTCGTCGACCACACCAAGGCTGGTAGGGAATTTCCCCTCCATGTTCAGCTCGAACGTCGGGTTTTTCTCGGCGCTCTCGCCGAAGTTTGCGTTTGCGTCGACGGAATTCCAGCTTTGCAGCGTCAGAAACAGTAACGAATTGTTATAGTTCAGGTTGTAGGTATTGATCTTATTCGATTCGAAACCGTATAGGCGGTTTCCGTTTGCGTCGACGCCGGTGTTGAGCTGGCTCCGCTTGAGCGGGAATAACCGCTGCTGTCCGTCGATCTGCAGGACGAATCCGAAATTATCGTCCTTCACCTCCTTGTCCATGAATGCCGGAACCAAGAATGTGAATTCCACCGGTGTGTCCGTCGTCAGCGTGACCTTCTGGTCGTCCCATATTTTACCTGCATGCGACGTGGGTTTGACATAGCCCGTCGCCGGGTCGATGCCGCCCTGGTTTTTGATCCAGTCGGAGGTCAGGTTGTCGACTGCCGTTTCGGTCACATAGCCTTTGTTTGCGGGGTCGTTCTTGTTTTCCCTCTTCGTGACCCTGAGTACGACTTTCGTGTAGACGTTACTGAATTTGAGCTGAATGGGGGTTTCCGCCGGTTTTGGGGGGATTACGACATCGTGTGTGCTGCAAAGCAGCAGGTTGATCTGACTGCCGCCATCGCCGTTGACCTTGTTGCTGAAATCGAATGGGATGCTGTCCCTTGCAGCGTGGGGATCATAGGGGTTGTAGGCCGTCAGCCGAACCGATGTCCCGGGCATTCCCCTGGGGTAGATGGGGGCGCCTTGAGAATTGTAAAACCCCCACTGCTGCTCACTTGTCGGCAACACCTTAAACATTACGTTCACGTCGCTGGAGCCTTCGAACACCTCGGTTTCGCTGGAGGAGCTGAAAAGACGCATTCCGAAAATGTAACTTCCCTGCGGGAAAAAGGAACTGTCTCCGAAATCGGTATCCGGCCTGATGACCCGCGTGTCTGCTGTCTGGCCGTTGTCCACGGCCGTTACGAAACTCAGTGCGACGGGTTTCTGCAATGTCTCCGGCTCATCCGGAAATTCCTCCCAGGTGCATGAACTTAGCGCAAGACAGCACGCTGCGAGCGCGAACATGGGGCCGGAAAGCACGCTGCGAGCGAGACTGCTCCCGCGCCGCCTCCGGAAATTCGGTTTGGAATATCTGTTCAGCATTTTCATTTTCTTCCTGTTTTGTCCGCTCCCGCGAATCATTGTTACCATTTGTCGCTGCAAACCTGTATTGCCGTTTGCTCCCGCGAACCTGAGTCCCGATAGCCTCCTGTGAACCTGGGAGGTTTTCCGCTTCCGCGAACCCGTGTTACCATCCGATCGCAGCGAGCCTGCATTGCCGGCCGCTGCGGGGTATCCGTTGCTTCCCGCTCCCGTATGCTTAGCCCGGTTCGTTACCAGCCTTGGGTTATGGCTGACGCACGCAGCGGATGAGGTGTTTGGTGCTTTTTTCAGCTTTTATGAACGGGGTGCTTGCAGTGAACGAGAACGCCCAGGCCTGGGAGGACTTCATTGCATTTCCCGTTCCGTATTCGGAGCCGCTCCAGTAGACTGCGTTTCCGAAGGGCTCGAATCCGGAGAGTGCTTCCAGAGCCTCTCTGTTGGCGTACATTAGCGCGAGTTCCGAAAGGCGGGGCAGCCGCCAGTCGCTGTATCCGCCGCCATTGTAAGCGCGGCACATGTCGAATGCGGTGAGTACCTTTCCTGTTTTCCAAGGGAATAGGATCTCTCCATTGGCGTTGACCAGATTGTTGGAGGCGATCATCAGTGCCGGATAAGCTCCTTCGGTTTTCAGGGCTGCGAATATCTTGTTGGGACGATCGACCTCACCGTTCGGGCTTGCATAAAGGTCGCCGTTCCATTGCCCCGGGTCTCCGTTCAGGTGTGCCCAATAATTATCCGCCTCGCCGTAAAATGTGTTGTAATTGAATGTCCGGTTCGGTATGCGTCCCTTCCACGTGGAGGCTTTTACCGGGATGAATCCTGTTTGAGGAGTTTGGGTTATCGAACCGTTCAGGCCTTCGTAATTCATGTAATATCCGATCTGCTGGTGCGGGGTTTCCTCTACGTCGAATGTCCACGGCGTGATGGCCGTGGTGAAATCGAGCGCTGCCGGCACGGTTTCATCCGCTTTGTCAGGCGTACTCTGCCCCGGGCCGGAGACACTGTTGATGGTGAAGCGGTACAGGTGGTTGCGGAGGATATCCGAAGTGAAAAGATCCTTCGATCCGCCGTCCAGTCCGGAGAAGTCGATTCTGTAATAGCTGTCTTGAGCATCATTGCCGTATCTTCCGCGGATGATAAGTCTCGGACGAGTGAGGTGATCCTTATCGTAGCGGGTGCCGCTGAGCGCCGATTCTATCATGTAGATGTCGTTTGTGATATAGAGGTTACTAATAACATTCTCGTATTGCCAGTTCCCTGTTTGAGGGCCCTGGCCCTCCGTGGACGCCTTTTTTACGGCGTTTGCTGCAGGGTCGAACGTTTCTCTGTCTATATTAAAATACAACCTGGACTTCAGTTTGGTGCCGCGTAACTCGACGGAAGTCAGCGTGAACGGAATTTTATTCGAGCCGCTGTTGCTCCATTTATTGCCGACTGGGTCGTAGGTTCCGACCCCGATATCCACTTTCGCTACGCAGCGCAGCAGGTTCACAGACAGGGGGCTCATATATCGGCCGATCGCGATGTCGGAACTGCCGTTGAGGATGGCCACTCCTACCGTCGTAAGATCATTCGTAACAGTTGTCATATATATTGGCGCAGTCGGAGAGGCTGTTTCTATTTGATACTTAGAGGTTACGAATTTCGAAAAGCTTTTGCCGGCATGCGTGGTTAAATCCGGATCGGTGTTGTTGACCACTATGATGATATTCCACTTCTCTCCGCCGGAACTGTCCAGCAGCTTCACCCGGTACTGGTTGGTGCCGGAAACGGCTTCTCCTTTGGCGATGTGGCGAATTATCTGATCTTTTGCGCCGACCTGCAAAACCCACATATTCTTGATTCTGATGAACCCATCTAAATCTGAGGAACCACCGCGTGTGGACTCGTTCACCCCGTTCGCGATCGTCAGGATAACCTCCTCAGTTTTTTTCGAGCCATTTTGCATCTCCCCGCCCAGATCTTTCAGACATCCGCCCGACAAAAGGAGGACGACCAGCAGCGTTGCCGGCTTCAGTATGGATAATTTGGCTATTTGTATAATTTGTATCCGGTTCATTCTGTATCCCCCGTTGCAGTCTTATCAGATCTTTTTCTCGATTTTTCCCACTTGCGGATCCGTCGGATCCGGTATATACCTCTTCTGTTCCCAATCCTTCGTCCGGCTCTGTGTCGCTTTGCCTCGCGTGCGGGTCGCTGCTGGTAGGCAGATAGTCGTTTCCGTTTCTGCCGATTCCCGCCTTATGGCCTTTAAATTCCAACTATGCGTCGGGCTATTTGCTTTTGGGCCAAAACATTCATTACTGTCTGCAAAGGTCGGGAGTGTTCTTTGATATTCAGTTATCCAAAACGCTCAAAAAGTTATTCGGATAAAATATTTTTTCCGACGAATACCCTCTTTCGCGTTCCTTTTCCAGCGTGTCCTGTCCGGCGTAGGACTGTATTCCGATAATGTATTACCTCTTTACATGCGTTGCTTTCCACCAGGCAGTTTTTTCGTATGCGGCATTCAACCCCGGGAAATCGCTTTGTTCGATATAGGTTGTCAGCCCGCTGTGCGTACGGATCGTGAAGCCGTTGTATCCGGTCATGAACTCTGGCGTCGCGGCTTTCCAGACGACGATTCTTTCCAGAAGGGCGTCCATTTCGGCCTGCTGTTCCGGGGCGATGTGTGCCCTATATTCCCCGAAATCGAAGTAACGGGGCCTGGCCGGAGTATCGCCGTAACTGCCGGGGCGGTCGAAATGCTGAAGCTTGCCAAGCGCGTCATCGTCCATGCCAGAGCCCGTATCGCCTGGCATTTCTCCCGCCAAGGTTGCCAGTGCCTCCATTTCCTCGGTGCGAATGATGCTTTGCGTCGTCGAACGGTAAGACCCGCTCCGGGTGTTTATGTAATCGAAATAGCTTCCGGCAAATTTTTCGAGGGCTTGCGGGACGCTAAGGCTTGTGTCGAAAAGGTATTGCAAAGAGGATGGATAGACCGGTGCGTAGCCCGGAACCAGCAGTTCTGCCGACGACGCCAAAAGGTAGTCCGTCTTGTTTCGTAGTTCGTAGGCCACTTCGACGCCCGACATCAGGCATGCTTCGAAAATGATGAAGTCGAATTGGTGGTCGGGGATTGCGGCTGCGAAGTCCGCTATCTCCATTTCCCTTGCTCCTCCCGTCGTTCCGGGGTTTAGGTCGTCGCCGATCGAACGTGTTGGGTTGGAAAGCGCGCCGCAGGGCAGCCAGCCGCTTCCGTGCGAGGCGAAAATCAATCCGTAGCTTTGCGAAGGATATTTTCGCACGACGTCGGCGAGTACGCGGCCGAAGACATCGGCCGAAGAGGAATTCTCTTCCGGATACTCTTCCACGGTTTCGAGAGTGGGGAAGGCGCCGGTGTGTTTGCCGGTCAGTGCGTAAAGTTTGGGCGCACCTCGCGGTGCATCGAAGTAAATAAGGCATTTGCCGCCCGTATCTTTCCATCCTTGTCTGAGCAGTTCCGGTGTGCGGCCGATCTCCCCGAGGTTGTTGTCGGCTGCCAGATAAACCAGTACGGTACGTGTCGGCAACTCGGCGCAAGGCTCCGGGACGGAGTACTCGGAGCAGGAGGCTATGAGCGGTAGGCACAGTGACATAAGTCGGTGTGGTGCGGTGTGCCTGAAGAGTCTGTTCAGATTTATCGTTCTCATTTTTCCGCCGGAATTTCGTTTCTTCCTGTTCACCTCCACCAGATTACAGTCCTCCGTGTTGTACCTTTACATCCCAGTCCTCGACGACGACGGATACATCGACCGGGAAAGCTGCCTGTGAAAGCGTGCAGTACAGTTTGTAGACTTTGTTGGGCCGGATCGTATTGTCGAACGAGGGAATATGATCGCCGAATAGGAACGGCTTGTAAGTCCATTTCGTGTCCGTTCCCCATGTCAGATCGGCAAGGGTCAACCGAATCCGGTCTTCCGGCTGTGCGAACTGCTGGGACGGCAGGTAAAAGGAAAAAATCCGCTTGTAGTTGCTTTTATCCGCACTTGTCGAGTTGTCGAGTTGCGTTGTCCTGTCGGGTGTGAGCGTGCGGTCTGCGCTCTGGGTCTGATTGGGTGTTGACGGGGCGAAATAGCCTTTCCCGGCGCTGCGTTCGACTTTCAGGGTCGATGCAGGAGTAACGAGACAGTCGAGTACGGCTTTCCTTTCTGCACGCAAGTACATGTCCACGCGTGCCACGGCGCGTTCGATTTCGAGTGTCAGGGCGGCTCCGTCTTCGGTGATCGTCACGTTGTTGCTCTGCCCATAAAAAGGCAGGAAATAGCTTCCGGGCTGCGGGGCGGTCGTCTCGATATTACGGTCGGGGTCTATATAGCCAGCCAGTGAGTACATTGCGGCATTCAGCCCGTCTGGTGTCCCGATGTTGTCCAATTCGTCTTTCATCTCCGGTAGTTCGTTGACTATGGCGCAGAAAGTTTTGCCGGAACCGACCTTTGCACGCATTTTTAGTGGTATGCCGCCGTCCGGTGTGTCGAAATATTGCATCCGATCCAGTTTGCTACCGTCGAAAATATAAATACGCACTGATTTTACGGCGGTTTCCGAACCGTTGAGTTGATTGGTATCGCTCCCTCCGTTAGCCTGGGTGCGGATCGTAACGGGGGCTTCCTTCATCTCCACTAGAGGCTGATCTCCGGTCTTGGAGCAAGCTGCCGCAAGGAGTGTTATCAACGGAAGAGTGTATCTACACAGTTTGCTCTTCATGGCCGTTTTGTTTTTTGTCTTTTTCTGTACAGGAAATGTCTAAAATCTGTAACGGACACCACCATTAACCTGCACGCCCTGAAGTGATTCCACGCTCATTACGGGGAATTTGTTGGTAGCATACTGCCAACCACATTTGACTTCGATGCAGAAGCGGCCGTTATGCTGCGGGCAGAAACTGATGCCCGCTTCGGGCCTTATTATGGTACCCCATGACTGGACTTTTGTTTTATTGATCAACTCGCCTTTGATCCGGAATACGGCATACTGTGCGCCTATTCCGGTTCCGATGAACGGTCGCAAGCGGTGTTGCGGCGACGTCGCGGGGTACCAGCGGAAGTGGGCCGTAAAGGGCATGAGCGTCAGGCTGCGGTCGGACAATCCCGTAACCAGATCGCCTTCATACGTATCCTTGGTATGATTTCGCTCGGTTCCGCGGATATATCCGATTCCGGTTCCGACGGCAACAGCGTTCGAAACGCGCCATTCCCATTCGAGAACCGGCGATACGGTGGTCGCATGATTCAGGAAACCTTTGCCTGTGGGGATATATATCCCCCATTGCAGGGACAGGGAGTGGCGATGGTCGGCCTCCCTGGCGACTATGGGGATATGCCCCTGCTGCATATCGTGCAGAGCCAGGGGAGTGTGGGTGCAGAGGGTGTCCCCCTGGGCGTGCAATGTTGACGCACCCAGGAGAGAACCCGCGCAGAAAAGCATCTTCAAGGATTTCATTTCCGGGAAAACTATTAATTTCGGATGACGAATCCCGAAATGGCCTTAGTGGGACAGACGGAGATTTTGCTTCCGCCGGCCACGGCTTTTGCGCCGTTGAGTTTGACGACTACGTTGCGGGGTGCGGAGTCCGGCGAGTAGAGTACCATACCGTTGATATTGACTGCGCTGCTCTTGTCGTCGCCCCAGATGCGCAGGTCATGCAGGTTGGTCAATACGAAATCCTGTCCCAACTGGCCGGTCGTGCTTTGGTCGATGGCGGCGTCGATCAGGATGTCACCGCCACTGCAGTTGGTTTGCAGCACTCCATCTTTCGCCCGGAGCAGCGATACTTTAAAGAATCCGGAGACGACGTTGTTCTTGCGCCCGAAATCGCCCAGCGACTCGATGGTTACAAACGCCGGTTGATCGTAAAGTTCTCCCGTGCAACTCAGCACCGAACTGCTGAAGTGTACGTCCGTGTCGCTCATGGCATAAATCTGACCGAAATCCACGACTACGCTTTTGACCGATTCATAGCGGGTATCCTCTTTTGTTTCCACACGATACTGCCCGCTGTGCATGTCAGGCTGGATGGTCAGGCGCGGGAGACGTCCCATGTCGAAGTCCAGTTGGTCGGCCGTGCCCTTGCCGTAGATTCCATCGATCACGATGTTAGCCCGCGTGGCATTGGTGAGCGCCACGCCGTTGGTTTTGAAGATACCCAGTTCGAAAATAATGTCCTGTTCTCCCTCAATGCCGGCTTTGGTGCCGATCAGACGTACTATGGCCGGCTGGTCTTTGATCAGGGCCTGGCTCGAAGAGCGGATCAGATAACTGTTGCTGACGTTCGAGAGATCGAGATTGAACATACGGCTACCCTCCAGCAAATCGTTGGCGTTGATAGGTACTTCTACCGCGAATTTATTGAGGTAACGGTCGCTGCCGTCCGTCGAAGGGACGAACGAGAGCGTCCCCGCCACGGGGTCGTAATTAACACCTTCCGAAGCGGTCACCGGACGGGTCTTGTAGTTGACCGTTACGGGCAGCGGAGCGCCTTCGGGCGTAAAGGAATAGCCGGAAAGGGTTACGGTGAACGTTGCCGTGGCACCTCCCATGATGGGTTTGCTGACCTGGATGTCGCTCATGTAGATGCCGTGTGCCAGTTTAATAATGCGGCTTCCGTTGCCGAGGAAAATCGCTTCTCCATTGGCTGGAAGGGATGCTGCTGCGAAAAGCGTCGGCGTGTTTTCGACCACGTAACGGTCGAAAAGCAGTTCACCCAGCGACGAAAGCATACTCAGGCGGCCCGTCGTCGGGCTACCCATCAGTAAGTCCCCGTTGCCGTTGATGCGTAACGAAGTGTATTGAGCGGCCGTGTTCTTTTCGTACATACGGTGTCCCTGCCGTGAAAATTTGAGGATTTTGCCCTGTGAGGTTGCCGGATTGTAAAGGCTTGCTATGCACGAGCCTGATGCGGGGTCGTGCGTGATACCTGCGATTACGCCGCGATCCACCTGCGAGATGAGTTCCGTCCCATCGGGACGCAGTTGGGCGTAATATGAATTAGTGAGGTCGTTTCCGCCGACCATGATCTCGCCCGTAGGGCAGACGATCAACTGATCGAGTTTGGTCTCTACCGAAGTGGGGACGATCTGCTTCTGGAATACGATGTCGCCCTCGGGACGTATTTTGATTACAGCTCCGCCCGCTTTCTGGCCCTCACCGACCAGATAGAGGTCGCCGTCGACGGTCGAGGCCATCTTCTCGATACGGAACGTGCGGTCGGGAAGCTGGGTAATGAAGAACGGCTTTCCCCGTTCGTCGAGACGCACCACACAACTACCCTCGTTGTCTTTCGACGAGAATGCCACATGAAGGTACTCAGTGGAACTGCCCAATACGTTCAGCCCGACACAAATTTCGCCTGCAGTGGGAATGTAATTGTATACCAGGCGTCCCGAAGGCGAAATTTTGCATACGAAAGGCTTGCGACCTCCGGTTACTGCCGGGGAGTCCCCGCTGAGGATCAGGCTGCCATCTGCCAGTTGCCTTCCCAATGTGACGCACGATCCGGACTCACCTACGCGCACGTCCTGCTCTACGACTCCGTCGGAGGTCAGGACGATGGCGCGTCCCGTAGCACTCCGGTTGTCGCGCGATGAAACCGTGCGGCAGCCGACCAGCAGCACCTTGCCGTCCTGCAGGGGAAAAACATTCGATATTTTCGCAAAATCCCCTGCTGGAAACTTGCGCGATAGGATGCTTTCGCCCAGGCGGTTGAACCATGTCACCATCGGACGTCCGCCGCTCTCCCCGACGGCAACGACGTCGCCGTTGTTAAAATCGGGGCAAACTTGTTCATAGTGGATTTCCTTGCCGTACGAACGGTCGTATACGACCGGCATGAACTGTGCTTGCGCCCGCCCGACGACAAAAATCGCCATCGCCATGCCAAACGCCCAAATGATAATCTTTCCTGTTTTCATTGTATTGTATGTTTTTTGGTCTATTCGAATTCCGGGTTATTTTTTCCTGACAACGACATCCACACGCCGGGCTTTGCGTGTCACTTCGGTCTGTTCCTGGAACGTGAGGGCAACGGGGATTTGCTGATTTTCCGGAATGCCGACTCCCGTACTGTGTTCTTTCTTTTTGCGCAACGCCTCCATGAATGCTTCGCGGGGAACCTTTAACCGTCCTTTGCCTTCGGGATAAAGGGTAGGTTCTGATCCCAGTTCGACAAGAGCCTTAGCTACGGCCATGGCCCGCTTCTCCGAGAGGTCGAGGTTGTATTTCTCAGTCCCGAATTCATCCGCGTATCCGAAGACCGAAATAGCCTTCAAATTGTTGAATGCCATTGATTCCACGACGTTACGGAGCTTATCCATGGACTCTTTGTTCACCACGTCGCTGTTGAAATCGAAATAAACGCTTATGAGTATGTCCCCGACCGAAGGTTGCGGGTATATTTTGGACTCGATGATCTGGGCTTCGTAACTTTCGGTGTTGCTGTTGCCTAGTCCCGAAATCAGGTTCAGATTGCCAACCATGGCCGAGTATTCGGCCGAAACACCGATTGCCGACTTGCTGCTCAGGGGCGAAATCGTATTGTCGAAAGTATAGATGTCGTCTTTTCCGGCGATGCCCCGACGATCCGAGATGAAATAGCCCTTGGCTCCGTCGAAGAATATTCCGAAATCGTTGTATACCGAGTTGACCGGGTACGGATAATGGAACAGGGTTCCCGGAACCAGTATGTCATCTACCATGCTCATCCGGTAAATATCGTAACTGCCGAACCCTTCCATTCCGTTGGATGCGAAGTAGAGAGCGTCACCCACTACACGGGGGTAAATTTCGTCTCCCTCGGTGTTGACGGCGCGTCCCATGTTGACCGGTTCGCCCCAGCTGCCTTTCTGCCCGTCCCAATGCGTCATATAGAGATCCATGCCTCCATAGCCGCCCGCGCGGTCAGAGGAGAATATCAACGATTTTCCGTTGTTGAAGAAGGCCGGGTGACCGTAGGAGTGGCCCTCCTGATGCTCGAACAGGGGCTGGAAATCGCTCCAGCGGCCACGAACGCTGTCGAAGCGTGAATAATAGAGCTGGTTGACGAACAAGCCGGCATCGAGGTCGGTGGATATAATGCGGTCGGTGTTGCGGTATATCAATGCCGTGGCGATCATTGTCTTCCCATTGGGGCTGAAAGCCAGCGGCCCCCGCTGTAACTCCCTGGGAATGTCGCGGAATACCTCGGGAACGGTTCCGTCGTAGAGCGAATAGAACTGAGTGCGGTGATAAAAGATCTTAAGCGGATCCTGCATTTGGCCGCGGCTTACGGCATAAAACGGTTTGCCTTTCCACTCCCCGAGCCAGTATTCGGCTTCGGGGGTATTCAGGTTCTGCAGGGTCACCCTGTAGTCCGCATCCCCACGGCCGTAATACCGCTGCACGTTGGAAAGCGATGCGAGTGTATTGATGTAGCGCTGGTTGCGGGAATAGGGTTGTCGGAAAGCAAAGTTGCGAGCGGCGATTTCCGCCTGCTGGTTGTTTCCTAAACGCCGGAGGGCGTCGACATAGAAGCAGACGTCGTTGACCGTCATCAGCGTATCGGCCGCCGCGCAGACCTTTTCGTAATATGTTATAGCATGTTCGGGGTCTTGCAGCAGGATGTAGTTTCTCGCCATTTTCAGTGCCAGGACGTTGCGATCTCCGTAGAGTGCCTTGCGTTGTTCCAGGGTCAACCGCTCGTTGTTGTACTTTTTCTCGATGGCAGCGAGCGCACGCCGGTACAGGGTCATTGCACGACGGAAATCCCCGCGGACGAAATTGACGTCCGCGCTCCGTTCTATGCGTCCGGTGCGGCTTTTCCGCACCATTGAAGGGGGCATTTGGTCTTTCGGCACACGGTCGGGAATTTCTTTGCGAACTCCGAATGCGCTTCCGGCAAGCAAGGTGCCGAGCAATATCAGGAGAAGATATTTTTTCATAGTCGTAATTTATGTTTCCTGATTATCTGAAGATGTTGTAAGTCAAGTGGATTCCGAATTTCGTCGGCCCGAACCATGCGCGCGTGTTTTTTAATTCCAGTGCATATCCGTTCCATTCGCCTCCGAGCTGGTATTTATCGAATTGCAGGTGGGCGTATCCTATACCGAGGTTCACGTCGAGGCGAAAATGTTTCGACAAGTAGAATTTGTAGCCGAGCGATATGCCAGTCGAAAGCCCCCAACCTTTGCGGCGGTAACTCTCCTTGTCATCGCCTTTCCATAATCCTATATTGAAATTGCCTCCTTCGACGTATGGCCCGAGGTAAAAACCGTCGTACATATTGTTGGTGTAGTAGTAACGCGGTTTGACGTAGTAACGCACGTCTATGCTGCCGATCAGGGCACGGAAAACCTCTTCATGTTTCTTGAATAAATAAGGCATCCAGAGAATGTCGGCGTTCATAGTAAATTGCTGGCTGAGCGTAAATTCCACACCTGTCTCTTA
>OJOZ01000084.1_pt1 | contig 64104 bp, 57 predicted proteins | sample 1598381 | NCBI WGS metagenome assembly OJOZ01 (sample SAMN03922476, study PRJEB24848) | human gut metagenome | isolation source: stool sample | host: Homo sapiens | place: Germany | collected 2010-11
TGGAATCATTGAATATCTTTATCCGGTCGATCTTTATCGACAACATGGTCTTCGCGTTCTTCTTCGGCATGTGTTCCTACATCGCCGTTTCGAAGAGCGTAAAAACGGCCCTCGGCCTCGGCGCCGCCGTTACGTTCGTGATGGTGATGACCGTGCCGCTGAACTACCTCCTGTATGAATTCGTGCTCAAGGCCGGCGCCCTTTCGTGGGCCGGGCTGCCCGATGTGAACCTGGACTTCCTGACTTTCATCGTCTTCATCGCCACCATCGCCGCTTTCGTGCAGCTGGTGGAGATGGCCGTCGAGAAGTTCTCGCCGACGCTTTACAGCCAGCTGGGTATCTTCCTGCCGCTGATCGCCGTGAACTGCGCTATCATGGGCGGCTCGCTTTTCATGCAGCAGAAGGTCGATGCGCTGGAGCTGACGTCGCTGTGGCAGTCGATCGTCTACGGCCTTGGCTCCGGCCTGGGCTGGTGGCTCGCCATCGTCATGATGGCCGCCATCCGCGAGAAGACGACCTACTCGCAGATCCCCGCGGCGCTCAGGGGCCCCGGTATCGCGTTTATCATTACCGGCCTGATGGGTATCGCCTTCATGATCTTCTCGGGTATTCAGTTCTAACCTTAAAAGAGATTCGGAAAAATGGAATTGACTATTATAGTTGCAATCATAGCCTTTCTGGTGGTGACCCTTGTCCTCGTGGGGCTGCTTCTCTTTGCAAAGGCCAAACTGACCTCGTCGGGTGAAGTTACGATCGACATCAACGGCGGCGAGAAGGTCATTACGACCGAAAGCGGCTCGACGCTGCTCGCAACGCTGGCCAACAACAAGGTCTTCCTGCCTTCGGCCTGCGGCGGCGGCGGTTCGTGCGGCATGTGCAAATGCCAGGTGATCGAGGGTGGCGGCGACATCCTGCCCACCGAGACCGGTTTCATCACGCGCAAGATGGCCAAGGAGCACTGGCGCCTGGGATGCCAGGTCAAGGTGAAGGAGAACCTCAAGATACAGGTTCCCGAAGCCGTGCTCGGCGTCAAGAAGTGGGAGTGCACCGTGGTCTCGAACCGCAATATCTCGACCTTCCTCAAGGAGTTCGTCGTCAAGCTGCCCGAAGGCGAGAACCTCAAGTTCCGCAGCGGCGGCTACATCCAGATCGACATCCCGAAATACGACGCCATCAAGTTCTCGGACATGGACATCGACGAGGCGTACCGTGCCGACTGGGACAAGTTCAAGATGTGGGATCTGGTCACGACCAACCCCGAAGCTACGTTCCGTGCCTACTCGATGGCCAACCACCCGGCCGAGGGCAATATCATCATGCTCAACATCCGTATCGCCACGCCGCCGTTCGACAAGGCTACGGGCGGGTTCATGAAGGTGAACCCGGGTATCTGCTCGTCGTACATCTTCTCCCGCAAGCCGGGCGACAAGGTGACGATCTCGGGTCCCTACGGCGAGTTCTTCCTGCCGGACAACCTGCCCGACACGCAGGAGCTGATCTTCATCGGCGGCGGTGCCGGTATGGCCCCGATGCGCAGCCACCTGATGCATCTGTTCAAGACCGAGAAGACCAAGCGCCCCGTGTCGTTCTGGTACGGTGCCCGTGCGCTGAAGGAGGCTCCCTATGTGGACGAGTTCCATGCCATCGAAAAGGAGTTCCCCAATTTCAAGTTCAACCTGGCGCTCGACCGTCCCGATCCCGAGGCGGATGCCGCGGGCGTGAAATACACCCCGGGCTTCGTGCATAACGTGCTCTATGAGAATTACCTCAAGAACCACCAGGCACCCGAGGACTGCATCTACCTCATGTGCGGCCCCCCGATGATGATCGCGTCGGTGGTCAAGATGCTGGACGACCTCGGAGTGCCGTCGGAGAATATCCTCTACGACAACTTCGGCTCGTAGCGGTGCGGTGATCCGCTGAACGCCGCAGGCGCATAAACGGGAAGGGGCGAAGATTCGAAGTGTTTCGAAGGCTTCGCTCCTTTCCGTTTTTCGTTGCCGCAGGGCGGGGCGAAGCTGCGGGGTGCCGTTGCACGCATGGCGCGGGAGCGCCGCCCGTTTGCGGACGATACGGATTTCCTTCGGGAATGACACGGAAGCCCGATGCTGCGGGCCCCTGCTCGCCGGCCTCGCGCTGTCCGGGAGGGGGGAGTGCCTGTGCCGGGATTTTTTGTGCTGTATATCGGCCCGTCCGGGAAAGTACAGTATCGGGATAAATTATTATATTTGTATTAATAACCGATTCGACAAACTCTAAAAACCTTAATTCTATCGAAATGAACATTCCTTTGATTTTCTGGATCGTCCCTGCCGCTGCTGTCATTGCCCTGGCCGTAGCCTGGGCATTTTACCGCAGCATGAAGCGCGAGGACGAAGGTACCCCGCGCATGCGCGAGATCGCCGAGCACGTGCGCAAGGGCGCCATGGCCTACCTGCGCCAGCAGTACAAGGTCGTGCTGATCGTATTCATCATCCTGGCGTTGTTCTTCGCTTACCTGGCCTACGGCGCCGGGGTGCAGAACCCCTGGGTGCCCTTCGCCTTCCTGACGGGCGGTTTCTTCTCGGGGCTTGCCGGTTATTTCGGCATGAAGACCGCGACCTACGCCTCGGCACGCACGGCCAACGCCGCACGCCAGTCGCTCGACCGCGGCCTGAAGGTCGCCTTCCGCAGCGGCGCCGTGATGGGGCTCGTGGTCGTGGGGCTCGGGCTGCTGGACATCTCGTTCTGGTATATTATCCTCGAACGCTTCGTGGAGGTGTCGGGGCCGCAGAAACTCGTGGTCATCACCACGACGATGCTGACCTTCGGCATGGGCGCCTCGACGCAGGCGCTCTTCGCCCGCGTCGGCGGCGGTATCTATACCAAGGCGGCCGACGTGGGTGCCGACCTGGTGGGTAAGGTCGAGGCGGGGATCCCGGAGGACGACCCGCGCAACCCCGCGACCATCGCCGACAACGTGGGCGACAACGTGGGCGACGTGGCCGGCATGGGCGCCGACCTCTATGAGAGCTATTGCGGTTCGGTGCTCGCCACGGCGGCGCTGGGTGCGGCGGCGTTCGCCACGGCCGACGGCATGGCGATGCAGCTCAAGGCCGTGCTGGCGCCGATGCTGATCGCGGCCGTGGGGATCGTGCTCTCGATCATCGGCATCTTCCTCGTGCGAACCCGGGAGGGCGCCTCGATGCGCGAGCTGCTCCGCTCGCTGGGCGTAGGTGTCAATTTCAGTTCGCTGCTGATTGCCGGCGCGACGTTCGGTATCCTCTACCTGCTGGGAATCCAGAACTGGCTCGGGCTGTCGTGCTCGGTCATCACGGGGCTCGTCGCCGGTATCATCATCGGACAGGCTACCGAATATTACACTTCGCACTCCTATAAACCGACGCAGAAGATCGCCGGAAGCGCCCAGACCGGGCCGGCCACGGTCATCATCGCCGGGGTCGGGTCGGGCATGATCTCGACGGCCATCCCCGTCCTGACGATCGGTGCCGCGATTATCCTCGCCTATCTGTGCGCCATCGGCTTCGACATGGAGAATATGATGGCTCCGATGAACATGTCGCTGGGGCTCTACGGCATCGGCATCGCCGCCGTCGGTATGCTCTCGACGCTGGGCATCACGCTCGCCACGGACGCCTACGGCCCGATCGCCGACAATGCGGGCGGCAATGCCGAAATGAGCGGCCTCGGCCCCGAGGTGCGCAAGCGCACCGATGCGCTGGACGCGCTGGGCAATACGACCGCTGCCACGGGCAAGGGCTTCGCCATCGGATCCGCGGCGCTGACCGCACTGGCGCTGCTGGCATCCTACATCGAGGAGATCCGCATCGGGTTGCTGCATAACGGCATAACGATGCTCGACCTGCCCAACGGCACCTCGCAGCTGGTCGAGAAGGCCTCGATCCTCGATTTCATGGAGTATTACCAGGTCTCGCTGATGAACCCGACGGTGCTGATCGGCATCTTCATCGGCGCCATGATGTCGTTCCTGTTCTGCGGCCTGACGATGAACGCCGTGGGACGTGCTGCGCAGAGCATGGTGAACGAGGTGCGCCGCCAGTTCCGCGAGATCAAGGGCATCCTCACGGGCGAAGGCACGCCGGACTATGCCCGCTGCGTGGAGATTTCGACCCGCGGTGCACAGCGCGAGATGATGTTCCCCAGCCTGCTGGCCATCGTCGTGCCGGTAGCCGTCGGTCTCGTGTTCGGCGTGGCCGGCGTGATGGGCCTGCTGGTCGGCGGCCTCAGTTCGGGTTTCGTGCTGGCCGTGTTCATGGCCAATGCGGGCGGCGCGTGGGACAATGCCAAGAAGATGGTCGAGGAGGGGCATTTCGGCGGCAAAGGCTCCGAGTGCCACAAGGCCACCGTGGTGGGCGACACCGTCGGCGACCCGTTCAAGGACACTTCGGGCCCGTCGCTCAACATCCTTATCAAGCTGATGTCGATGGTCTCCATCGTCATGGCCGGGCTCACGGTGGCCTGCCACCTTTTCTGATGCCTTGCCTGCCGGGAGGGGCGGGTGCCGCCCGAATCCGGATTCGGGACAGGCAGGGCTGCGGCCGGGCGTTGCCCCGTCTCTGGCTCCGGCTCCCGGCTAAAGGCGATGTTCCGGCTCCGGCTCCCGGCGAAGGCGTTGTACTGGCTTCGGCCCGCAGCGAAAGGCGATGTTCCGGCGCCGGCCGCTGTGAAATAAAAAACCACCCTGTGCAGGGTGGTTTTTTATTGGATGCCGTCCTGTGAAGGCGGCTTCATGTCGGCCTCAGAAAAGGCCGGAAATACGGCTGAGGGTTGGAACCGGGGCGCGGCGCAGGCAGGGTATGGGCGAGTCCGCGCCGGGGGTTGGAGCCTCGTTGCTTTTTGCTCGCGCGAATTACTTCTTGCTCGCGCCGCTTTCGAGGATCGAGACGATGGAGTAGAGCGTGAAGCAGATGGCGCCGAAGCCCGCCAGCACGCGTGCGGGGACGAAATACTTGGGCTCGGAGAGTGCCGCCTCGTAGAGGAATGCTGCGAGGAACAGGCAGGCCAGGGCCGTAAGCACCGGGATGATCGGGATGCGGTTGGCCAGCGGGAAATCGGCGTGCCAGATCTTTGCCAGCAGGATGACCTTGCTCGATATGCTCCAGCAGATCAGTGCCAGCCCTATGAGCACGAAGCCCACGAAGCTGATTGCCTCGCCCCGGAGCGTGAAGATGAGGATCAGTCCCAGCGCGAAGGCCAGGCCGCCCATCGCGAGCACCAGCCCCATCCACCGGCGGCGTTCCTCCATCGTGTAGCTGCCCCGTGCCTGGCGTGCGATACTGGCTACCAGCGCGATGAGCGACGTGCAGACACAGGCGATGCCGAACATGACGCTTCCCGCCACGATATGCGCGGGGAGCGTTCCCAGCGCGAAGAGCAGGATGCACCACACCCATGCCCCGGCGGCTATGGCCGACACGATGAAGATCAGCAGCGAACTCTGCCCGCGGGTGAAGCCTGCGGGGTTGACCGAGAAGGTGCTGTCGCCCGAGTTCTTGGGGATCAGACTGAACCGCGTCGAGGAGGTGGCCGCCGTCGAGACGCACGCTGTGATGAACCCCAGCCCGCAGATTACATGCCCCGTGACGAACGCCCCGGTCATGTGCGACTGGATGATGAAAAGCCCGCAGATGACCGTCATGGCGGCGACCGCATAGCCGATGGCCGGGAAAAGGTATTTCGCGGCGGCGGTATAGGTGCCGATGATCTGGCGGATGATGGTGGCGGCGGTGCAATAGAGCGCGATGCAGATCGAGCCCAGGAAAAAGAGCACGGGGCCTGCCGTGAGCCGCGAGGGGTCGTCGCCGGCGGCGAAAACGTAGGCGCCGTAGGCGAAACAGAAGGCTGCCATCGCAAGCGGAATGGCGCGGAAGAGGATGCTTATGCCATAGTTCATAATCGGAGTTTTTGTTATGCGCCAGCCTGCAAATCATGAACCAAACGAAAAAATGGCTATCTTTGCCCCATGGAAAATATCGTTTTCGACCTGGGCGGAGTACTTTTTGCCCGCGACAGAAGTAAGTGTACGCAAGAATTCCACGACTTTTTCAGTTTCATCCGTTCGGAGCCCATGCCGGCTTTCTGGGAGGATTACGACCGGGGCGTACTGACGCTCGACGAGGTGACCGGCATCCTTTCCGGGGTCAACGCCTGCCCGCGTGCGAAATGCGAGGAGTACCTGCGCCTGTCGATCGACATGCAGGAACCCGTGAAGCCTACCGAACAGCTTGTCCGCGACCTGAAGGCCGCCGGCTACAAGTTGTTCGTGCTTTCGAACATGTCGCGCGAGTTCATCGACTTCCTGCGCCGGTTCCCCGTCTACGGGCTTTTCGACGGCGAGGTGGTCTCCTGCGAGGAGGGCGTGGTGAAACCCGAGCCGGAAATCTACCGGCGACTGCTCGGCCGCTACGGACTCGATCCTGCGCAGACGCTCTTTATCGATGACCGCCCGGCCAATATCGCTGCTGCAGCGGCGCTGGGTATCCGCGGGCAGCTGTTCGACCATTCGGCGCCGGCCGCAACCTGCGACCTGCTGCGCCGCAGCCTGCTGCCCGAAATAGTAGGGTAGCAGCCCGAGACCATATCCGGGTACTCCGTCCGTATAGCCGTACCCGCAGGCCGTTCGCTCCGCCCGCACGAATCGTCGGCTTCCCCTTTTGCAGCGGTTTTCCCTGTCCCGTGATCCGATCCGTCCGATGATTGAAAAATAAAAAGGGCCGCTCTAAGGAGCGGCCCTTTGCTTTGGATCGGATTCCGTTATTCGAAGTTGGCATCCTTCATCAGTTCATACTCCGGCGAGAGTGCGTACATGCGTACGTATTCGAACTTGCCGGTGTCGACGAGCTTGAACTCGAATGCGTGCGTCACCTTGCCCGTGCCCGAGCCGATGTGCTGCGTGTAGAGCATCATCTGTACGGTGTAGATCACGTCGATGCCGGAGATCATCTTGACATCGGGGTAGAGCGTACCCAGGGCGGCCGACATTACCTCGCCGAAACGCTTTTCGACTTCGTCGTAGAACGCCTGGTACGAAGCGCGTGCTGCTTCCTTGTCGTCCGACCCCCAGTTGTCGTAGGCCGATACGTCGTCGCCGGCTTCGCTCCAATAGTATTTCGGGAGCGTGTTGATACGCCAGTTCAGGTTGGTGTAGCTTGCTGCGCAACCGCTGTAATACTCCGCATCCGTGAGGCGGCTGCCGCTGCGGTTGTCCGTCGTATAGGCGGCGTCCTTGTTCTGGAGCACCCAGTCCACGCAAGCCTGGTAGAAGCTCTTGCTGTAAGCGCTGCGGTCGGGGGCCACGACGAGCGTCATGCTGGGGTCGAAGTTCCATTTGCCGCTGACCTTCTTGAACGGGCCGTCGAGCGTCTCTGTGTCCTCGGTCTTGATCCAGTCCGCACCGTCGTAAGTGTACTCGTCGGCGAAGAGCAGGGTTACCTTGTCCGTCGAGTCGTAGAAGTGGTATGCCACGTTCATCTTCTCCTCGGCCAAGGCGTAGGGATATTTGTACTTCAGGTAGAGGGGCAGGTAGGTGTCCTGCGAGAACGACGAACTGAAGTTGGGATTGGTGGCGCCCATCTGCGTGTAGTCCTCGGGGTTGACCATCGTGGTGTTTTCTGCGGCTGCCCACGACGTGCCGTCGAAGGTGTAAATCGCATAGCGGTTCTTGGTCACCGCGGCGCGGGTCATGCCGAAGGAAGCTGCCGAAGCATTGGCTGCCGACTTGACAGAAGTGACCATCGTATTGAGGAACTTGCCGCTCGATACGCCGATCGCATAGCCTTCCACGACGACTTCCTGTCCGTCGAGTGCTGTGTCTACGGCGCCGTCCAGGACATACGAGAGGCTGCCCTGTGCCGTCAGCGCTTCGTCGTTGATGACGTTGTAGTAGTTGCCGTCGATTTTCAGCGTACCCGTGTAACGCACGTACTGCGCCGTGGTCAGCGTCAGGTAGCCGTCCATGTCGGTACCGTCCATCTCGCGGATCGCGGGGTAGGTGAACGTATCGGCCTCGGTATTGAGTTTGGTGACGGTCGATGCCGCGGGGTACTGGTTCAGCCCGGCATAAGCCGAAGTGGTACCTTCCACGCTGACCAGATCGCCGATGGCATAGGTTCCGGTCGGGTCGACATTGGTATAGATGAGGATCGACCCCGTGCCGTCGTTGATGAGGAAGCCGCGCTTGTAGGTCGCAGCGACCTGCCCCTTTACGCTGAACGTGCCGGGATCGGCCGATGCGACGATACCTACGGGCGTGAATTCGGGCTGCGAACCCTCCTCGGCGATCGTGGCGACGATCATGTTGGCGAATTTGGGTGCGCCGCCGCTCTTGCTGACGGAGAAGAGGTAACCGGTCGCGGTGACCTTCTTACCGTCCAGGCTCCCGTCGATCTGCCCCTTGTTGGGGAAGGAGAGGCTGCCGGTGGCCGTCGCGGCACCGTCCACATTGAGGTTGTAATAGTTGCCGCTGATCGAGAGCGTACCCGTCAGGCTGACGAATTTGATCGACGCTGCGGTCAGGTAGGCGTCGAGCTCGCTGCCCGACATGGCCTGTGCCGTGGGGAAGGCGAAATTCTTGGTTTTCTCCACGAGCGTGATCTCGGCCGTGTTGCCGAATTGCATGCCGCTGTTGTATTCCGTAACGGCACCCTTGACCTTCACTACATCGCCCAGCGAGTAGTTCGACGGGGCGTTCAGATATACCAGAATAGCCCCCGTGGTGTCGTCGACGATAAAGCCGCGGGCATAGGCAGCCGAAACGGTGCCCTGCACGGTATAGTCGCCGGGGGCAATGATTTCGCTGATCTTGTTGATGGTCTCGGGGATTTCGCCGCCTCCGGTCGAAGGCTCCTGTTCGGAGTAGGCGTATTCGGCGATGACGTAGTCGCCGGCCTCGGCGTTCTTGACGGCCTCCTTGAGGATGCGCGGCAGGTAGTTGGCTGCCGGCTTACCGGGTGTAAAGTAGTCGGCCGTGATCTCCTCGCCCCAGGCTACCTCGTAGTCGGCGGCCTTGAGCTCGTAGGTCGAGGCGGAAGCGATGCCGGTGATGGCCTCGGATATTTCGCCGCGCTGGTTCTTATAGGTAACGGTGACAGTCGAGCCGTTCGAGAGGTAGCTGTCGTAACCTGCAGCCAGGAAGGCGGGCAGGTACGTCGTGGCGGAAGCGGCTTCGGAGAAACATTTTGCAGTGCCTACGGCGGCCAGGGCTGCCACTGCATCGGGCCCTGCGGCTTCGGCGATCGCCTTGTTGGCGGCGTTCGACGCGACGCTGGCGTAGTCGGCGTCGGTCATCGTGTATTTCAGCACCTGGACGTCGGTGATCTCCTTGTCGGGGTTGAACCCGTCCAGATACTCCTCGTTGTAATCGTCGACATTACAACCCCCCCCCACGAATGCTATCGTCGCAAGGGCCAGAAGGTATTTTACAATATGCTTGTTCATATGGTTCGCTGTAATTAGAAGTTAATTTTCAGTCTTACGGTATAGGTACGACCGAACGAGTACATTACGGCATATACGTTCTGCCAGATACCTTCGTCGGCTGCGGCGCACTGCGCGTCCATGATGTAGTTGTAGTCGTAGACGTTGTTCACGTTGCCGTAGATCGTGGCGCGTACGTTGCCGATCTTGAAGGCGTAGCTGGCCGAGAGGTCGAGCTGGTGTCCCCACGGAATTTTCCACGGGTCTTTCACGTCGACGGTCGAGTTACCGCTCAGGCTGGTCTGCGAACCGATGTAGAAGTCGGCGTAGTTGTTGCCGTAGGCGTTCCAGTCGGCGCTGACGCGCAGGCCCTTCATCGGGCGTACCGTGACGCCGAGGGCTCCGGTGGTCTGTGCCGAACCGCCGACCTTGATGCCTTTCTGCTTCAGGTTCAGCCATGCGTGGTCTTCAGCCATGATGCCCGAGGCGACCGTGCCGTCCAAAGCCTTGGTCAGGGGCTGCCCCTGCGTGTCGTAGATGTAGCCCTTCGAGTCGCTGTCCCACTGCCAGTCGCCCAGCGAAAGCATACCGGTCACGTCCAGCCAGCGGTTGGGGCGCAGGACGAAGTCCAGTTCGAGGCCCATGTGGCGTGCGTCCACACCCGAAAGGTTCACGCGGGCATAGTCGCCGTTGGCCATCGAGCTGGAACGTACGACCGACTTGTCCATCCAGAGCGTGTAGTAACCGTTCAGGTTGACCGAAAGGATGCCCGAGCGGAACCCGTAGCCTACCTCGGCCGAGAAGACCTTTTCGTTCAGCGGGTCGGGGTTCTTGGCGTTGCTCGTGGTGCTCTGCAGGAATGCGCCGCCCGAGAAGAACGGGGCGCGGCTGATGTAGCCCAGGTTGGCGAACACGTTGTGTTTCTCGTTGATGTTGTAGTTGGCGCCTCCCTTGACCGTGTAACCGATGAAGTTCACGTGCTCGGACTCGGCGTGTGCGGCGTCGTAGTAGAAGCGGTCGTAGCGCCAGTAGCCGGTGTTGGAAACCGAACCCGATACGAAGGCGTTGAGGTTTTTCTTCGTCCACTCCAGCTGGGCGAATACGCCTTCCTGGTGTACGTGGCCGTCGTAGTCGCGGTAAACCTTGTCGCCGACCTGTAATTTCTGGTATTTCCAGTTGGGATCGGCTGCGGCGGCGTTCTGCTCGGCCTTGACGTTCTTGCGGCTGTCGTCGTCGATGTAGTACTTACCGTCGTAGAGGTCGATGATCTCGTTGTTGTGCTCGCCGATGTAGTAGCGCACGTCGATACCGGCCGACAGTTCGAGCGACTTGGAGATTTGGTTGGTATAGGTCGAGAGCAGCCCGTACCACATGTGGTTGTTGTTGCTCTTCGACATGATCATGCGCGAACCGTCGGGACTGGCGGCGTTCATCTCCTGGATCTTGTCGTAGGCGAACGTGCCGTCGGGGTTGCGGAAGGTGGTGTTCAGCACGCCGTAGTTGGTACCCTTCCACATGTTGCGGTCTGCCGAGGTGCGGCCCTGGCCCGAGTAGCCGCTGCCGCGTCCGATCGACATGTAGAGCGCCGTCGAGAGCGACGACTTGTAGTCGATCTGCCACTGGTGGTTCAGCGAGATCTGGGGCTTGTGGTATTCGTTGAAGTGCGAATAGCGCTGCCTGCCGTTCTTGTCGAAACCGTACTCGGCGTTGTAGCGGTACATGTCCTTTTCGCCCATGAAGTTCTTGGCCTTCTGCCACTCCTCGATCTTCAGTCCGTCGTCGAGGGCATGGCGCTGCGCGTGCTTCTGCGGGGCGCCGAAGGCGGTCAGCGACAACTGGTGGCGGTCGTTGATGCGCTTCGAGATGTTGACGAACCAGTTGTAGCCTTCGAAGTTGGTTCCCTGGATGTAACCGTCGCCCCAGCGCTTCGCGCCGAGTACCGACAGTGCCCAGCCGCTCTTCGTGAGGCCCGTCGAGAGGCTGAACGAAAGGCTGTAAAGGCCGTCGTTACCTACGCCGAACGAGAACGTGCCGCCCTGCTTGGCCTCAATGCCGTTGGTCACGATGTTGACCGAACCGCCGACCGAGGGCGACGAGATTTTCGAGGCGCCCAGGCCGCGCTGGGTCTGCATGCTGCGCGTCACGTCCGAGAGTCCGGCCCAGTTCGACCAGTATACGCCGCCCCACTCCATGTCGTTCACGGGGACGCCGTTGACCATTACGGCCACGTTGGCCGCCTGGAAACCGCGCATGTTGATCTTCGAGTCGCCGAAGCCGCCGCCGTCCTTGGTCACGTAGACGCCCGGGGTCGATTTCAGGATTTCGGGGAACTCCTGCCCGCCGAGTTTGTAGCTGATCTCCTCGGCGCTGACCGTCGATACGGCTACCGGGGTTTTGCGCTGCACGGCCACCGACTGCATGACGATGACATCCTGCAATGCCACGGCGTCGGGCTCCATCTGGATGATGCCCAGGCGTGCGTTCGGGCCCGTGACGGGTTTTTTGGTCGGGACGTAGCCCACGTAGCTGATCTCGATCTCCTTGGCATCGGTCTTCAGCGTGAAGTTGCCGTCGACGTCGGTGCTGACACCCTGCGATGTGCCGGGTACGGTCACAGAGGCACCGATCAGCGGTGCGCCGGTCTCATCTACGATTTTACCCGTAACTGCCGATTGCGCGACAGCGGCGGACACTCCGAACAGGATCAGGGCGGCCGTCATGAGGAAATGTTGTAAATGTTTTCTCATACTTTTTAATGGATTAGTAAATAAAAGAGTGTAATGGATATTTCGGTTTCTTCATAGCGTGGTGTCGTGGTTCGCGGCACTAAGATCGGGGATTTTTCCGCTCCCGCCGGTGGGGTGGCGGAAGTTTCACAGGATTTTAACCCCCGGCAGCCTTTCGGGAAGGCTCTGAGATCCATGGTATGCCGGGGTTTGTATAAAGTTGCGAGGGATACTCCGCGTGTGAGATACCCCTCGTTGTTGCGTATCGCAGGCCGTGCCCGGCGATAGCCGATGTCCGGTTTGCATACCTTCTCCCGCACCGTATCGGTGATGCAGGGTGCCGGTGGAAACCGTTATTTCCATAAAGCCGTCCATAATTTGCTTATACAAATTTAAACCAAATATTTCACAGCCGCAACAGAACACCGCAAATTTTGTTCAAATATTTTTCAACCTGTTGACGGGCACTGCCTTGCACGTGCGGCACGTTCCTTGTGCAGCTGACTCGCATGCAGGCTTTCAAGGAACTATACTGGCGTTATTCGCTTTTCGTGTTGATCCTCGGACTGGGGGTCACGATCTTCATCGAGCTGACCCCGTTTCTGGGCGGGGTGCTGGGTGCCATGACGATCTACGTGCTGCTCCGGCGGCAGATGCATTACCTCACGGCCTGCCGCAAATGGCGGCGCAGCCTGGCCGCGTCGCTGCTGCTGGGCGAGGCGGTGCTGTGTTTCCTGGTGCCGATCAGCCTGATCGTCTGGATGGTCGTCAACCAGGTGCAGGACATCGCCCTCGCGCCCGAGTCGGTCGTCGAGCCGCTCAAGCACATCGCTGCGCTGATCCACGACAAGACGGGATACAACCTCTGGCAGGAGAAGAACATCACGTCGCTCGTGGGCGTGATCCCCCGGCTGGGGCAGTGGGTGCTGGGCAGCATCATGGATTTCGGCATCAACATCATCGTGCTGCTGTTCGTGCTCTATTTCATGCTCATCGGCGGCCTGCGCATGGAAGGCTACTGCCGCGAGATACTGCCTTTCAACCGGGACGTGGGCAGCAGCGTCATGCGCGAGGTGCACATGATCGTCCGTTCGAACGCCATCGGCATCCCCCTGCTGGCCGTCGTGCAGGGCGTCGTGGCGTTCGTGGGCTACCTGGTCTTCAACGCCCCGAGCCCGCTGTTCTGGGGCGTGCTGACCTGTTTCGCAACGATCATCCCCATCTTCGGGACGGCGCTCATATGGCTGCCGCTTGCGGGTTACATGGCGCTGACGGGCGACTGGGGGCCGGCCATCGGGCTGCTCCTCTACGGCGGGCTGGTCGTGACGCACGTGGACAACGTCGTGCGGTTCATCATGCAGAAGAAGATGGCCGATACGCATCCGCTGGTGACGATCTTCGGCGTTTTCATCGGGCTGTCGCTCTTCGGGTTCATGGGGGTGATTTTCGGGCCGCTGATGCTGGAGATGTTCGTCTTCTGCGTCAATATCTTCAAGAAGAAGTACCTCGACGGGACGTCGTACAAGCAGTTGTTCGTCCCCGAGCAGGATATTCAGGCATAGCCCGCCGGGCGCTTCCGGGCGGGGCGCTTTTACGAAAAGTAACCGTTTCCGGTGTTTTTTGTGAAAAATCCCTGTAAAATGGTTGGAATTTCAAATTGTTTATTATCTTTGTTATTGGAATAACAGTAAAAGCGGCAACAAGAACCCTTAATCAAAAATATCACAATGGCGAGAAATCTCAAAATCAGAGACCTTACGTTGCGCGACGGACAGCAGTCCTCGTTCGCGACGCGCATGTCGCAGGCACAGGTAGACCGTTGCCTGCCCTTCTACAAGGATGCAAATTTCTATGCGATGGAGGTCTGGGGCGGTGCCGTACCCGACTCGGTGATGCGTTATCTCAACGAGAACCCGTGGACGCGCCTGGAGACGATCTACAAGGCTGTGGGCAAGGTGTCGAAGCTCACGGCGCTTTCGCGCGGCCGTAACCTGTTCGGCTACGCGCCTTACCCCGACGACGTGATCGACGGCTTCTGCCGCAACGCGATCGAAAGCGGGCTGGGCATCATGCGTATCTTCGATGCCCTGAACGACGTGGACAACGTGAAATCGACGATCAAATACGTCAAGCAGTACGGCGGCATCGCCGACTGCGCCGTATGTTATACGGTCGACCCGAAATATCCCGAACCCTCCTTCATGCAGCGCCTGATGGGCAAGAAACAGCCGCAGCCCGTCTTCACGGATGCCTATTTCCTCGACAAGGCAAAACAGATGGCCGCACTGGGCGCCGACATGATTACCATCAAGGACATGTCGGGCCTGATCCCGCCGCGCCGTGTCGCCACGCTGGTCAAGCTGTTCAAGAAGAACATCTCGATTCCGGTCGATTTCCATACCCACTGTACCCCCGGCTACGGCCTGGCTTCGGTGCTCGCGGCCATCGTGGCCGGCGTCGACATCGTCGATACCAACTGCTGGTATTTCGCCGAAGGCACGGGTGCCCCGGCCATCGAGCTGATCCACGTGTTCTGCGGCAAACTGGGTGTTGACACCGGCGTGAACATGGAGGCCGTGGCCAAGATCAACACCCAGCTGCGCGAGATCCGCAAGGAGCTCAACCAGTCGGTGTTCGGTGCGGACAAACCCGAACCCAAGGCATTCAACCCGCTGACTGACAAGCTGCCCGCCGAGATCGACGCTCTGTTCGACAAGGCCATCGCGGCCGCCAAGGCCGACGATGAGGACGGCACGATCGACGCCTGCCGCAAGATCGAGGCCTATTTCGGTTTCCCGGCTCCCAACGAACTGGTGCAAAAGGCCGAGATACCCGGCGGCATGTACTCGAACATGGTCGCCCAGCTCAAGCAGCTCAAGGCCGAGGACATCCTGCCGCGCGCCATGGAGCTGATCCCCTCGGTGCGCCTGGCCGCAGGCCTGCCGCCGCTGGTGACCCCGACCTCGCAGATCGTCGGTGCGCAGGCCGTCAACTGCGCCCTCGACGAGAAGGCCGGGCGTCCGATGTACACCAACAAGAGCTCGCAGTTCGTCGGCCTGGTCAAGGGCGAGTACGGACACACGCCCGTGAAAATCGACCCCGAATTCCGCTTCAAGATCTGCGGCGTGCGTGAGGAAACCCCCTACGATACGTCGAAATACCAGATGCAGCCCAACCCCGAACTTCCCGAGGCCGGAGGCGTGAAGCTCGCCGCCAACGAGAAGGAGGTGCTGCTGCTCGAGTTGTTCCCGATGGTAGCCAAGACTTTCCTCACGGACATGAAGGTCAAGGCCTACGCCGCGGCCAAACCCGCCGAGCCCAAGGCCGAGGAGAAGAAAGCCGAGGAGGTGAAGAAGATCGTCATCACGGGCAATGCCGTGACGGCGCCGCTGCCCGGCCGCATCATCGAACTCAAGGTCAAAGTGGGCGATACGGTCAAGGCCGGCGACGAGATCGCAGTCCTGGAGGCCATGAAAATGGAGAATTCCGTGACGACCGATTACGCCGGCACGGTAAAGCAGGTGCTGGTACAGCCCGGCGAGAACGTGGCTACCGACGCCGTACTGGTCGAGATCGGGTAATCCCGTCCGGCACATTCGTCCGGAGAAAGGGCAGCCGGTATACAGCCGGCTGCCCTTGCTTCGTGCGATTTCCCGGAAAAATAGTATATTTGCACCATCAAATAATTAAACCTCAGACTTATGGCTTTTCTAAAAGAATTCAAGGAGTTCGCCCTCAAGGGGAACGTGATGGACATGGCCGTCGGTGTAATCATCGGCGGCGCGTTCGGCAAGATCGTGTCGTCGCTGGTGAACGACATCCTGATGCCGCCGATCGGGGCGCTGATCGGCAATACCGATTTCTCGCAGCTGCGGCTCGACATTTCGAAGTTCCGGGACATGACTTCGAGTGCCGTGCATGCCGTCGGCGACGTCGTGACGGGCGGCGGCGAAGCTGCCGTGAAGGCGGCTGCCGAGCCCGTTTACTGGAATTACGGCGCCTTCATCCAGCAGTGCATCGACTTTACGATCCTGGCATTCTGCGTCTTCCTGATGGTCAAGCTGATGAACCGGCTGATGCGGAAAAAGGAAGAGGCCGCCGCTCCGGCGCCTGCCCCCGAACCCGCACCCACGAAGGAGGAGTTGCTGCTGGCGGAGATCCGCGACCTGCTCAGGGAGCAGAAAAAATAGTTCCGCAAACAGGTGTAAAAGGCTGTCTGCACGGCGCAGACAGCCTTTTATGCATTCGTTGGGAGCGGTTCCCGCAGGATAGGGGCATCCGCCGCCCGGGCCGGGCGGTCTTATTGGTCGGATTCCTTTTTGTGCGTGTATTCCTGTAATATATAAGTGGTGAAGATCGGGAACATCATCATCCCCAGCGTGGGCAGCAGGATGGTGATGACCTTGCCGATGGCCGTGACGGCGAATATTTCGGCACCGACGGTCGTGACGTTCATCCAGGCCCACCACAGGGCGTTCCCGAAGCCGTGGAGCTTGTCGTTGACGAGTATTTCGTAGTCGTAGAAGACGAGTGCCGAGATGTAGGTGAAGACTACGACCGTGAAGATGTAGGCCGTGAATAGCTGGCGGATCTTGTTGTCCACGAGCCATCGCACGACCACGTAGAGCGCCAGGAACGCCCGCATGAGCGGCATCACCCCGATCAGCATGGCCCAGTAGCGGGGTAGGTCTGCGCCGCTCCAGTCGAGGATGTTCAGGTAGGGGATCGAGATCAGGAAGAACAGGATGTTCCGCCCGAAGAAGCGCCCTTTATGCCCGGCTGCCGCCCAGCGTACGAAGAAATCGCACAGGAAAAGGATGCAGACCGCCAGCTGCACGGTCAGGTAGGTATGCGAAAAGCGGGTGTGGTCTCCGCCGATGATTTCCCACGAGACCGCGACGAGCAGGACTACGCCGGCGATTACCTTGAGTATGCTCAGGGAATTGGTAATTTCGTTGCGTGATGTATCTGTCAGCGACATGTCGTTCTGTTTGCCCACAGGCGGGGCAAAATCGGTGCCAAAGCCCCGGACTGCGAATTTTCCGGTGATTTTTTGCCGAAAGATTTTGCACGAATGAAAAATTCTATTACCTTTGCACTCGCTTTAATGCAATGGCGGGTTAGCTCAGCTGGTTAGAGCGCATGATTCATAATCATGAGGTCCCGAGTTCAAGTCTCGGACCCGCTACAAAATGTAAAAGGTTTAAAACGAGTTTATTATGAAACTCTTTTTAGACCTTTTGTTCGTGTATACCCGTTCATACTACCGTAGTTTCCCCTAAATAACGCGACAAAATGATGCGTTCAAATGACATTTTGGTGCGGGGAAGTGCAAAAATGCGTGAAAAATTTAAACCCATTTTACACCATGGCTACCGTTAGTATTTATTATGACATGCGCTATAAGAGCGCATCAGACAAAAACCAACTCTACTATCGGGTAAATCTTCCCGGCAGTCGTAATTTCAACATCAAAACCGGGCTATCCATTCCGTCGGAATGGTGGGACGGATACGAAATTGTCAAAGCTCCCCAGCGCGATAAGATGAATCGAATTCTGCGTGCTGGACGTACCAATGTGGAAGAAGCATTACTGACCGTGCAGCTTTCGGTAGGTCTGCGACTCAAAACCTCGGAAATCCGTGCCCGTATACAGGCCATTCTCGACGGTAATGAATACAAGGACCAGGATGCAATGACATTCAACAGATTCTTTGTGCAATTCATTGATCGGAAAGATCGGGAAAACACGGCGAATACATATCGTCATACTTTATCCAAAATCAACCGATTCGCCGAGGCATCCGGCCGACCCGGCGATTGGGGATTCGAAGAAATAACGCTCGACTGGCTCAATCGGTTCGAACGCTACCTGAAAACCCAACATCTCGACAGCAAAGGAAAATCCATCGAGGGGGTTCGCCAACTCAAGACCAATGGCATAGCAATTCATTTCCGAAATATTCGGGCCGTCATAAATGCGGCGATCGACGAAGAATTGACTACACTCTATCCTTTTCGCCGATTTAAGATCAAGCATGAGGAAACGGCCAAGCGCTCGTTATCAGTCGAAGCATTACGTACGCTTCGCGACTATAAATGTGAGCCACACCAAAAAAAATATCGAGATCTATTTTTATTGACATTCTACCTGCTCGGCATCAACCCGGTCGATCTGTTTTCTTTGACGGAGATTCTCGACGGCCGCATAGAGTATCGCCGATCCAAGACCGGGCACCTATTCTCTATCAAGTTAGAACCCGAAGCGCAGGAGATCATAGACCGATATCGAGGGGAAAAGCATCTTCTCGACGTACTCGACACATATCAGGATTACAAGGATTTTGCGCACCGCATGAACAATAACTTAAAATCAATCGGAACAGTCGAAAGAAAAGGACTCGGAGGAAAGAAGCACCGGGCACCACTGTTTCCAAAGTTGTCGATCTACTGGGCGCGGCATACTTGGGCTACCATTGCCGCAGAGTTAGATATTCCCGACGAAACGATTTCGATGGCACTGGGGCATGCAGGTGCAAACCGAACTACGAATATTTATATCAACCGTAATCAGAAAAAAGTAGACGAGGCTAACCGTCGTGTAATCGACTATTTCTTTGGAATGCTCTAATAAAGAATAAAAAACGCCCGATTTTTTAATCAGACGTTTAATAAAACTACTTTTTGGGTGTCTCAAGAGTCTTTTCTTTCGGTGTCTTTTCTTTCTTGGTTTCCTTGTTCTGGAGAATCTTTGTATGAGCCTGCAGGGAGGCAAGAATGTCGTCGACCTCTTTTTCCAAACTTTTTAATTGTAGGGCCAAGTCATCGACTTCAGTTTTGATAGCCTTACGAATTGTGCTTACCTTATGTTTGGTGATGTAGAAGTAGACAACAAAATTCAGGTAAGGCCACAGCACCATCGGAATTACCATGTATTTATATAAAACCGCAATAAAATTACTATCCAAAAATATGTATGCAACCAGACCTATTACAACTGAAAAAACAAATGCGCCGATGAACCAGTTGACAGCATGTTTTTTCGAGCCATAATCCAAGTATTTTATCGGCTTGTCAAAACACCAACCTCCAAAAATAAAGAGAAAAGTACAAATGCACATTGCGCATAAGAACGCTTCCAGCAGGGATCTGCTGACGATGCTTTCAACGCCCATAGAGAACATCAGGACCACGCAGTAGAGAAAGAGCCACAAGCATATGGACGAAAATGACCGGCCCAGACATAATTCATCAGCGTTAGTGTTGACTGCCGATTTCCTTGCCGTTACAGTAACATAAAACTTACCACATCTGACATTCAGCTCTTCAGCATATTCGAAAGCGCTGATTTCGCCGATCTTGAATTCCGGAGGTACAGTTTCCAACTTCTTCGATTTGTCAACAAAATCAGCGAATCTTGTAAAGGATTGTTCGATTAAGGCGGGCAGGTTGAATATCGTATGGGAAAGGAGCGTTGTATAGGACTTTGTGTACTCCACCGCTACGAAAACGACGGTAATACCTGCAGAGAATTGGATTAGGGTTGCGTAGTCTAAAATATCCATAAGGTTCTACTTTAGATTAAACAAATCCAAAAGATCGACCGCATACCCTCTACTCTCACTAAACATTCTATCAAAAGTATTGATCAACTTTCCAGCAAACTCTTCATCGTTCATGTTGCAGTCAGCCTGATGCGTTTGGGGATTAGTTTCCACCCGATAGGCCTTGTTGTCCCCAACAGTAAAATAGATGGGTTGAGTCGGAGCTGTGTTAAACGACAATATACTGCTGGTTTTGCGAACCGTTATGTCTTTCCCTTGCTTGGCATAATAAGCCAGACGACGCATCACAGGGGATTCTTTCGCTTTTTCGGCATTAAAACCGTTGAGTAGGACTTCTACTTTTCCATTGCGTTCAATGAAATCCGACAATGCCTGAACATATGCAGGATGTGTCGACACCTCTCCAGACAGACAGCGAGCAAAAATCCGTACCCGGGAATGCGATCCGTAAAAAATGGCTGGCAGGACATCAAGGGCGCAATTTATATCCTCATTAAAAAACAATTCGTTCACGTTGTTTTTGGACAGGAAATCCAATTTTGTTTTTAATTTGCTCATACAGAAACAAGGATTGTATGCGAAGATAACTAAAATCTGAAAATTATCAAAGATTTTTACAACAAAGTTCATACCTGTAGAGCGATGTGGAAAGACTATTTTTTCAAATCTCACATATTCAAAGTATACTTCTCATACGAGGCTTCCAATAGGCACCTTATTCGGCGCTATCCACAACGGCAGGCTACAAGAATCAGCGACCATGAACCAGCCATTTGCACCGTGGGCCAACAGAAACAGCAGCCCCAAGAGGTTTTGCGGGAGCTGCCACAAGTAGAGTAGTACTGCCCATGTTGTTTTCAGAAATTTCTTCATCGATTCCGTTTTTTAAGTTCGATATAATCGGTGTAGACGATTCGCGTGTGCGGGTTCGACGACATGACCTCCTGCCGTATCGCTTTGGTTCCCCAGCGGATGAACAGGAAGCGCCGCGGCACCCGGTGTACGACCTGCCGGAGGGTATCGACACTCTCCACGCGGCATGCGACCGAGTCGCGCTCGATCAACCCCTCGACCGTCACCCACGGATCGGCCCAGCGGAACGCCCGCATCGAGTCGATAATGACCGCTCCGGCCGAGGTCGCCCGAACGACAGCTGTGTCGCGGAGTTTTGCCCGCAACTCGATGACAGTAGCCGTCGCAGTCTTGGCCGTCGATTCTACCCGGCGGAGTTTGATGCCGAGGTCGCGGATGCTCGCGGCATCTGCCGCCCGTAGCTTTTCCAACTCCGAGACGCGGAGATTCAGCACCATGTTCGACGCAGCGGCCTTGCCTGCCTTTGTCCGGTAGATTTCGACATCGGACATCAGCGCGGTCTGGTTCGATTCCAAGCGACGGCGCTCGCGCTTCTCCGAGCGGAGCCGCGCGGTCTGCAACCACAGCAGACCGCCCACGATCAGCAGCGCGAGGAATAGGTACTTTTTCATGCCTTTTCGAGCGTTTTGGAGATTTTGAGAATCAGCCCCGCATAATCCGCCGGCTTGGCCGTGCAGTATCCGCAGGCCGCAACCCGGTAGGCGAACTGGTACACGTCGTCCTTGTACGGGCGTGCGGGTGCATAGCGTTCGGTCAGCAGAATTCGGGAGTGGTCGGTCAGGCAGTCCCGGACAAAGGGATAATCGCGGAAAGCCCGGTCTACGACATATTTGTAGCGCCCGTCCGGCATCCGCGTAATGGAGTGTACTTTGGGGAATCGGTGGCCTTGCTTGTCGTCGTTGAAGTACTCGAACGTCCGCACGTATTTCACCGCCCCGCGCCACTTCTTAGTAGCGGTTATGCCGAATAGGTTGTTTCCGATGGCGGACTTCCCCCAGCCGGTTTCGAGCGCAGCCTGTGCGGCCACGAAGAGCGGGTTCAGCCCGGTTTCCTCGCATGAGGCCGCGATGTCCGGCCAGTATGTTTTCTTAAATTCTTTCGGTGTCATAGTTACTCTTTCGTTTCGTCGTAAATATCCGGGTCCGGCATGAACTCAGAGCCGCATTCTTGTCCGCCTCTGGCCGGGACGCGGGGGCTGCCGGATTGCCGCCCCGCTCTCTCCATGTACTCCAGCACCGCGGCCACGATGCCCTGCGCCTCCCGGTTCTTCAACGCCGATCCCAGCGCGGCCGCCGCATCTGCAATCTTGGCCTTTTCCTTATCCTCGGACTTTTCGTACACACTCTTCAACTCGATGAAGCCGATGAACATGGCACCCAATACCGTCAGAATCGGGATCAGCGGCACGCCGCTCCCGGTCTGCTCGTTGATCTGCCACACGGTCAGCATCTGCACCGCGTCGATGGCCGTCACCACGAAAATCAGGTTGAAATACTTGGCGATCTTCTCGACGGTCTTGCGGTAGCCGTAGGATGATCGCAACTCCCCGCGTTTGCGGGCTTTGCGGATGCCTGCCCACAAGTCGAGGAAGATCACGAACAACACGAGCAGGTAAACGATCGTGAGGATGATGAGTTGCGGACGTATCGCCGCGAAAATATGGTCTATCATGGTTCGGAAATTTCAAAAAAAGTGACGAGTAAGGTTAAGTAAATCCCCAACGAATGAGTCATAATACAACTATCTCCCGCAAAGGAATATTTGTTATCGGTCCACCCCCGTCAAAAAAATTATACATGTACTATTGTTGCTGTTTCATCGTAGTTGCGGGCTATTACTCTGAAATAGGCGCGTGCCCCCTCGGTTCGGTATTTCGCATTTCCGGTGAAGAGTACAACTCCGCCGTAAAATGAAACCTGCATCCTGAACTTTCCTGAATCTTCCTGCACTCCGACGCGATCGCCTATATTGGTGCCCTTATGCAGCTCGCCCCCCCCCACGAAAACGGGGCCGGAAATGCGCACGACCCACCTTTTCAAAAGATCAGCGACGGAAATTATCGGCATCCATCCCGCCGCATTTACCTTCGTTGCGTCGAACGGTACGGGATTGATCCGTACCGACGTCCACGCAAGCTCCTCGCGGGCGAACGTGTCCTGTACGAGCTTGAACCCCGCATTCGCGGGGCGGTTCTGCGTCTGTCCGGTTTGGAGGTTCCGGCGGTATCGCTTCTTGGCGTTTTTGTAGTGCAGGATACCCACGAAACACTGCTTCAGAATCGAATTTTTCAAGTCCGTGGCAGGCTTTGCGCAGAGCATCCTGTTCTGCACTTTCCATGTAACCGCCTGGACGGCCTCGGCACCCGTTTGATAGGGCAATGCCGTCCATTTGTTCATTTCGTCGCCGATCTTATTGCGCCCGGTGTCGGACTCATATACTACTTCACCGTCGAGCAGTACGGGGTTTACGGCCGTCAATGCCGCGGCTGTATGTCTGGGATGTTTCACCCTGCCGTTTGTCGTTATATCCCCTGCCATGACATAATATTTTGGTTGTTAAAAAAGTCGGCGAGTCCACCTAACTACAGCCCCCCATTCTGAGTTTCCTGTAATAAGTTCTCCCATCGGAATACTCCTATCTATAATTTTCCCCGCCTTAAAATCTTATAAGTGCCTTAATCTGGGCGACGCGCTACCGTAGTTCGATGCTTCGATTTTGAAATAGGACCGCGACCCTTCGATGCGCCGTTTTTTATCATCGAGGACGTACAACACGACGCCGCAGTAGAATGTGACCTTCTGTTTTATCTTCCCCTCCAGCAACTCCTCGAATTTATACTCGCCTTTGTTGCGGCCGCGATGCAGTATATACTTTCTGCCATTGACATAGCGCGCATCGTTCTCGCCCGACACCCACCGGGAAAAGAGGGTCTGCACGGGAATAACCTCCATCCAGCCCGACCACGACGACACGCCGAACGGAATCGGTGCGATCCTGATACTCGTCCATGTGACCGACGCCCCGGCATGGCTATCATCCACGAGCTTATACCCGGCATTGTTCAATCGGCTTTCCCTCAGCCCTGTTTCCGTGTTGATATGGGTTCTCGCCCTCGCATTCTTGTAATGCAGGATGCCCACGTAACAGCGGCGCAGGATCGGGTTTTCGAGGTCGCACGCTGGACGTATGCAGAGGATGCCTTCTTCGACCTTCCATGCGAGCGCCGGGATCTCGTTCGCGTCGGACGAGTAATTCAGGCCGCTCCATCTGTTTACCCCGTTTCCGACCTTGTGACGTCCCGTATCGGACTCGTACACCACTTCCCCGGCCAGCAACACGGGGTTTACCCGAGCCAACTCGGCCGCCGTATATATAGGTTGCTGAAACCGTCCTGTTATTTTTTCTTCTCCTGCCATGGCGTCAGTTCATTCCGGGGATAGTACACTGAATGATGAACGTATTCGCCTTGAACTCGTCGATCGCGGCTTTCGCGGCGGTCGTTCCGGCACCCTTCGAGTCAAACACGCTTCCGAAGTCGCTTTGGAGCTTCGTTTTCAGCGCCGAGTACTTGAGCGTGATGACGTTCGTACTTGACACCTCGATGTAGGTGTTGTCGCCTTTGTAGACATCTACCAGGTCTTGCACGGGCAGGTACTGCGGGGTGTTGTTATTCTGAAAAAGAAACTCGACGTACTTGTCGCCGACCTTCGCCCCGGTATAGGGGGTATTGGCCGTCGTTACGGTCTTAATCGACGAGCCGCGCAGCACCTGATCGAGCGGGATGTTGATCGGCACGCCGATTCTGCTGCCGTTTCGCGTGAGGTAGTAGGTCGAGGCGAACCCGCTAACCGTCGGAGCTTTCTCCGTGCTGTATTCGGGCAGGGCATCTTCCATGACGATACGCCCGGTGTAAGGGACTGCCGCCGTCGTCACGGTGCCGTCGGACTTGAACGTGATGGAAGCAGTAGCGAGGAATACCGTGCGGCCGCTGTCATCCGAAGCCATGCGGATATCGTTGATCAATCCGGTAACGGCCGAAGCGGAAACTTCGGTGATCGAAACGACTCCGCTCACAGAATCATCGATCTCCTGCACGGTGACATTTTGTGCGACGACGACGCATTTTTTGTTGGCGTTGATCGCCGCGACGATGTTTTTTGCGACCGCCCCGGCCGGGTTGAGTCCTCCGGTCGGTGGATGCAGATAAGCGTTGTAGTTGAAAGTAAACACCTCCGCTTTCTCATTCCACCCTGTTTTCTCGGCATCGGTGACGAACCGATGCGAGGCATCTTGAGTGATCATCGTTGCCGCATGGGTGGACGGGTGGACGTAGTTGTTCGCGTTGGCTGCAACGCCGTCGAGTTTTGATTTGTCCGCTTTCGACATCAGGCCGTCGGCAGAAGTTGTGGCTGGTGTTTTCTCGGCCTTATTGTCCCAGCCCGCGATCTGGGTGTCCGTTACGAGCCGATGGGTAGCATCGGCCGTGAGCTGCGCAAGTGAGGTGACATTGCCCCAGCCGAGCGCTGACCAGTTTTTCGAGCCGTCGCCGACCTTGAACTTCAGTGGCGAACTGCCCCGGATAAGTCCGTACTCACCGTCGAGCAGGACGGGATTGGCCGCAGTCCATTCGGCCTCGGTCCCTGTTGTGAATTTGATGCGTGACTTGAGCAGAATTTCCTGTACTGCCGCTAACGTTTGTTTGTCTGCCATGATATTGTGTATTTAATTATTGTTGTTGATTAAGTCAGCCGGGTTATACCCGCCGAGGATCAGACGGTCGGTTTTTTTGACGCAGTCCTGCAATGTTTCTTCGATATCCTTTTTGACTTCTTCGTTGATTTGATCTATGGTGACATATTCATCTTTGGACACGGGAATCCTCTCCTCCCCGGATATCGCCTCTTTCTGCCGAAGTTTCAATATGTCTTTGATTCGCATATCACATCAATATTATTCCACCGTTCGATATTACTTTGTTGCGGATGTCTTTCCGGGGCTCGTATTCCGGATAGCGCGCCCTGTTTTCCGAAATGTGGCGGATGGCCTTATCGAGCAAGGCATTCGCATCGTCTTTCGCCTGTTGCCGCATTTCGCTACGCTGCTTGTCCGTCGCGGTATTCCCATATTCGGAAAAGTAGGTCTGCGCCCCTTTGTCATTCAGTTTCAGAGCCAAGTCCGGAATAACTGAATACCGGACATAATAAGCCAGCGCAGGCCGGATATAATTGTCCAGCAATTCGGGGTATTTCCCGGCAACCAAAGCGTCATACAACTTGCCGAGAACCGGACGGATATACTTTTCCTGCGCAGCATCGATCTTTGTTTCCTTGATCGATATGGGTGTTATTTTCTCATTGGCCGCGAATGCCAAATCAATGACCTGCTGGGGTGTGGTTAACAACTGCATCATACATTTTTCACATTTGCGATAAAAGCCTGCTGACGTTCATCGTCGGGATCGTAATCCAGTCCGTCGGCTTTGCGCGCCTCCCACACGTACATGTAAGGCTGTCGCTGGCTTATCGGCGGACGGTTGATAATCTGTAAGGCCGAAGCGTCAAAGCCTGCGATTTCTTCGATTATGCGGTAAATCGGCTCCATAAGCTCGGCCTGCTCCGGGAGAATCACGGTGTTCAGCGCGATCTCATACTCATGCAGAATGCGATCGGCACTGAAACCGTTGGAATAATCCAAGCCACTCAGCGACCGGAACCACGAGTGAGCCACGACGATATCGGAAATTGCCTGATCGTGCAGGTCTTTCCAATCGCCCTCATTCTGTGAGGAGATCGGTATAAACTTGCTTCCCTCCGCTCCTTCCGATTCCTCCTTTATCATAAACATCACCTGTCCCGGCTTGCCGGCGAATTTCTGCTCGGCCTTGCGCACTATTTCAAGCGCTTCTTCATCACTATCAACAGCCCCGGAAAGGATCATCACGCCGGAAAGCTGATACGAATTGTCAAGCCGTGAGATGTTCCACTTATCGGTTTTGTATGCGATCGCCGAAACATTCATTCCCGCGATATACTGCGGGACGCCGTAATGCTCAAACATAGGTTCGTAGTCCTTATAGTGGATTATGGCGCGCCGGGTCCCGTCCTCCTGCGATTCAAATACCGGATAGAGCGGGAGCGTCCTTGCCTCGTTCTGCGTAAATGCCGACCAGTCGTGATGCAACAGAATGTGTCCGCTATCACTTGCCACCCGGCACTTGCTGGCATCCTGATGAAACAGCGAAAGAAACGAATGTTTCGAGTCGGTTACAACCTCAAGGAACGCATTCCCGAACAGTGATTTATCAAAGGCAAGTTTATTAAGTACCTGGCGCAGATTTTCACCTGCACCATTGGCGGCGTCAATGAAAGCCTGCAATTCCGGTTTAGACTCGGCCACAGAAAAGCCTTTGCCCGAAATGTAGTCCGCTTTGTCGTTGATGATGCGGCGGTGAGCCACAGAACAACGTGACATAGCGGCCAGTGCATACGGGAAAAGATTGTCGTTACCCCAACGCCAATATATATTGCTGCCTTTCTCCCGTCCACGGAGAGGCACGAATACGTTTGGTGTTGGCGCAACGTCGCGCACGCCTACCGCATTAATTTTTGCGGGGCGATTCTGTCGATTTCTCTTGCTCATCGTCTGCCTGTTCTACTGCCGGATGATTGATAACTTCGTACAGATACTTGAGATCACGCTGTGTACATTTCGACAGCTCGAAGCGCCCGTCACCCTTGCGGGAAATCGGCGCTGCCGTACACACAACCGCGTCCTCATAATTCTGTTTCACTCGATACTTTGCCATTATATCATTTTTTAAGAAAAGGGGGTGCAAAGGCTTACACCCCCTTTCGATTCAACTACTCCGCAGGAGTTGGAGTCAGCGCCGACTCTTCGCCGACATAGTAGCGTGCCTTTTCGGTCGTTTCGCGGCTCAGCGTGATCTCCTCGCCCGCAGCGTCGGTCAGCTTCTTGCCCGTCGTGCCCGTGGTGGCGTTCAGGCGCAACGGGCGTTCGCTTTTGAACTCTTCGTCGTAACCGACGATCTGCACCTTGCCCTTACGGCAAACAGCCGCTTCAAGGCCGCATGCAGACGCTACGGCGATTTCCTCGACGGCGTTGCGTGTTTCGGGAGTCATGCCGGGGAGCTTGAAAATCAGCTTCTGCTCCACGGACGTGATGCCGTTCTCGGTCTTGTAGTTCTCCTGAAACTCGCACTCGTCCTCCATAAACTCGTACTTTACGAAGCCTTCTCCGGCTTTCATGGTTAAGGACTTATAAGCTTCGGGATCGGCTGTGTCCATCGTTGCCGCCGTGATCGTACCTTTCTTTGCGATCAAGACTTTTACAATGCCTGCGGTCGTTTTACCGTTATCGCAGGTCTTTTTGAATCCTTTCAACATAGATTTTCGTGTTTAATATTCGATTCTGGTTTCCGTTACACGTCGGCTTCGACGGCTACCGTGAGCAGTTCCGGAAGCAGGTAGTCCGCACCGGCCATGAAGATCGCACGCTGGCGGTTCTCCATTTCGTCGGGGTTATACCACATGCGCACTTCGTTGCCGGGGAAGTCGGCCGTATTGACGGCCAGCGCCATGTTACGTTTGTCGGTGAGGATGGCGAACGACTGCGGCATTTCCGCGAACGACGAGAGGTAAGAACCGACTTTGACATCAACGATCGGGATGCCGTGCCAGTGCAGGCCCTTACGTCCCTGCTGAAGCGCAGCAAATGCCGATTCGAGGGGTTTATCCTCCAGACTCTTCTCGTAGTTCAGATAGATATCCGAGGTACACTGAATAACGAGGTTGCCCTCGTCTTTCATGGCCGTCAGACGATCGTCCGCGGCGTTCCACATACGCTCAAAGAGCGAGATGGCGGCATCGGCACCCGACATGGCCGGAATCTTCACGTTGCGAATGAAACTTTTGCCTGTATTCGCCGTGGTCTGCAGGTCGGCCTTGATGGCTTTGAGGAAGCCGTTGAACGAGGTGTAGGAGCCGCTTGCGCGCTCCGTATCGCCCAGCCACATAGTGGCGCGGATGCTCTCGGCGATAGCCTGCCGGAAAAGCGTTGTTTCGGCCTGTTCCAGCTCGGTACCAGAAAGATCATCGAGGTTTACGGCTCCGCTGTTGGTGATCAGTTCGTAGATCATGCCGAAGTAGTCCGAGGCGGAATAGCCCATTTCGGCCTTGACTTTCGACAGCCGGATCTCCTTTTGGAATCTCTTGGCCAATTCGCCACCATTCCAGCCCTTGGCGTACTTCTGCAACACATCTCCCTCACGATGCCAGAAGTTCAGCATCGTAGGTACGGGCATGTTGTACATGATTCGGACACCGAGGTCGATGGCGCTGGGGCCGGACAGCATCGGACGGAAAAAGATCGTTTCCAGCTCCCGGCCTGTGTAGGATTTGGGATTTTCAATAATTTTAGACATTTGCGTAACGTTTAGATGATTATTTGAGCTTCTTGACGTCTTCGTCGTAAGCCTTGGCGTTGCCCGACAGCTTTACCTCGTCGGTGATCGAGGGGTCTTCGATCTCTTTGGTAACCGTCGGCGCGGCTTTCCGCTTGTTAAGCTCGGCTTCGAGTTCTGCAACCCTGTTCTGTACTTCCGCCAGGTCGGTACGGGTCTGTTGATGGGCGGTCTGCTCCGTTACAAGCTGCTCCTGCAATTCCTGTTCTCGGGCGTCGCCCTGCTCCAGCGACTGGTTGAGTGTCGCAATCTGTTCCTCGGAGATTTCCACCTCCGTCGCTTCTCCCGGCGTCAATCCCAGACGGCGAAGAATTCCATGCATTGTGTTTTTGATTTTTACCATATAGTTGTGAATTGGATAATCGTCCACTACGGTACAGTTCAGTACTTCCGGTACGTTGAATACGACGTCGGCAAGACCAGCCGCGATTGCCTCGTCCGGAGAAAGCCAGCGTCCGTTACCATTGTTCTCGGCCATCAGGGTTTCAAACTCAGTCGCCGGACGTCCTGAACGGCTTGCATAGACCGCGGCGATGCGCTCGTCAGTCTTACGCAGGAGTTCAGTCCTTGCTTCAAGTTGTTCGGCATTACCCTCTGCGGCGCAAATAGCGGTATGAATCAGATAGAGGGCATTGGCTGATATTTCGCGGCATCCTTCCGATGCGGCCTGTGCGATGAGCGTTGCGGCCGATGCGGTATAGCCATAACACCGGGTCGTTTTCTTGGCTTTGAGACCCGAAATCGCATCAAGAATCAGCAGGGCGTCATTCACATCCCCACCCGTTGAGCGAATATTTATCAGCACTTCCGGAGCTTCAATCTGACGGATCAGGTCGATAGCGTTGCGGAATTTGTCATATGTCGCAACCCGGTCGCCCGGATCGTCGAACTGCCATTCTTCCGGAACGCCGATAGTTCCCTCGATGTTGATTTCAACCGAATTTCTGCGGTTGATGATTTCTATCGTATTCTTCATATTTTTGAAATTTCAATAAAAAAAGGTGGTTCGACCGAAGCCGAACCACCTCCCCATAAACACCCAGTGAGTCACACTACGACTTCACTGTATAATAGAATTACCCGCTCATTTTTCACCAATTTAGAATGACTGCTTAACTTTTATTTTCGGTTACGCCGGAGATCGGTAAAATGTTACCGGCATCTAAAATTCCGGGCGGTTATTCCCGTCCGATGCCTTACGGACACCCGGATTTCAACGGACGAAGGTGCGATTACGCAAGCGCTGACCCGAAGAGGGGCATTGCGCTTTGCCCCTCTTCGGGTCGCTTTTACGTCCGCCGAATGACGGCTGATCCGGTAGCATTTTTTTGTGAACGAGCCGGTTGCGGAACTGCAAGATCTCGGATTCTAAGCACAAGGATGCACGACTGCATGAAAAATGGGGAGGCCGAAACCAGCCTCCCCTCCGACAATGAGTTGCGTCACTCTTCTAATATACGGATTCTACCAACGATTCAACGAGAAGTTTCAGGAGTTGCTCCGCGGTCAGGGGTTGAAATGTTTTTTTGAATATACGATTCATCCTCGTCCTCATAATTTCAAAGAAACGGTTGGCTTCGTGGATCGACATCTTCTTGACCATCATTGCCATCAGCCATAGTGGAACTTCGATATAGGGCGGCTGGAAATACAGTTCCAACAGTTCGTCGGAACGATGCCTGTAATCCAGGAAACTGTTTTCACAGACGCCGTACAGCGGTAAGATGAATAACTCGTAGACATAATGATGCGTCCTGCGCAGATCGCCTTCTTCATAAAACCATACGTCGATCTTTTTGGCGCCGACCATCCGGTACGGATTATAATTATCCCTGCTCATAGTACGATAAGTTTTAATAAGATCCCCGTTCTCCTAATTAAAGTTGCTCATTTCCGAACAAATACTATTGGCTATATAATCACGTAATTCGTCGCGGGTAGAGAGTCGGCAGAACCGATATTCTGCCGGCAAACACCGGCCTTTCGAAAAGTGCTTCTGATCCAGCGAGCATGACTCCAGACAGATTGAATTCCCTTCATGTTTGTCATAAAGGCCCCATAAGGATTCCGAATCCGGACATTGAGGGTTATCGGTATGGAAAAGATATACCTCTCCGACTTTGAAAGCACATTGTTCCAACATCATTCGTTTGGTCTGTTTTTTGGTTTGTCCGGCAAAGATGGATGAAACAGGAAGCCGGCACAAGCGCATGTGGAATCAATCCAATAATTTATTTAAAAAGAAGGTTACAGGAAGAGGACGTGTATATGGCTGCCGTGAATAAATACATACGGGAGGAACTCTCTCTTTTCTCCGAAGCCTTTGCCGCTATGGCTCTTTGGATGGAGGACTATCCTCTGGAAGACCCTTTTGAGACTATTTCAAGCAGTATATATCCCACGAGCACAGCGGCAGTTCCCCTTCCCGATTCCTTGGCTAACCTTATGGCCGGGATCGTCAACCTCATGGACGAAGGCATTCGGGTGCTCGATCCCTGCTGCGGAAGCGGGGCCTTCATCCTTTCTGCGGCAAGGGTGAGCCGTGAAAGGAATTCTTCGGCAGCGACATATCCCTGATCTGCTGCCTGATGATGCTCATCAATATGTGCCTGTACGACCTTACTCTTCAAGGCTCGCATCGAAACCTGCATCGTGCCCATAGCTGTCAGCTATATCAGCCTCTCCTTCGGCAATAATGTAATTTATTTCGATCCTGAAAACGGTAAATCGCATTGCAGCCGTGCATCGGAGGGCATACTTGGCGTTCTTGCCGCCCGTCACGGTATCGAACACAAGGAGCAAACCATCGAAGATTTTCGCATGCAGGCCGGGATCGTCATCCGTCGCCTCGAAGCGGACGGTTGTATTCTCTCGTTGCGGGGATCGGTATGACACAGGATCGCCCGATAGCAGGCATTGTCACATACGCTATTCATACCTCCAACCAAGGCCGTATTCGCTATCGGGGTGTGGAAATTGCCATTGGGACTGTTCTCTTTCCGGGGCATACCGGAAATTGGATGGCCGGTGCCGGGGAGTTCCTGAGACCGGCCGCTGAGAATTACGGTGCGCGCGCATAGTGAGGAAGCAATGGCGCTGCCAGATGGGTTATATGCGCCTATCAATAGCCATCATGCCTGGATGGGAACCTGAGATGTCCATGACATCACTGTAAAGCGTTAAACCGGCAGTCAGGGTTTCGACTGAAAAATATATTTGCCGCTGTTACCTTATTTACCGGATCCGTTTCAAGATTTCCCTGCCGCTGATGGCGATGGACAAAATTCCGAAATTTTTTTCTTCAGACTATCTGCATTGACCGGTTTGGGCAAACAGCCGTTGAATCCGCTGGAGAGTATTTGACGCATGTCTTCGGGATAGGCGAAAGCGGTCACGGCGACGATCGGTATATCGGGCGACAGTTTGCGGATGGCGGCCGTCGCCTCGTAGCCGTCCATCTCCGGCATCTTGATATCCATCAGGATCATGCCGGGACGGTTCGCCTTGAACATCTCCACGGCTTCGCGCCCGTTCCAGGCGTGCATGAGCGTGTAGTGTTTCTTGAGCATGACCTCAAAGAGTTTGTAATTGGCCGGATCGTCCTCGGCGATCAGCAGGATCGACCGGTCGAGATCCGTACCGGATACCCCGGACATATCCGCCAAGACGCGTTCCGTAACAGGGTCGGCGGCAGTGACGGCTCCGGCGGGCAGCAGGAACCAGAACGTCGATCCCATGCCTTCCGCGGACGAGACTCCGATTTCGCCGCCCAGCCGTTCGACGATGCTTTTGCTGATGGCGAGGCCCAATCCGGTACCTTTGGCCTTTGCGTCGAGCTTGACGAACCGCTCGAATACGTTGCCGATCTTGTCGGCGGGTATGCCGCAGCCGGTATCCTCCACGTAGAAATACCAGCGTCCGTCAGTTTGCCGCCGGTATCCGAAATGGATGTGCCCCCGCCGGGTGAACTTGGCAGCATTGTTGATGAAATTGTGCATCACCTGCAGCAGCCGCCCCCGGTCGGTATGTATCGTGCAGCCGAGGATGCGTTCCCGGCAGGCTACCTCTACGGCCGGATCGGATATTTTCATGCGGGAGGTCTGTTCGAGTTCCCCCATTATTTCATTCAGGTCATGATCGGCAAAGGAGAATTCCAACGTTCCGGCCTCAATCTTCGACAGGTCGAGAATGTCGCCTACGAGTTGCACCAGCAAGGCGTTGCTGTTTTTGATAATCCCGAGGTACTCTTTTTTCTCCTCCGCATCCTCCGTGTCGGCCAGCAGTTCCGAGAACCCGACGATCGCGTTTAGGGGCGTGCGTATTTCGTGGCTCATATTGGCCAGGAAGGCACTTTTGAGCGTGTTGCTTTGTTCGGCCTGCTCCTTGGCCTCGCGCAGGGACTCTTCCATCCGCTTCTGCGCGGTAATGACGCGGGCCGAGCCGATCACCTGCCGCAGGTTGCCGTTCGATTCGGATTCCGGAATGTTGCTCAGTATCTCCACCCATTCGTATTCCCGGTCGTTGTACCAGTGGATGGGATAGATTTCGAGGAACTCGGAGATGCGGCCTTCGATCAAACCGGTGAACTGTTCGACCACATGCTCCCGATAATCGGGATGAATGCTCAAAAAGAATTGATCGAATGAAAGCGTATATTCGCCCTTTTCATTCGGGCCGGGGGCTGTCTCATGGTGGTAATCGTTGTAAGCGCAGGAGAACACGCATGTTTTCAAATCCCCGCTCCACGGAATCACATGGGCGATGTTCAGTACGGAAGAGAGCATGACGTTCTTGACATCCAGCTCTTCCTTGACCTGCCGCAGCGCCAGTTCGGTCTCCTTTTGTTCGGTGATCCGCTGCGCCGAACCGATCAACGCCACGGGTTTTCCGTCCGCGCCATTCCGGACGACGTTGCACTGCACCTGCACCCATTCCCATTGCCGTTCGTTGAACCAGTGAACCCGGTATATTTCGTGAAACTCCGTTCGGCGGCCTGCGGTCAGTTCCTCGATCATGCGGACGGCTTCCTCCCGGTTGTCGGGATGGACACCTGCGAAATAATCGTTCATTGAAACGACGTAACGCCCGTGCTCGTCGGGGCCCGGCGCATCGTCGGGATGATAGGCATCGTAATCGCAGTAGAATATGCCCTTCTCCAGATCGCAGCCCCACGGAATGACTTTGGCCAGACTTAGCGCCGAAGAGAGCGTCATGTTCTTGCGGGCCAGTTCGTCCTGAGCGTTCAATAGAGAACTTTTGGTCGCTCTCAGCTCGGAAATATCGAGGGCGCTGGTCATCACCAGTTTTTCGGTTCCGAACGAGAACAAGGTTCGGGTAATGATAAAAGTATGCTCTTTCCCATCACGCATGGTGTATTTTTCGACACCCTGATACTGTTTGTCTTTGCCCGTGGCCAGGTTTCTGCCGATCTGCTGCGCTTGGAGCGCACGGTCTTTCGGCATGAAAAGTTCCTCCGTGCCGCCGATCATTTCGTCGGCCGTGCGGCCGAACAGTTCCGCTTTCCGGCTCCAATAGACGTAGCGCCCGGTGTCCACGCTTTTGACCGCAATAGGAATGGCGATATTTTCCAGCACCTCGGTAAAGAAATAATGCAGGTGCTCGGATTCCATCAGTGCGACCGATTCTTCGTGAATCGTGCGTATGTCGGCCAGCGCATGTCCGCTCTCCAGCCAGGAGAGGAACACTTCGTAATAACGAACCTTGCCGCTTTTGCATCCGTCGTGCCGGAAAACCGACCGGCAGGGTTTCCGGGTGCGGATGACGGTCTCCAGAAGACCGGTGTCGATTCCGGCAAGCTGTTCGAGACATTCTTTCGTCATACGCCTGCCGATAACGTCTTCCGGTCGGTTTGCCGTCAGTTCGGGATTGGGGTGTATGATGTCCAGGATCGTCAGGTCTTTGTCGAAGAGGACGAGCATGTCGGGATTGGCGTCGAGCACAGGGTCATACAGGGCGGAAATCGTGGGGAAATGGTCGTTTCGCATGGTTTTGGATATTATTTTTTGGGAGTTACCGGGATTTTTACGGTGAATCGGGATCCTTTTCCCGGCCGGGAGGAGACGGCGATCCGGCCGCCCATACCTTCTATGATGGTTTTGCAAACCGACAGGCCCAGTCCTGCGCCCTGCTTGAATGAATCTATCTGATAAAAGCGGTCGAATATCTTTTCGGTCAGGTCTGTCGGAATGCCGCATCCTGTGTCGCTGATGAAAAGCCGTATTCCTTCGCCTTCGTCCGTGGACGTGCAGCCAAGGTCGACATGACCTTTCGCCGTAAATTTCGCCGCGTTGCCTACTAAGTGCTCGATCACCTGCCGCAAGCGCAGGGCATCGGTCGTGATCCGAATGTCATCCGGAGGCAGCAGTAGATTGAGCTTTACTCCTGCGGGCAGCCTGTCCGCATACTTCTTATAAATATCGGACAATATCTGGAATAATGAGTGCTCGGCGACGCAGTATTCCATGGCACCGGTCTCGATGCGCGAAAGGTCGAGAATGTCCGTGACCAGCGTGATCAGATAGTCGCAGTTTTTGCTGATCAGAGCCGCATATTCCTGAGCTTCTTCCCGGCAGGTGTCGGCATCGCCCGCGGTGAGCAGGTTCGAAAAACCCACGATGGCATTCAAAGGCGTGCGGATCTCGTGGCTCATATTGGCCAGAAAAGCCGATTTGAGACGGTCGCTTTGTTCGGCTTTCTCTTTGGCGGCCGTCAGCGCCTCCTCGATATTTTTATGGGCTTGCGTGCTCATGCAGATGCCCACGATGCGGTAGGGCATGTTCTTGATCTGTCCGAGGTAAGTCGATTGCCCTTCGAACCATTCGTAGGTGCCGTCGCCGCGCCGCAGGCGGAACGGTACGGGGTAAGGATAATGCTGTCCGTTGAGCTGTAGGGTGAAGGCATGGGCCATGGCAGCCCGGTCGTCCGGGTGCAGCCTCTCGGAATACGCTTCGAGCGTCATCGAGTTGTCTTCGGTCGGAATGCCCGTGTAGTCGAAATAACGCCGGTCGATGATCATCTTGCCCTGCTCGAAGTCATAGAACCAAGGGAATATCTTGGATACGCTCAGGGCCATTTTAATCATATACTCATTGGTCATCTCGTTCAGGACATTGCGGTACGAGAATACGAAACACCCCTGTTCGAGGCGGGATATTTGGCCGGCTGCAAAAAATGCGGCCTTGCTGTCCTTCGTGCAGAGGAGTGTGTCCTGCGGTAGTAAAACCTGCCGGATTTCAGGGACGTCGAAGCGGGAGAGCAGCTCCGGGAGGATGTCGCCGCCGCGGAAGTCGGTGGAAATCAGTTCGACGAGTCTGTGTCCTTCGGCGTCGTCCGGGAGGTGAAGATCCTGTCGGGCCATCGTATTGATCCGAAAAACGATGCCGTCCGAATCGAAAAAGAGAAGCCCCGATTGCACGGCGTCCAACAGGCTGTCGGAGTAATAGCAGGTTCCGTACAAAGTCTTTCCCCTGCCCGTATTGTCAGGAGTCTTTCCTGGTTTTTCTTCGTTCACATTATCTATTGTGGCACACATATAGTGGATATTTCACAGGTTTGGGTTAAATAGCGGCACGGATCCCCATAGGGCTTCCGCTTTGCAAAGTTAGACCCTAAACGATAATTTATGGCGTAACACGGCCATGATTGCCAGATAATGAGGAAAATCAGTCGAAAACAGGGCGATGGGAATGAGTAATTTTGCACCGAAATAACGGATGTCTATGAGCAAAAAGTTGCGGACGGTATTACCGATGCGGGAGTTGCCGGAGGAGTTTCGAATTAGTACGGAACTTGCCGACTTTCCCGTATCTGATTGTCCCTCCTATCTCCGGGAGGGGATCGGGGCTGTCTGCATATCGGGTACGGCGACCATCCATGTATTTGACGAAAGGTTCCGGATCACGCCCGGGATTGTCGTTACGCTGCTGCCGTGGCAACTTGTATCGATAAAAAATGTGAGCACCGATTTCCGGATGGCCTTTTTTTGCGTAGGGCTTACGTTGTTCACGGACATTTTGAGCGGATTGTACAGGCTGCGACCGGGGTTCTTCGCCTACATGCGCAGGCATATAGCATCCGAACCCGACGAAAGTTACATCGCGCGTTTCAAACACTTCTGCGGCCTGCTGGCCTTCTGGAACGATAACGCCCCGTCGGTCTGCCGGCGCGAGACGATCGTGCAGTTTCTGAGAACCTATTACTGGACGGTTTATACGGTCTACATCAGCGATCCCGCGGCGGAAAAGACCCGGTATACGCATAAGGAGGAGACCGCTTTCCTGTTTATGCACTATATCGTCGAGGAGCATTCCCCCGACAAGGACGTGGCTTACTATGCAAGGAAACTGGGTCTTACCCCGAAATCCCTCACGAACCTGATCCGGAGCGTCAGCGGACAGTCCGCCCATGACTGGATCGTCTATTACACGATTTTCGAGATCAAGGCGCTGCTCCGGGATTCCTCACTGGATATAAAAGTCATAACCATCCGGATGCATTTTCCCGACCAGGCGACGTTGAGCCGCTACTTCCGCCGCTATACCGGCATGACGCCTTCGAAATACCGGGAGAGTTTCTTTTTTTAGCCCTTTTCGGGTCTCGCATTATGCCCGTCCGTATGGGTTTCCGCGGTGCAGTCGTCCACTGCGAGAGCCTGGTATTTCCGGTATTCCGACATGAATTCAATTGGATATTTTCAAACGGGTTCGGCAGGTTTTAAAGCTGTACACATTAGTGCTGCAGGTCATACACCAGCGTCGGCGGGGATTTTTTCACTCCCTGCCAGTTGCTTCCCGAGGAGTTCTACAAAAAGAGAGGCGTGGGCGTGGCCACGAGCCGTACCACGGCGTATAGGGCTTTTGTCCGCGAGGTCAACGAACATATTTCTCGCCATATGCGGGAGATATACATGGTGCATTCGATGTCGTAGCGTCCCAGCAATACGGTGACCGGACGCCCAGCACGTTTGTATTCCCGGGCGATGGCGATGTCCCTCCACGGAACCCTCCTGCCTCCAGCCCGACAGCCCTCTGACAGCCCTCTGACAGCCCTCCGACTGCCCTTCCGGTCTGTCAGCCTTTCCCTTCCCGACACTCCCGCCCCTTCCGACCGCCGATCCGCCCGGTTTTATTTCTCCGCGGTCGCCGAGCCCGTCCGCCTTGCCTTGTCCTGACGGGTTGCTTTATATATTCTTATGTCGCATAAAATCAGTTAGTTGTATTTTGTTATCCAAAAAATATTACTTTGAAGGGTTCATTTATTAACTTTTTTTGCTCAAAAAACATTGTCATAATAAATATTATTACTACATTCGTGTGGAAATAATGTTGCATTTATATTTTTAAAATGGATTGTTATATTATATAAGTGTGATGCTTGTGGTCTGACATTCCTATTGTAAAATTAATTACTTGTATCGAGATTTTCCCCGAATAAATTTCTTAAAGTACCCGAAGGAGAACTAACCCATAATTATTCAATCTAAAATACCTGATTATGAAAAAACTTTTTACCCCCCCCCCTGTTGACTGCGCTGTTGTGCTGCATGGGTGCGTTTTTTATTGCATCGTGTTCGGACGACGATAAAAAATGGCCCTCGGAAGTTTCCCAGCCTTTCGTTTCCGTGACGGCTGCCGACGGCGACTCGACGATTTCCGCTGTTATTTCGGATGCCGACAAGACCATTACCTTCGGGGAGTTCCAGAACATGACCGACCTTTCCAAAGTGAAGGTTACGTTCGACATGACCTGGGGTGCGATCCTCAAAACGCCGGGCACGGCGACCGCCGAGGTCAACCTCACGTCTCCTTACAGCGTCGTCGTGAACGTGGGCTACCTCCACGAAGAAACCTACCTGATGTCGGCCAAGCCCAAGGATATCCCCAACCCGATCCTTTCGGCGAAGGTCGGGGACGAAGAGGCTGTCATCGCCGGCAACACCATCACGATCGCTTATAAGACGGGCATGAATGTCAATGCCATGGTATTCGACATCGAGCTGGTGCCGGGCGCTTCCCTGAAGTCCCCCGCCGACCGGACGTTCGACCTCGAATTCGCCGACGGGACGCTGGTGGTCACCTACGGCGGGACGGACTACACCTATGTCGTCAAACAGACCGGCTATACCGACCCCCTGTTGAGCCAGGGCTGGACGGACGAGACGGGAAGTTTCGGCACGCTGCCCAAATATATCAAGGTCTATAAGACCACGAAGCTGAACGGCGTCGACAATAATATCGCTTACATCGCCATCATGGGCCCGCAGTCGACGATGGGCGTTGTCGGCAACGGCTCCGATCTTAAGACGATTCAGGAGCTCGAAAGTTTGGACGGCAGCTGGAACGTATACCTGGTCGGTGTATCTTCTGCCGGTACCGCAGTTCAGACCATCATCCGTGACGGACAGTTCGTTCAGGATCCTCATGCCATCAATTCGTTCGCTACGATCGGACAGGATAACAACGGTGCTTACAAGATGGCCTGGTCGCAGAAGTTCGATGGTAAACTCTATGCATTCCCGTTCAGGGACGGCAGCAGTTTCACGGCTCGGGTTCAGAGTGACGGTACCGTGTGGGATGCAAAGACGGCCGTTTCCGGAATCCCGATGGTTTTGTGGAACGGGAATGTCCTGACCGAAGCGCAGACGATCTGCAACGACGGTAGTAACAGCGGTTGGTATGCCAACAATCCCGCGTATGCACGTGCTGCGGTCGGTGTCACGGCCCAGGGTAAGGTCTTCGCATTCTGCGGCCAGCAGGTCGAGGGCAGCGTCGGCGTTTCGATGCTCGACCTGGCCAAGGTCATGAAGGAGCTGGGCTGCGTCTCCGCCATGTCGTTCGAAGGCTCCAGTTCGCCCAACATGCGTGTCAACAAACATGAAACCGTACTCAACTCCAAGGCCGCCGAGGGCAAGGCCGAGAAGGGCATGCAGTGTGCATTGGTCTTTAAGTAACGGCGTGCTGCCGTCCGTTGGACGGCGGCATGGTGAATAAACGGGCCGGCATGTCGGAAGACATGCCGGCCTTTTCCATGCGCTGCGCCGTGGGGCTCATGTTCATTCTGCTCCCGGGCGGTGTGCCGTTTTTTCAGCTGTGGCGACGCGCCAGCTCCGCTTCGAGGTCGGCGATCGAGCATCCGGTGGCTTCGAGCAGCACCAGCAGGTGGTATATCAGGTCGGAGGCTTCGTAGACCATCGCCTCACGGTTGCCCGCCACGGCTTCGATCACGGTTTCCACGGCCTCTTCACCCACTTTCTGTGCGATCTTGTTCACGCCGCGGTCGAAGAGTTTGCTCGTGTAGGAGCCCTCGGGCATCTCGGCATGGCGCCTTTGGATGACGCCCTGGAGGTAGCGGATGAAACCTTCCGTCCCGGCGGCGGCCCCGTCGAAACAGCTCGCCGCCCCCGTGTGGCAGGTCGGGCCGTGGGGGATGGCGCGTATGAGGAGCGTGTCGTTGTCGCAGTCGGCGGTGACCGATACGATGTCGAGGTAGTTGCCGCTCGTTTCGCCTTTTGTCCAGAGGCGGCGGCGCGTGCGGCTGTAAAAGGTGACGCGGCCTTCGGCAAGGCTCTTTTCGTAAGCCTCCCGGTTCATGTAGCCGAGCATCAGCACCCGCAGGGTGCGCGCGTCCTGTATGATGGCGGGGATCAGTCCGTCGGCCTGCTTCGCGGCGTCGAGCGCCTCGAAGGGTTTTGCTGTGATTTCCATGGTGTCTATTGTCTTACGTTGATATTCAGCCGGCTCAATTCCCGTTTGAGCACGGGGATCGGGATTTCGTTGTAGTGGAAGATGCTTGCCGCGAGCGCCGCGTCGGCACGGCCGAGCGTCAGCACGTCGGCAATGTGCCGCACCGACCCTGCGCCGCCCGAGGCGATGATGGGGATGGGCAGCTCGGCCAGCCGTGCGAAGGTCTCGCACGGGTAGCCGTCGCGCGTGCCGTCGTGGTCCATCGAGGTGAAGAGCAGCTCGCCCGCGCCCCGCTGGCAGACTTCGTGCGCCCATGCGAAAAGCTCGCGGTCGGTCATGCGCTTGCCGCCGTGGGTCGTGACGCGCCATACGCCGTCGGTCATCCGCGCGTCGATGGCCGCGACGACGAACTGCGACCCGTATTTCGACGCGATGGCGTCGATCAGCGCAGGGTCGCGTACGGCGGCGCTGTTGACGGTGACCTTGTCCGCCCCGGCGTCGAGCAGCCGCCCGGCGTCGGCGACCGATGCGATGCCTCCGCCCACGGTGAACGGGATGTCGATGCGTTCGGCGATTCGGGCGACCAGCTCCGTGAAGGTCTGCCGCCCCTCTTCCGTGGCGCTGATGTCGAGGTATACCAGTTCGTCGGCCCCTTCGGCGGCGTATTTCGCCCCCAGTTCCACCGGGTCGCCGACGTTGCGCAGCCCGACGAAGTTGATGCCCTTGACGGTCTGTCCCTCGCGGATGTCGAGGCAGGGGATTATGCGTTTGGCAAGCATCTTTTCAGTTCTTCGAGGGTGATATGTCCTTCGTAGAGGGCTTTGCCGACGATTACGCTGCGCAGCCCCGCGCCGTCGAGCGCCTCGATGTCGGTCATCGAGGCGATGCCGCCGCTCACGGTGATTTCCACCCCGGGGAACTGTCCCTGCAACCCAGCGTAGAATTCCGCCGAGGTGCCGCACAGCATCCCGTCGCGGGCGATGTCGGTGCAGATGACCTGCGCGAGCCCCTGCGGTGCGAAGCGGGCGATAAGCTCCTGCGCCGTCATCTCGGATCGCTCCGTCCATCCCTGTACGGCCACCGCGCCGTCGCGGATGTCGGCGCCCAGGATCAGCTTCCCGCCGCCGAATTCGGCGAGCCATTCGGCGAACGATTCCGGTTCGCGCACGGCGATGCTGCCGCAGATGGCGCGGCTGGCGCCTGCGTCGAATACGCTGCGCAGTGCCCCGCGGCTTTTGATTCCGCCGCCGTACTGTACTTCGAGCGTGGTTTTCGTCGCCACGCGTTCCAGCACGGCGAGGTTGCGGGGCTCCGACGCCTTGGCGCCGTCGAGGTCGACCATGTGCAGCCGGCGGATGCCCGCTTCTTCGAAGCGTTGCGCCGCTTCCAGCGGGTCGCGGTAGTAGGTCGTCCGGCGGCCGTAGTCGCCCTGCGTCAGGCGCACGCAGGCGCCGCCGATGATGTCCGTTGCGGGTATGATTTCGATTTTCATGTCATCAGAGTTTTAGGAAATTGCGCAGTATCCGCTCGCCCGCCCGCCCGCTCTTTTCGGGGTGGAACTGCGTGCCGAAGAAATTGCCGCGCCCCAGGGCGGCGCTGAATATCCCTCCGTAGTCGGTTTGGGCGATCGTGGCGTCGCACGCCTGCGCCGCGAAGGAGTGGACATAGTAGAGGTAGGTGCCTTCGCCGAGGCCGTCGAAAAGCGGGCTGCGGAGCCTGCCGACGGTGTCCCAGCCTACGTGGGGAATCTTCAGCGGATTTTCCCCGCCTCTCAGCCGCACGACGTGCGCCGGGAAGATGCCCAGGCAGCGGGTGTCTCCCTCCTCGCTGTCCAGGCACATCAGCTGCATGCCGATGCAGATGCCCAGTACGGGCTGCGTCAGGGTGGGGATGAGCGCATCCAGTCCCCGTTCGCGGAGTTTGGCCATTGCCGACGAGGCTTCGCCCACGCCCGGGAGGAGCACCCTGTCCGCCTGCCGCAGCACCGCGGCGTCGGACGTGACCGTAAATTCGGCGCCGATGCGCCGCAGGGCATTGGCTACCGAACGCAGGTTGCCCGTATCGTAATCCGTGATCGCTATCATAGTATGCCTTTGCTGCTGGGTATGTCGTATCCGAAGCCGGTGCGCGCCACGGCCATGCGCAGCGCACGGGCGAAAGCCTTGAAGATCGCCTCGGCCTTGTGGTGGTCGTTCCCGCCGCGCGCCGAAATCTGCAGGTTGCAGCGTGCCGCGCAGCAGAGCGAGTGGAAAAAGTGGCGGAACATCTCCGTCGGGACGTCCCCGACCCGCTCGCGGCGGAATTCGGCGTCCCATTCGAAGTCGATGCGTCCCCCGAAGTCGAGCAGTACCAGCGCCCGGCAGTCGTCCATCGGCAGTGCGAAGCCGTAGCGGCCGATGCCCGCCTTCGACCCCAGGGCGCGGTCGATGGCCTCGCCCAGCACGATCGCCACGTCTTCCATCGTGTGGTGTTCGTCGATGTCCAGGTCGCCGTGCGCCTCCACCGTGAGCGACACCCCGCCGTGGTGGGCGATCTGGGCCAGCATGTGATCCAGGAACCGCAGCCCGGTGGAAATCCCGTCGCCCGGGGCGCCGCCGCATCCTGTCCGGGTGCCCGCCGGGGAACACGGCGGGATGTCCGTGCCCGGTGTGCCGGGGCTGTCCGCCCGATTTCCCGGTGTGCCGTTCCCGGGGCTGCGCGACAGTCCGTTTTCCGTGGTTTCCGGCAGGGTGCCCGCTCCGGTTTCCTTTCCGCCGTTCCGTACAGCGCCACAGGTGCCGTACGCCGCATCGTCAGATGTGCCGTTCTTACTGCCAGCCGTATTTTCCGGTCTGCCTTCCGTCCCGTTCTCCGCCATTTCGTTCTCCGCCGTCCCGCAGGTGCCGAAGCCCCGGCCGTCGAGGTCGAGCCGTACGGTGATTCGCGTTTCGCGCGTTTCGCGCGTCACGACGACCCGCCGTTCCCCGCGGCGGATGTATTCCGCGATCTCGGCCCACGAGTCCGTGATGAGCACGCATGCCTCTTCCGCGCCTGCTTCCCGCAGCATCCTGCGCCCCTCGGCGGCAGGCGCCAGGAGGATGCCCTTCGCCCCGAGGTTGCGCGCCAGCAGGATGTCGGTCGCCCGGTCGCCGACGACGTAGCTCGCCCCGAGGTCGTACGACCCGTCCGTGTAGCGGCCGAACATGCCCGTACGGGGTTTGCGCGTCGGGGCATCGTCGCTTTCGAACGTGCGGTCGATGAGCATGTCGTCGAAGGCGACGCCTTCGCCTGCGAGCGTGCGCAGCATTTTTTCGTGCGGCGGCCGGAAATCCTCCTCCGGGAAGGCCTCCGTGCCCAGCCCGTCCTGGTTCGTCGCCATCACCAGCTCGAAATCCAGCCCCCGGAGCGTCCGGAGCGCCGAGATCGCACCGGGTATGAATTCCAGCTTTTCGAGGCTGTCGACCTGGTAATCCGCGGGCGGCTCCGCGATCACGGTGCCGTCGCGGTCTATGAAGAGCGCTTTTTTCATGGGCGGAAATTTTTGACGGTTTCCAACATGCGGTCGTTCTCCTCCGGGCGCCCGACCGTGATGCGCAGGCAGCCTTCGCAACCTGCGATCCGCGAACGGTTGCGGACGATGACCCCCGCTGCGACCAGCTCCCGGTACAACAGGTCGGGTGCCGCGGTTCTTACCAGCAGGAAGTTGCCTTCCGACGGGTAGACCTGCCCGATGCAGGGGCATGCCGCGAGTGCCGCCGCCAGGCGCGAGCGTTCGGCGCGGATCGCCGCCACCTCGGCCGAGATGTCCCTGCGGAGCGATTCCGCGACGGCCCGCTGCGTGAGCGTGTTGATGTTGTAAGGGTATTTCACCCGGCCGAATAGGCCGGCGATCTCCTCCGAGGCGAAAGCCAGTCCGAGCCTCAGCCCGGCCATGCCCCACGCCTTGGAGAGCGTCTGGAGGATGATCAGGTTCGGGAACTCGCCCAGCCGCGGCAGGAACCCGCCGCCGTCGGCGAAGTCGATGTAGGCTTCGTCCAGCACGACGATGCCGTCGAAGCGGCGGAGCAGGCTTTCGATCTCCTGCGCCGGGAACGCATTGCCCGTGGGGTTGTTGGGCGAGCAGAGCCACATCAGCTTCGTGCGCTCGTCGGCTGCCGCCAGCAGCGCCCCGACCGGGAGCGAGTAGCCGGCTCCCAGCGGCACTTCGCGCATCTGCACGTCGTTCGTCGCTGCCGCCACGCGGTACATCCCGTAGGTCGGGGCGATCGACACGGCGTTGTCCAGCCCCGGCCGGCAGAAGATCCGGAATGCGAGGTCGATGGCCTCGTCGCTGCCGTTGCCGATGAAGATCCGCCCGGCGTCCACGCCTTTCAGTTCCGCGATCAGGGCTTTCAGCGCCCGCTGGTGCGGGTCGGGGTAACGGTTCACGCCGTTGTCGTAGGGGCTTTCGTTGGCGTCGAGCCATACGTCGATTCCGCCGCCCGCATATTCGTCGCGGGCCGTGGAGTAGGGTTGCAGCGCCTGAATGTTGGGGCGCACCAACTGCGACAGCGGTTTCATAGTATCCCTCCTTTCATCCGGACGCGCACGGCGTTGGCGTGTGCGTCGAGCCCTTCGGCCTCGGCCATGGCCGTGATTGCGGGCGCCAGCGCGTCGAGCCCGTCGCGCGTCAGCTCCTGGAATGTGATCTTGCGCATGAAACTGTCGATGTTCACCCCGCTGCAGGCACGGGCCCAGCCGCCCGTGGGCAGCGTGTGGTTGGTGCCCGAGGCGTAGTCCCCGGCGCTTTCGGGCGAGTAATTGCCGATGAAGACGCTGCCCGCGGCCGTGATCTTGGCGGCGATGCCCCATGCGTCGCGCATCGAGACGATCAGGTGCTCCGGGGCATAGGCGTTGGCGAACGCAATCTGCTTGTATTCCTCGTCGAACAATACGATCCGGCTGTTGGCCAGCGAATTGCGGATCGCCTCGCCGCGGCTGAGGTACCGGATCTGCTCCTCGACGGCCCGGGTCACCTGCCGTGCGAAACGCTCCGTACGGCAGACCAGGATGGCCTGGCTGTCGTCCCCGTGCTCGGCCTGCGACAGCAGGTCGGCGGCGACGAATTCCGCCCGGGCGCTGTTGTCGGCCAGCACCATCACTTCCGAAGGGCCTGCCGGCAGGTCTACGGCCACGGCCTGGGCGCTTACCAGCTGCTTGGCGCGGGTGACGTACCGGTTTCCCGGGCCGAAGATTTTTTCGACGTGCGGGATGCTTTCCGTGCCGTAGGCCATGGCGGCCACGGCCTGCGCCCCGCCGACGGCGAAGATGCGGTCGACGCCGCACAGGTCGGCGGCGAAAAGCACCTCGGGGGCGATCTTCCCGCCGCGTCCGGCCGGGGTGCAGAGCACGACCTCGCCGCACCCGGCGATCCGGGCGGGCAGGGCGAGCATCAGCACCGTCGAGAAGAGCGGGGCGTTGCCGCCCGGGATGTAGAGCCCCACGCGGCCGATGGCTACGGCACGCTGCACGCACCGCACGCCGGGCATCACTTCGATGTCGACCTGCGGCGGGAGCTGGGCCCTGTGGAAGGCTTCGATATTGGACTTGGCGATCGCAAGCGCCGTCTTGAGCCGTTGCGGCACGGCTTTGGCCGCTTCGGTGCGCTGCCTGCGGGAAACCTCGAACCTCTCGGGGACGTAACCTTCGATGCGGGCCACGAGGTCGCGCAGCGCCTTGTCGCCGCCCGTGCGCACCTGTGAGAGGATGGCGGCGACCCGTTCCGTGATTTCGCCCTCCTGCCGCGTGCAGCGGGCCGTGAGGGCCGGCCATTCACGGCGCGGCGGGTTGTTGTGGATTTTCAGCATTTCCATATCCGGGTATTTTTCGGGGTCAGCGGATCATGTTTTCGAGCGTCAGCACCAGGATGTCCTCCGCGCCGATCTCCTTGAGCCGTTCGATGCGTTCCCAGAGCTGGGATTCGCTGATCACGGCGTGTATCGAACACCATCCCTCCTGCGCCAGCGGCAGGATCGTGGGGCTGCGCATGCCGGGCAGGATGACGATCGCTTCCTGGAGTTTCTCCGCCGGGAGGTTCATCAGCACGTATTTCATGCCCCGGCTTTCGAGGATGGAGTTGAAGCGGAAGGTGAGCTGTGCCGTTTCACGGCGCTTCGCCTCGTCCATTTCCGGGTTGGCGATCAGCACCGCCTCGGAATAAAAGACCTTCTCGACTTCGACCAGCCCGTTCGAGATGAGCGTGCCGCCCGACGATACGATGTCGAAGATCGCATCGGACATCCCGACCGCCGGGGCGATCTCCACGGAACCCTCGATGGTGTGTATTTCGGCGTCGATGCCCTTTTCGGCGAAGAACCGCGTGAGGATGTTGGGGTAGGAGGTGGCGACGCGCTTGCCGCGGAAATAATCCAGCCCTTCGTATGCCGCCGTGCGTTCCACGGCCAGCGAGATGCGGCAGTTCCCGAACCCGAGATCCATCGCCTGCTCTACGCGGAATCCTTTCTCCGCCACTTCGTTCAGCCCCACGATGCCCAGGTCGGCGACGCCCATCGCCACGGCCTGCGGGATGTCGTCGTCGCGCAGGTAGAGCACTTCCAGCGGGAAGCCCCCGGCGCGCGAGATGAGTTTGCGTTTGCTTTCGGCGACGCGGATGCCCGCCTCGGAGAGCAGTTCGATGCTCTGTTCATTGAGTCGGCCCTTGGCCTGGATTGCGATTCTCAGCATTTTTGTCTCGTTTTTGGCACACCGCCCGCGGCATAAGCATCGAAAAAGCCCACCCGCAGGGGTGAGCTTCGTATATACTTTTGTTAAACTTTATGGTTTCGTTTACATGTGCATATCCGTCTTACCCCTTCGGAAAGTGGTGATGGTGATGATGGATATGGTGAAATATTGCCATGTATACTGTCGTTGGGACAAATGTATGTATTTTGTCCGAAAAAACAAAATTCCAAGTAAATTTTTTTAATATATTTCCAAAATCAACCCTGAACACCTTAGGCGTGATCTTCGCCTGTCCCTTGCGGCCTGTTTCCGGGGGCGGGCAATCGGTGTGGGGAGTTTGCAAAAATTGCACTCCCGGTATCCGGGTGTCTGCAATGCCGGCATCCGGGCCCTGCAGCCGGATCCGGTATCCGGGCTCGGGACGTCCGCAATGGCTGGTTCCTGCTTTCTGTCGCAGGCAATGCCTGCTGTCCGGGCTCCCGGCCGCCGCCGTGTCGGGTCTCACGATCACTGGCGCCGCCCGTCGCCCGGCAATCCTGCTTAGGCCGCTCTCCGGGGTCTCGTGCTTTGGCCGCCGCCCGGTAACCCTGCATTGGCCGCTCTCTGGGATCTCGTGCTTTGGCTGCCGGCCCCGCCCGATACCCGGCGCGGCGGTGCCGTGTCCGGCAGGTGCGCCAGAAATGTATACCTTAAAACTGGTTTTGTTGACACATCCGCCGCCCTTCGCCTTCATCGTGTCCGTTTTTTTTGCTATTTTTGCTTGCTGACGGACACACATGAACATTATTTATATGGAACAGGAAAAGAAACGTATCGAATATACCAACGGCGAGATCGTCGTGGTATGGCAGCCGCATCTCTGCATTCATGCGGGCGTATGTGTCAAGATGCTGCCGGAAGTTTACCGTCCCTCGGAGCGTCCGTGGGTGAAACTGGAGTATTCCACGACCGACAAGATCATTGCGCAGGTGGAGAAGTGCCCCTCGGGGGCGCTGTCTTACCGCAAGGCATGAAGCAGCGCGGTACCCCCCCCCCCGCTGCATGGAAAACCCCGGAACGCCTGTTCCGGGGTTTGTTTTCCCCGGGCGGGAAGTGTGGCTCCGGGGCTTGTTTTTACCTGATTATTCGGGGGCGGCTGCTCCGGTTTTACCCATGCCCCTGCATCTGTGGTTTCGGGAGAGGACAGTCACGGTGTTCCGGTTTTACCCGTTGTCCCTGCTGCCGTGATTCCCGGGGGGCAGTTGCGGCGCTCCGGAGCAGGGGAGCGGGAGGGGAGTCCGGGGCTTATTCATCCGCTTCGCCGTATACCTCGCCGCGGAGTGCGTCGTCCGAATAGACGTGCAGGCTGTGCCCCGTGGGGCTCAGGCAGGTGATGCGGTGTATGTGGTTGTCGAAACATCCCGGCTTCCCGATTGCGAAGAATGCACACGGGGCTTCGACCTCGGCGCTGTGCACCGGACGTGCCGTGCCGTCGCCTGCGGGCTCGAAGATTTCGAGCCGGAACCTGCCGTCGGCGAAGTGGTAGCCTGCGAACTGCGGGTGGGCATGGATGCTCGTGCGGTTGCCCTCCTGCCAGCTCATCACGATCGCCTCCCATCCCGTTTCCGGCGATCGGCCCAGATAGGTGCGGCGGTAGGCGGTCGCGGAATAGTCGTCGAATGCCGTCAGCGGATGCCCCTCGAGCCAGCCGAGCACATAGCCCTGTATTCGCTCGCCCAATGCGTCGTCGACGGGTTTCCTGTCGGTGATCCCCGTCAACCCGGTGAAAAACTCCCCGTATTCGGCCGCGCTGGCCGAAGCCTCCTGCAAATCCTCCGCGAGTGTCGTCGCATGTCGTTCCTGTTTCATGGTGTTGTCCTTTTGGTGCAAAGATAGCTGGCCGCCCCGTGCAAACCTTCAGTAAAAATACTTATTCCTGCGCTGCATGTCGGTTTCCCTGGTGTGCGGGCGCTGCGCGGCATCTTTGCCGGGCGGCCTTTCCGGTCGCTTTGCCGTTCGTTCTCCCGTTTACCCCGGCCGTTTTTCCCGGCACGGCCCCCGGGCGGGCGCAAGCCGTTCCCCGATGTTGTTTTTTTAGTCGAAAAATGCCCTTCGATTGCGGCCGTACAGCCTTTTTTGCTATATTTGTAACTTAAATCCGAACGCTGACTCCGCTTATGACACCTCTCGCCGTTATCGCCACCGTATTGGGCTATATAGCCGTACTTTTTGTCGTCGCCTGGCTTTCTGGACGGCGTGCCGACAATGCCGGGTTTTTCACCGGCAACCGGAGCACGCCGTGGTATATGGCGGCTTTCGCCATGATCGGGGCTGCGATCTCGGGCGTGACTTTCATCTCGGTGCCGGGCTCGGTCGCCGTCGATTCCTTCTCCTACATGCAGATGGTCGCCGGTTTCACCGTGGGGCAGCTGGTCGTCGCGTTCCTGCTCATCCCGACCTTCTACCGCCTCCGGGTGGTGTCGCTCTACGAATACCTCGACGGGCGCTTCGGCATTCTCTCGCACCATACCGGGGCATGGTTCTTCTTCGTGTCGAAGATGCTGGGTGCCGCGCTGCGTGTCTACGTGGTCTGCGCCGTCATGCAACTGCTGGTTTTCAGCCACTACGGGCTGCCGTTCTGGCTCAATGCGCTGGTGACGATGCTCTTCGTCTGGCTCTATACGCAACAGGGGGGTGTCAAGTCGCTCATCTGGACGGATACGCTCAAGACTTTCTGCCTGGTGGGCAGCCTCGTGCTGTCGATCGTCTTCATCATGCAGGCGCTCGGCATGTCGTTCGGCGAAATGACCCGCGAGGTTGCCGCGTCGCCCTATTCGCGGGTGTTTTTCTTCGACGACCCCTCCTCCGACCGCTATTTCTGGAAGATGTTCCTTGCGGGCGTCGTGCTGCTGATCTCCATGACGGGGCTCGACCAGGACATGATGCAGCGGAACCTGAGCTGCGCCACGCCGCGCGATTCGCAGAAAAACATCGTCCTGACGGCCGTCAGCCAGATATTCGTCATCTTCCTGTTCCTCGTGCTGGGTGTGCTGCTCTACATTTACATCGGCCGCACCGGCCTTGCGATGCCCGTAAAGGGCGACCAGGTATTCTCGCTGGTGGCTGTCGAGGGTGGATTGCCGGTATTTGTTGGCATACTGTTTGTTATAGGGCTTATTTCGAGTACTTATTCAGCTGCCGGTTCGGCCCTTACGGCCCTTACAACCTCGTTCACGGTCGACATCCTGCAAGGCACCAGGCGCTACGGTGACGAACGCCTGACCCGCATCCGGAAGGGCGTGCACGTCGGCATGGCCGTCGGCATGGCGCTGGTGATCCTCGGCTTCGAATACCTGGCCGACGACAGCGTCATCAACCTCGTCTACAAGGTTGCCAGCTATACCTACGGGCCGATCCTGGGGATGTTCGCCTTCGGGATGTTCACGCGCCTGAGGATCCGCGACGGTTGGATGCCCGTGGTCGCCGTCGCCGCCCCCGTGCTGAGCGCCCTCGTGCAATACTGGGCGCGCGAGGCGTGGGACTACCGGATCGGGTTCGAACTTTTGATTTACAATGCCGTCTTTACCATGGCCGGCATGTTGTTGCTTGCCAAGAAGAATGAAAACTAAATTCCTGTCGTTTTTTCTGCTGCTCTGCTTCGGCTGGCAGCAAGCCCCGGCCGCCGGGGTCGACGCCGCGACCCGCCGCGAGATCGGCCGTACATTGTCGCGTATCGTCGCCCGTGAGGTTTCGGGCGGCTTTGTCCGGATCGAGGGCGTGGACGCCTCGCGCAAGCGGGTGCGCATCTACACCTCGGTGGGGCTTTCCTATTACCCGTTCCGCGAGCAGAACCTGTGGGCCATGTACGACTCGGTGCGTGCCGTCCTGCCGCCGGAGTACCGCAAGGCCTCCATCGAGCTATATTCCGACAAGCGCGAAGTGCGGGGGCTGATCCCGATGGCCTACCGCACCGATGCCGAGTTCAGGAAACTGCTGCGCAAGAAGAAGGTTGTGCCCTTCGTCAACCGTTCGCAGCGGCCGCTCGTCGTCCGCCAGTCCTCGCCCGCAGCTCCCACGCAGGGGCTCTCCGGGCGCCATATCGCGCTGTGGCAGAGCCACGGACGCTATTTCGACCAGCCTGCGAACCGCTGGAAATGGCAGCGTTCGCGGCTGTGGATGACCTGCGAAGACCTCTATACCCAGAGCTATGTGCTGCCTTACCTGGTGCCGATGCTCGAAAATGCGGGAGCCTGCGTGATGCTGCCCCGCGAGCGCGATGTGCAGAAATACGAGGTGTTGGCCGACAACGATGCCGCCGGGCAATACGCCGAGACGGACGGCCCCGAGAAATGGCAGCCGGGCGGTGTCGGCTTCGCGCATACGCGGCAGGTATACCGCACCGGCGAAAATCCGTTCCGTGACGGTACGACCCGCCGTGTGCGGACGGTCGCCGGGGGTGCCGAGAGCCGCGCCGCGTGGCGTGCCTCCATCCCCGAGCGGGGTGAATACGCCGTCTATGTAAGCTATGAAACGGTGCCCGGAAGCACCGACGACGCGCAGTATACGGTGCATCACCTCGGGGGCGAGAGTACGTTCGCCGTGAATCAGACGATGGGCGGCGGGACATGGATTTACCTCGGGCATTTCCTCTTCGGGCCGGGTGAGCAGCCGGTCGTGACGCTTACCAACCGCTCGCGGCAGGCAGGACGTATCGTTACGGCCGACGCCGTGAAGGTCGGCGGCGGCTACGGCAATGTCGCCCGCTCGGTCTGCGATTCGCTGCGCCGTCCCGGCGTCGAATATGCCGAGGAGACGAGCGGCTATCCCCGTTTCTGCGAGGGCGCCCGCTACTGGCTCCAGTGGGCGGGGTTCGACCCGAAGGTATACACCCCGAAGGAGAACGCCGACGATTATAAGGACGACTACATGTCGCGCGCCCACTGGGTCAATGCCCTGATGGGCGGTTCGGAGCGGATGCCCGACAGCACGGGACTGCGGATTCCGGTCGACATGGCGCTGGCCTTCCATTCCGATGCGGGCGTGCGGCTCAACGACGAGACCATCGGCACGCTGGGCATCTTCTATACCCGCGAGAACAAGGGGCGTTTCGAGGGCGGTGCCGACCGCTATCGTTCGCGCGACCTGACGGACATCGTCATGACGCAGATCGTCTCCGACATCCGCCGTACCTGCGAACCCGAATGGAACCGCCGCGGGCTCTGGAACCGCGCCTATTACGAAGCGCGCGTGCCGGGTGCCCCGACCATGCTGCTCGAACTGCTCTCGCACCAGAATTTCGCCGACATGCGCTATGGCAGCGACCCGCGCTTCAAGTTCCTCGTGAGCCGTGCTATCTACAAGGGTATCTTGCAGTATATCAGTTCGCAGTACGGATTACCTTATGTGGTGCAGCCGCTCCCCGTGGAGGCTCTTTCCACGCACTTCGCCGGGGAGGGAAAGGTGGCTGTCTCCTGGTCGCCGGTGATCGACTCGCTCGAAGTCACTGCCGCCCCGACGGGTTATGTGGTCTATACGCGCATCGACGACGGCGGCTTCGACAACGGCCGCTATACCGACAAGCCCTATTTGCTTTCCGAGCAGGAACCGGGGCGCATTTACAGCTATAAGGTGACCGCCGTGAACGAAGGCGGGGAGAGTTTTCCCAGCGAGGTCGTCGCCGCCTGCCGAATCCCCGGCGGGAAAGGGAACGTGTTGGTCGTAAACGGATTCGAGCGCATCAGCGCCCCGCTGAGCATGCGCCGCGATTCGCTGGCCGGGTTCTATACCGAGCTCGACGGCGGGGTGCCCGACAAACAGGACATTTCGTTCATCGGCGGGCAGCAGGTGTTCGACCTGGCGATGGCCAGGTGCGAGGTCGACAGCATCGCCCTCGGCGCCTGCAACTGTGACTACGAGACGGAGGTAATCGGCGGCAATACGTTCGACTATCCCTATGTGCACGGCCGTTCCATAGCCCGGGCGGGCTATTCGTTCTGCTCGGCCTCGGTGCGGGCCGTGGAGGATCGCGGCGTGTCATTGGAGGAGTATTCCGCAGTCGACCTGATTCTGGGCAAACAGCGCTCCGTGACTATCGGGCGCGGTGTGGCGGGGTATGCGTTCAAAACGTTTTCGCCTGAATTACAGGATGTCCTGAGACGCTATATGGCCGGTGACGGAGCCCTTTTCGTGTCGGGCAGCTACGTGGCGACCGACCTTTGGACGGGCGGGGAGGCCACCGGCGAAGACCGCGCTTTTGCCGAGGAGGTGTTGCACTACACCTACGACGGCGACCAGGCCGCCGACCGCAACCGGGTGCGGGTCGTGACTTCGCATGCGGGTTTTTCGCGCGACGAGTACCGCTATGTCAACGATTTCCGCCCCGACCGATACCGGGTCGAACGGGTCGATGCCCTGAGACCCGCGGGTGGCGGGGCTTTCCCCGTGATGCGCTATGTGGACAACAACCGCTGCGCGGGCGTGGCCTGCGCGGACAGCCGCACGTTCGTCATGGGCTTTCCGTTCGAAGCCCTCGAGAGCGATGTGCAGCGCGACCGGCTGATGGCCGACATACTGGGTTTCCTGCTTGGCGGGAAGAGCGGAGGGGACGATTAGCCGGCCGTGCGGCCGGCCTCCGGCGCCGGTTTTGCGGCGGTTACGCTCCGGCTGTGGCGCCCCAAGCGCCGTGTGCCGCCCGGCGGGGCGCCCCGAAAGAGGACGGACAAACGATTGTTTTTTGTAAAATAGATAAATTATGTCACTCGAACAACAGATTTCGAAAGGTATCATGGAGGCCATGAAGGCCAAGGATACCGTGCGCCTGGGCGCATTGCGCAATGCCAAGAAGTATATCATCGAGGCCAAGACCGCGGGCCCGGAAATCGCCGAACTGCCCGATGCCGACGTACTGAAAATCATCTCCAAACTGGCCAAGCAGGGTGCCGATTCCGCCGCGATCTTCACAGAGCAGAACCGCCCCGACCTCGCGGCCGAGGAGTTGGCGCAGGTCGCCGTCTTCCAGGAGTTCCTGCCCCGGCAGCTTACGCCCGAAGAGCTGGAGGCCGAGGTCAGGGCCGTGATCGCCCAGGTCGGCGCCACGTCGGTGAAGGAGATGGGCAAGGTGATGGGCGTGGTCACGAAGAAGCTCGCCGGACGTGCCGACGGCAAGGATATTTCGGCCAAGGTCAGGGAACTGCTTTCATAAGGCCGGTGTGCCGATGAAGCGCCTGCTGTTTGTCCTGTGCAGTCTGGTCGCGGTGCAGGAGGTCTGCGCACGGCGTCCTGCCGTGCGGTTCGACCTGCCCTATACGGTCGAGCACGGCAAATATGTCGTGGTGCTCGGCACGCCTGCGGGCTCCCGCCGTTTTATCTTCGACACCGGGGCGTCGGGCACCTGCATCAGCGAATCGCTGCGCTGCGAACTGGGTGCCGAGACCGTGAAAACCGAGAAAGTCCGCGATTTCGAGGGCCATGTCGTCCCCATCGACCTGGTTCGGCTCGACAGCCTGCGGATGGGCGACGCGCTTTTCCGCGACCATCCGGTGCTGGTCATGCCCGACACTTCGCTGGTCTTCGCCTGCCTGCGGGTCGACGGCATCGCGGGGTGCGACCTGCTGCGCCGGTGCGCCGTCCGCATGCCCAATGCCGACTCGACGATCACCGTCACGGACGATGTCCGCAGGCTGGGGCTGCCCCGCGGCCGTCGCATGTCGCGCATGGAGCTGGGCGGCGGATGCCCGTTTCTGCCGGTGACATGCCGCAACGGCGACAGGCAGGCCCGGATGTACGTCAAATTCGACACCGGCTCGGCGGGCTATTTCCATTTCTCCTATGCCGATTCCGGCGATGCGCCCCCGCCTCTGTGGTTCATCGACAGCCTGCGCTGGGCCGACGGATATGCGACGGCTGTCGGCTGGACGAACCGCAACAGGGTGAACAGCCATTTCCGGGGTACGATTCCCCGGTTCGAAATTCAGGGGACGGCTATTGCCGACATGCCGGTCAAGCGCACCTTCGGCCACAACCGGATCCTCGGCTGCAAGTTGTTCGACTGGGGGCAGGTCGTGCTCGATTTCCGCCGCAAGCGCTTCCTGTTCATACCCCGCGGGGGCGAGGCGAAAGCCCCGCCGCAGCCCGCCTGTAATTTTACGCTGACCCTTTCCGCCGGGCAGCTCGTCGTCGGGCAGGTGTGGGACGAGGCGCTCGCGGACGTCATCGCCCCCGGCGACCGCATCCTCTCGCTCGACGGGCACCCCTGGGACGGCGACGTCTGCCGATTCCTGCTCGACCCCGACCCGCTGGACGGTACGGTGTGCGGGATCGGGACGGCCTCCGGGCAGCATGTTGTCCTAACGATTGAAACCATGAAATAATGCACGTACTGGAATACCTGCACCGCAATGTCAAGACCGTCGCCATGCCGACGGCCATGGTGGTCGGGGCGTTGCTTTGCCGCCCCGTGACCGCCCTCGAGGGGTGGACGCACCAGATGATTACACCCTCGCTGATCTTCCTGATGCTCTTCGTCACGTTCTGCCGCGTCAAGCCCCGGCAGATGAAGCCTTCGATGCTGCATTTCTGGCTGCTGCTGTTTCAGGTCGTGGTGAGCGTGGCGGTCTACTTCCTGCTGCTGCCGCTGAATCCCGTCGTGGCGCAGGGGGCGATGATCTGTGTGCTGGCGCCCGTGGCGATGGCCGCGGTGGTGATCGCCGGGATGCTCGGGGCCAATGTCCCGGCGATGGCCACCTACAGCCTCGTGTGCAACATGGTGATCGCGCTCGTGGCACCCGTCGTCCTGTCGTTTGCCGGGACGGGGGCGTGCTCCTTCACGCAGATACTGGCACGTATCGCGCCGCTGCTGATCATGCCCTTCGCGGCTGCGCAGTTCTGCCGTTTCGTGCTGCCCGGGGCGGCGAAATGGATCGGGAACCACAGTCAGATTTCGTTCTACATGTGGCTCGTGTCGCTGGTGGTGATCATCGGCCGTACGACGGCCTTTATCCTCGATTTGCACGATGCTTCGCCCGCGACCGAACTGTGGCTGGCATTCGCGGCGCTGGTGATCTGCCTGGTGCAGTTCAAGGTGGGGCGCACGCTGGGACGCCGCTACGGCGACGCCCCGGCGGGCGGACAGTCGCTCGGACAGAAAAACACGGTGCTGGCCGTATGGATGTCGCAGTCGTTCCTCGACCCGATCTCCTCGATCGCCCCGACGGCATATATTGTCTGGCAGAACTTCGTGAATAGTTATCAGATCTATAAAAAGGACAGAGAAGCGGTGAAAAATCAAATATAAATAGCTGTTATTTAGTATTTTATATTTATTATCGAATTTTCGGTTGTTTCGATACTTTTCCCGATAAAGCCCATAATTGCCCGATATTTGTTACTATTTTGTTACTCAAAGATGCCGTAGTAACAAAACAAATTCGCTATATTTGCCGTTGGAGCAATAAACGGGAATGGGTATGGCGAAGCAGAAACAGACGGTCAAATTGAAGGAGCCGGTGCGAATCCGGTTCAAGCAACTCTCCAACGGAAATCAATCTATCTATTTGGATTATTATACGGGCGACGTAATTCGTAAGGAGAACTATGTCGGCGGCAAACGGAAATACGAGTTTCTGAAACTATACCTTATCCCCGAACGGACGCGGGAGGACAAGGCGAAGAACGAAGCGACGCTTGCCCTTGCCAAAGCCATTCAGAGCAAACGGATCGTCGAGGTGCAGAACGACGCACACGGTTTCCAGAACACGAACAAGTCCAAAGCGAACCTGCTCGATTATCTGGAAAACATTCGCAAAAAATCCGTCGAGCGGGGAAGTACGAACTATGCTCGTACCGTGTTGAATACGATTCGTGAGTTGAAGCTGTTCCGCGGCGACTACATCGCTTTTCGGGATGTCGATAAGGAGTTTCTCGCGGAGTTCACCGACTTTTTGCGGCAAGCCCCCAAAGCTAGCCGTTACGGATTGCGGAAAATCGGCGGTGGATTATTGAGCAATAATTCGGTCGTCGCCTACTACGGAACGCTCCGAACGGCTATCAATCGCGCTTACAAGGAGGGGATTATCACCGTCAATCCGACCAAAGAGTTCGATTTCGCAGGCAAGGTGCGGCAGGAGCCGAGCCGCCGCGAGTATCTGACGATCGACGAGTTGAAGACGTTGATAAATACCGAGTGTCGGCACGAAATCGTCAAGCGGGCTTTTCTTTTCAGCTGCTTGTGTGGCCTGCGCGTCAGCGATATTCGCAAGTTGAAGTGGTGTGACTTGCAACGGAGCGGAGGGCGTGTTCGCATCGAAATCACGATGCAAAAGACCAAAGAACCGCTTTACCTGCCGATTTCGGACGAGGCGTTGAAGTGGCTGCCGGAGCGCGGCGAAGCAAGCGATAGCGATTTTATCTTTCCGCTGACGCACGAGGGGACGGTGAACGATACGCTGCAACATTGGGCGAAAGTCGCCGGAATAACCAAACACATCTCGTTTCACGTCGCCCGACATACCCATGCCACGATGATGCTGACTTTGGGTGCCGATTTATATACCGTCAGCAAGTTGCTCGGACACAAGAATATCGCCACGACGCAGATTTACGCCAAAATCGTGGACAAAAAGAAAGAGGAGGCTATCGGGTTGATTCCGAATCTGACAGAGTGATGTAAAGGAACGTGCGGACAACGATTCGCACGTTTTTCTTTTTCAACCGTTTTTCGTATCTTCGTATGAAACAAGACGGATTATGGAAGGCATAGAGTTGAAACCACAGTTCGACGAGCTGCAAAAGATATTCGATCGTTGCATCAAACACGCTTGCCGGGTATTGGAGGAGCGTATTGCGACGAAAACCGCACGACTTGCCCCTGAGCAGCGGCAAGAGCAGGAAAGGCTGGAGTATAACCGGATTGCCGACGAGTTGGCCGAGTTGTATTTGCACCACTCCGGACTGTCCGATCTCCGGTTCTGTTACTCCGAACCGGCGTTCCTTTGGGAGGGCGGATTCTTCGAGGCGCTGAATGCCGGTGAAAAGAAAAAGTACCTCGCATTCTCCGCACCCTCGTTCGACTACTCCCGATACGAGCAGGACAACACGGCCTACGATGCCGAACTGCCTTATTTTTCTGCTGTCGTAAACGTCGTCGTACGAGAACGTTATGCAGCTTACTTGCGGCAAATGGAAATATCCTTGCCTGAATCTGCGCCGAAGTCAGCTATTGCCGCGTCGCCCATTGCAGAAACGGAGAATCCGTTCGATTCGATACTTACCGACGAGCAGATCGCCTACCTCACTACGGCTGTCAATGATGTCAAAATGTTCAACGTATCGCTGTCGGCGGACGAGTTGAAAGCTATTTTCGCCTGCAAACCCGAAGCGATCGTGCGGTCAAACAACAATCGCCTCGTTGCTTTCTTTTTCTCCGGATTGAGCAGCCGCGGGTTGATAACGCCGAACTGGCAATCCGTCATTGCCAATCACAAACTCTTTCTCTCGAAAGATACGACCCGCGATAAATACATCAATCAAAGCGACTTATCCACGGCGACCAACTACATCCGCGACGTCGGTGTCGAGGGAAAATACGCAACCCTTGAAAGGTACCTTATGCAAGTGAAAAGACTTTGAGAATGGGTTGAGACCTCAAAGATAGGTCAATCTGCTATCAAGCTTATCGTCAATACATTTGCCCCCGTAACGGTTACAAGACACGGAGGGCATGCACTCCATTTTGTTTTATTTTAAATCTATCTAAATTATGGAGAAAAGTATTGAGATGCGGGTTGCAGAACTCGAAAAGCAGGTGTTCCACACCAAAAACGTGCTGAGCTTCGAGGAGGCCAGCCGTTTTCTGAACCTCTCGAAAAGCTACCTCTACAAACTGACGTCGGGCAATCTGATTCCGCACTACAAGCCGCAGGGCAAGATGCTCTATTTCGAGCGTGCGGAACTGGAAGCGTGGTTGCGTCGCAATCCCGTCAAGACGCAGGCGCAGATCGAAGCCGAGGCACAACAATATGTTCTCGGACATTCTTCGAAGAAGAAGTAGCGATGAGCGCGCAACGAAATTCCGATTCGGTTCCGGCGGCTTCGTCCTCTTCATGGCAATCTGCCCGTCTGTTGGTAACTGACGAGTTCGCGGCTCCTCCCGTAATTTTGCGGGTCGGTGATTCGGTCATCGGGACTTTGGGGAATTTCAGCGCTTCTACGGGCAAGGCAAAGAGCAAGAAGACGTTCAATGTCTGCGCGATCGTGGCGGCAGCCATGACGGGCGGCACGGTGTTGAACTATTCGGCCTCTTTGCCGCCCCGGAAGCGGCGCATCCTCTACGTCGATACGGAGCAGAGCCGCTTCCATTGCAAGCGGGTATTATGCCGGATTCTGCGGCTGGCGGGATTGCCGACCGATGCACATCCGCCATTGTTGGAGTTCTTGTGCCTGCGCGGCTATGCCACCAAAGAGCGGCTTCGGAAGATCGAGGAGGCTATTTATGACCTCGACAACCTCGGACTGGTCGTTATCGACGGCATCCGCGATTTGGCGCACGACATCAACAGTCCGGGCGAGGCGACCGACCTCATCACGAAACTGATGCAGTGGACGGACGAGCGGCGCATCCACATCCATACGGTGTTGCATCTGAACAAGGGCGACGACAATACGCGCGGACATCTGGGCACGGAGTTGAACAACAAGGCCGAAACCGTCCTGCAAATCACCAAAGACGACTTCGAACGCGATATAAGCTCCGTCGCGGCGATGCACATCCGCGATCGGGATTTCGAGCCGTTCGCGTTTCGCATCAACGCTGACGGCTTGCCCGAATTGGTCGAGGATTACCAGCTCCGGCAAACGACCGCCGCCAAGAGTTTCGACTATGCAGAGGTCAGCGCGGACAAGCACCGCGAAGCGCTGGAGCTGTTGTTTTCCGAAGCCGACCGTGTTTCCTATTCATCACTTATCGGACGGTTGCAGAGCAGCTATGCCTCGATCGGTCATTCGTTCGGCATCAACAAGGCCAAGCAGCTCAAAGTCTTTTTGGAGAATAAGCGGATGATCGTCAAGGAGGATAGGTTCTACTGCTACAATCCCGATTTCCACTATTGACCCTTGCGGGCGGTTTAGTCCGGAACTGGGGTATATATTATTAAATCATTCTAAACCGGTACGGCGGGTTAAACCCCGAACGTACCGATAAACCGATTGAAAGAAAAACAGTTTATGGACGCAAAAACAGTCAATAAGTTTCCGATACGGGATTATCTCGCCGCACAGGGCATCCGTCCAGCCAAAGACAATCCGCGATACGGTTTTTATCTTTCACCGTTGCGTGAAGAACGAACACCAAGTTTTAAGGTGGACTATGGGCAGAATTTGTGGTATGACTTCGGGTTGGGCGAGGGCGGCACGCTGATCGACCTCGTGATGCGCATGGAGCGGTGCGAGGCCGGGGAGGCCATGCGGCAGCTGGAACGACATATTGACAGGATGCCCGTTTTCTCTTTCACCGGAAAGAATCCTGTTCCGCAACGTTCTCCCTCAATTATCGTCGAGAAGGTGCGACTGCTGGAAAATCCCGCCTTGCTTGACTACCTCATGGAGCGGGGCATTGACCTCGATACGGCGCGGGGACATTGTTCGGAGGTGCATTATCGCGTGGCGAACAAATCCTATTTCGCCGTCGGATTCCGCAACAATGCCGGAGGTTGGGAGTTGCGCAACCGCTATTTCAAGGGCTGCACATCGAAAGCCCCGACGACCCGACATGGCGATTATCCGACGTGCCTCGTCTTCGAGGGATTTATGGACTACCTCTCGTTCCTGACGCTCAAGCGCAACCCGACCCCGCCGTACAATGTCGCCGTGCTGAACTCGGTAACGAACCTCGCCAAAGCTGTTCCGTTCATCGCGTCGCACGAACAGGTTTATGCTTACCTCGACAACGACGAGGCAGGCCGCAAAGCGACGGCTGAGTTGAAAATTGTCTGCCGCAACCTCTCCGACCAATCCGTTCACTATCGGCCGCACAACGATCTGAACGACTATCTGCGAGGCCGTCGTCCCGTGAAAGAGCACCAGCGGTCGCGCGGTCGCAAGTTATAACGTCGCTCACCATTCGGCCGCTTCGCGCCCGCGACTTTTCCTCCACAGAAAAGCCATAGCCTATTAGGGCTTTTTCTGAACCGCAACACTTCATGTCGCTGAAAAAGCCCCAATAGGCCAAAGGGCGACCCTTTGGAAACCCTTTGCGACCGTTCCGGCCGCCGACCGCTATGCGGTCGAAATACAAACCACGCAAGTATCAATCACCTAAAACCTATCTACTATCATGGGATACGTCGTATTGCATTTGGATAAGTCGCCGGATAACGAAGTTCCGATGACCGCCCATATCGCACGTACCAAAATGCCGCCGAACGCCATACCGGAGTTGACTTATCTGAACGAAGAACTCGTCGAATATCCGAAAGGTGTCGCCGACCGAACGGAGGCAATCAACCATCGGCTCAACCATGCTGGATTAACCCGCAAAATCGGTACGAATCAAGTACGGGTAATCCGGGTTATGCTGACCGGCTCGCAAGAAGATATGAAACGCCTCGCCCAAGAGGGCCGTTTGAAAGCGTGGTGCGCCGATAACCTCACATGGCTGCGAAAAACTTTCGGTACCGAAAATGTCGTTTCGGCAGTCTTACACATGGACGAAGCGACACCGCATATCCACGCGGCGGTCGTTCCCATCGTTACAGGAGAACGCCGCAAAGTCCGCGAGAGAAAATCCACCGAATCGGGTAAACGGAAATATCACACGAAATCCAATACTCGGCCTCGACTGTGTGCGGATGACGTAATGTCGCGTGTCAAGCTAAAAGAGTATCAAGATACCTATGCCGCAGCAATGGCTAAATACGGTCTGCAACGGGGTATTGACGGCTCGAAAGCCCGACACGTTACGACTCAAGAGTTTTATCGCAATGCCATTGCCCAACAGCAGAACTTGCAAGACAACATCGGCGAACTGCTCCGCATCGAGGCGGAGAAACGCAAAGCCATCGAACATGTCACCAAGCAAAAACAGGCTGCACGCGAAGAATTGCATCGAACCACAATCGAACTGAAGGCAGTAAAAGGAGAGCTGAAAACTGAACGGCTGAAAAACTCCGCCGCCGAGGTCGGTACGACCATTTTGGACGGTATTGGTTCAATGATCGGCACGTCGAAAGTCAAACGGCAGGAGCAGGAGATCGGAATGCTGCGACAAGAGGTCGCCGCACGCGATGAAACAATCGAGATGCTGCAAACGAAAATTCAGACTATGCAGAACGACCACAGCAGAGAATTGACGGCAATGCAAGCACGGCATGCCACCGAAACAGCGAACCTAACGAAGCGACATGAAAAGGAGGTATCATTGCTGAAAACCGTTCTCTCGAAAGCAGTAAAATGGTTTCCCTATTTCCGCGAAATGATTCGCATGGAAAGCGTTTGTCGAACGATAGGCTTCGATGACAAACAAACTGCGACGCTTATCAAGGGCAAACCCCTCGAATACAGCGGCGAACTATACTCCAAAGAACACAACTGCAAATTTACAGTTGAACGAGTAACTGCTCAAATAAGTCCCGACCCGACCGACAAACGAAAACTGCAACTTAATATCGACAAAATACTGTTTAAGGAGTGGTGCAAAGAAAGATTTGAAAAACTATGTCAGTTTCTCCCCCGGGAACGACGACAATCCAAAGGTCTTAAACGATAAACTTAAGGGGCTGTCCAACAAGCCTCCGAATATGAAAATCACCCCGTCAGAGCGCATTCTGGCAGGGGTGAAATCGTTAAAATAAGACTTGTTAGACAGCCTCTTGATATTTATTTTTGTCTTTTGCCAATAGCCTTATCTATAACTTTTTTGAATTTTTCTAAACTGTAATCATCGTCGTCATCCAATATAAAACAGCCATTGACATATTCCATATTTTCATCTACGATAATCAAAACATCGCTGATCTGATGCATGCCAAGTCTATTCGCGCACCGAAATCTATGGTAAATATTCCATCCGCAGAATTGGTGTTCGCTCACCGCATTTGCATGGTCTCGAATCACGTTCATTTTAACCTTGACCTCCTCGTCCAATTCTTTGAGTTGATTAGCGTAATCGTCCATTTCTTCTTTGGCCTGCCGATATTTTTCTCTGGCATAGCTGCTCCATCCTCTCGAATCGCTCCAAATAGCGGCCGACGATTTTGCGGAATTGTATTGACGTTGCAGTCGTTCTTTTTGCTCATCCGCATTTAGCTCGATTAAATCATGGACGGCTCTAATCACAGCTAAATCCGTATAAATAGAAGTATATGCGCTGTCTATTTGTGTTTCAATGGGTTCGTAACTATCCGCATCGTAAAGACGTTTCATCATTTCCGACTTGGCAATCTCTGCTCCTCTTTGTTCTCTTGTCTGCACGCAACCGAACAAAAATGGAACAATACTTAAAATTAAGAAAATCTGTTTCATAGTGGCTTTTATATTTATGTTATAGATTTATCTGTAATGATAATGAATGCCCACTCGTTCTTTGCCATCTTTTTCGTAGGTATATACATCATCAATAATAACGGAACCACGACGATATAGATCGTATATCT
>OJOZ01000276.1_pt1 | contig 29556 bp, 30 predicted proteins | sample 1598381 | NCBI WGS metagenome assembly OJOZ01 (sample SAMN03922476, study PRJEB24848) | human gut metagenome | isolation source: stool sample | host: Homo sapiens | place: Germany | collected 2010-11
CGGTATCCGTGCCGTCGCCAAGCGTTGCGGCATCACCAAGCATATCACGTGGCATGTAGCAAGACATTGCAGATTGTCTTTTCCTTTGAGAATGAATGGTTTGCGAAGATTGGTTTCTTGATAGGTAACGATTTAGAAACGAGCGAAGTTCTCTATTCTGTCTTGTTTTGCAACTAATTAAAAGAACGCTTAATTTGACACAAAGGTAATACTTTATTTTTATATAGTTCTACTTTAATCTCATTAATTCTGTATAGGCAATACCATCTGTTATTTTATGATATTGTTTCAAAGTTTTTTCTAATCCTAAAGCTAACTCTTTTTGAATATATGAGGGTATAATTGCCTCGTTGAATCTATCTACAATGGATTGAATACTTTGTGTGGGCTGATCATTAATAACTATTTGGTTGTATATGGCACTATAATAATAAAATGCTTTATTTTCGGTTGATAATTGGATTTTTTGTTTGATGTAAATTTGTTGCTCTCTTATTCGTTGTGCAACCTTAAAAAAAGTATCAATCTTTTCAAAGGCTTCTTGAGATATATGTCCAACAACACTATGGGCGTATTTGTTCCATTGATTCTCTTCGAATATTATTGTAGAATAGTGCATTGGTACTTCTTGAATAAATCCGTTTATAAGCCCTTCAGAAAAAATGTATTCTATATTTTTTTCAATGTCTTTTATCTGAAGTATTAAAATTGATACGGCATTCCGCAATTCTTTTTGTTTATAGGCGTGAAATTGCCATAAAGCAATACCAACAGTTGCGCCAATAGTAACAATCAATACAATTGTTTGAAATAGGTTAGAATCCCAAAAAGAAGTATTCATAATTTATATTTTTTACAAAGATAGCTGTTTTCAGTGAATTACCGGCTATGATTGCCTGAATTTGTATTTCAACCCATACTCTTCCAGCTTGCTGTACAGCGTTGTACGTCCTATTCCGAGCAGTTCGGCAGCAACCTTGCGGTTTCCGTTCGCCTGCTTCAACGCACGTAAGATACGCTCCTTATCTTCCGCGTCGTTGCGCAGGGCGAAGCTGACGGGCGAGGTCTGTTTCGTCATGGCAAGTTCCAGATGCTCTTTTGTGACAAGCTCGGTCTGCGCCTGCAACACCGCGCCCATGATTTTCTGCCGAAGCTCACGGACATTGCCCGGCCATGCATGGGTCAGCAATGTCTTTTTGGCTTCCCCGTCAAATCCGATAACGCCGCATTCCAGTTCTTTGTTCGCAATCTCACGGAAAAACTCCGCCAACGGCATGATGTCCTCCTGACAGTCACGTAACGGCGGAACGGTTATTTCAAAGTCATGCAGACGATATAACAGGTCTTGCCGGAAACGCTTTTCGTTCACAGCCGCCTCCAGATCCTCGTTGGTGGCGGCGATGATGCGGACATTGAAACTTTTATCCGTCTTATCACCTATCGGGCGGTATCTCCGTTCCTGTATGGCTCGAAGTAACATCTGCTGGGTTTCCATTGCAAGATTGCCAACCTCATCCAAGAACAGCGTACCGCCTTCCGCCTCGTAAAAATAGCCTTTTTTGCGATTGTCCGCACCCGTGAAAGCTCCTTTTATGTGTCCGAAGAATGCCGAGGTAGCAAGCTCTTTAGTGAGTGAACCGCAGTCCACCGCCACGAAAGGTTTTCCTGCCCGTTTGCTCTTATCGTGAAGCTGTCGGGCTATATGTTCCTTGCCCGTGCCATTCTCGCCGAATATCATCACGCTCATGTCGGTGGGGGCTACCAGTCTTATGCGTTTCCTGATTGTTTGAAACGCCGGACTGTTGCGGGGGAACACGGGAATACGGTTTCGCCCGGCATTCCGTTCTTTCAATATAGAGCGGAGCAGAGGGACGAGTTTGTCCTCCACAAGCCGCTTGGGTATGTAGTCCAGCGAGCCGAGTTTCATGCTTTCCACCGCCGTGTTCACTTCGGCGTAGTCGGTCATGATGATGAACGGTTGCATCATCCCTTCCTTGCGCATCCAGCGTAAAAGGTCGATGCCGTCGCCGTCGGGCAGACGCAGGTCGGAAACTATTATGTCTTCTTCTGTCGCTTGTTGCAACAGCTTCTTCGCAGTCGAGAGGTGGAAAGCCTGCACAGTACGGAATCCCTCCCGTACTAACAGGTTACAGACAAACTCGCAATACACGATGTTGTCCTCCACCACAATGATTTTTGTCTTATCCATTATCATATTTTCTCTTTTCTTCTTTTGCCAGTCGGATGATTTCCGAACCTTTATCCAGTACGGCAGTCACGGCATTGTGTAATGCTTTGCAATCAGGGACTGTACTTCCATGCAGCAGTTTATAAAGTTCTCTCAGCGGCTGGTCGGCACGGAGTATCTCCCATGAGCTGCGCAGATGGTGTGTCAGGGCATCCAGCTTTTGCAGGTCTTTATTTTGTTCCGCATCCCTAACCGCCTGCATTTCCTTTTCTGTTTCCGCTATCAGCTTCTCCAGCATGACGGATTCATTGCCGTAGGAAAGCAGGGTGGAAAAATCGAGCATTTCATCCTGCGTCATAATTATGGCGCATTTGTCTGAAATCTCCAACAGTTCCGATATGGAGAACGGTTTGAACAGGCATCCGGCGAATCCACGTTCCATAAGTTCCTCTTTGCTGCAACTGCCCGAAGCGGTTGTCACCACTACCGGGATAGTTTTTGAATTGCCCACATTAGAAGAACGTAGCAGTTCCAGCAACTCGATGCCGTTTATCTCCGGCATATTCAAATCCGTCAAAAGTAAGCTGTATTCCTTTTTCCGTATCAATTCCATTAGACTTGCTACATCTGTACAGGTATCACAGTGAATTTCCTCCTGACTGAACATTTCTTTCAGCATAAGGAGCAGCACCCCGTCATTGTCGATGGCAATCACATCATGGTATTTATCATTGTTGCGGGTATAATTCCGGACTGTCTGTTGTGGCTGTCGTTCTTCGGCGGGCTGTGCGGGTATTTCCACCGTGAAACGGCTGCCTTTGCCTTTATCACTTTCCAACCGGATAGTCCCGTCGAGCATCGCCACAATGCGCTGTACGATGGAAAGTCCCAAGCCGAAACCATCTTTTGTGACGGCGTTTGAAAGGCGTTCAAACGCGCCGAACACCCGTTGCTGTTCCTCTTCGGTCATACCCGTACCAGTATCTTCGACAACAAGTTTCAGCATACCATTATCATAATCCGTTGTCATGGATACGCTGCCGTTATCCGTGAACTTGATGGCATTAGACAACAGATTATTCCCGACTTGCAGGATGCGCTCCCTATCAGTCAGGACAACCGCATCCGTGTGGCTCTCCACAATCAAAGTCAGTCCTTTACTTATGGCGATTGGCATAAACTCCGATTCAAGGATGTGCGTGATTGCTGAAATCCTACAATGTGACAAATTTGGCTGTTCCTTGCCGTTGTCCAGCCGGAAGAAATCAAGCAATGTGTTGAGCATTTCACGCATCCGATTGGAGGATTGCTGGATGTTCCGGATATACATTCCGGTTTTATCCGTGTCACTTTCTTTTTCCATCAATCCGGCATATCCGGTTATCGCCGTCAGCGGGGTGCGCAGTTCATGCGTGATGGTATGCACCGCTTTCTTGCGGGAGGCTATCAGTGCCTCGTTTTGCTCTACCGACTGCTGCAACTGCCCGATTAAATCAGTCGTTTTCCTTTTGTACCGCTTGATGCTATTGGCATTACGGTGTATGATGATATATGAGATTACCAACAGCAGGAGGACGAATCCAGTCAAGCCTCCGACCTGCATAAACGACTGTTCCCGCATGGCGGTTATCTCGTCTTCCCGTTTTTGCAAGTCTGCTTGTACCTTTTTATCCATCTGGTGGATAAACCCATGCAGTTGCCGGTTAAGTTCCGCATTCCGTGCCGCAAGACTGTCGGCGTGTTCCGACAGACGGCGGCTTTGTGCCTGTTGTTCGGCTATCATGTCCCGGTTGAGGGAACGAAGCATCGTGGTTGTCACGGTTGGCTTTGGCTTTTCCTTCTTGCCGAAGATGCCGAGAAATCCTTTACGTTTCGGTTTTTGTGGCTGTTCCTGCACACTTTTCTGCACGATTACAGGTACCTGACGGGCTATCTTCTCGTTGAGAACCTGCTGTTCGTCAAGCACCTGAACAATCCGGCGCATCTGCCGCTCTTTATCTTCCAAAAGCTGGCGCACGCTGTCGATACGCTCTGCCGGATAAATCGCTTTGAAGCGGCATAGCATACTGTCCATTGCCATACGTTGTGTATGGTAATGTTCCAAATCTTTATCATCCCACTCCAATACGCTTTCGCCCGATAAAGAAAGTTCAATAAGAAGAACAAATATTTCGTGCGATTCTTGGCGAAAAGTATCTATATGACGATTCTGAACTTCCAATTTCTCTAAATCGCACCATTCTTTATACCAAATATACATTATGCCGATAACCAATAATGCCATCAGCAAATAGCCGAGTGAAATTAAATTCTTGATTGACTTCATACTGCCTGTAATTTATCCCAACGTCCATCTTTCAGATAAGGCAAAAGCTCCCGTATCTTATCTACCGGCCAGTCCCACCATTTCAAAGCCTGCATCCGATTTATTATATCAGGACTGAACCGCTTTCGTATCTCTTTGGCAGGGACACCACCCACAATGGTATAGGGTGGCACATCTTTCGTCACAACCGCCCTTGTTCCAATAATAGCCCCGTCACCGATATGGACACCAGCCATAATTACGGCTTCATATCCTATCCACACGTCATTGCCTATCACGATGTCGCCTTTGTTGTCCCAAGCAGAAGCCACATTTACCTTATCCAATTCCCAATCTTCATAGAACAGCGGAAATGTGTATGTCGATAGTGATTTTAGGGTATGATTGGCACAGTTGAACAGAAATTTTGCTCCACAAGCAATAGAACAGAACTTTCCAATTATCAGCCGTTCGTGGTTAATCGGATAGTGATACAACACATTGTTTTGCTCAAACAGACACGGGCCTGAAACAAAATCATTGTAAATGGTATAGTCGCCTATTTTGATAGACGGGTCTTTTACGACAGCGTTCAAATAAACGGTTTGCGTGTCACCCTTACGGGGATATATCTTGCTCATCATAACTTTCAGTTCTTAGTATTGTTTATATTTAAGATAAATGACGGATTGTGTACCAAGCAGTATCACATATAAGTATTCCACAGCCCAATATGTCGCTAACGTGACATCACAAGAATCTAATCCCCATAAGCAGAACAGATAAGCAATCGTAGTTGTCACCTGAAAAATGAATACTGTCCGTGTCGCTCCCGTTCCTGTGGCGGCATTCAGATAGACGTAACCGGGTAGTGCAAAGAAGTAATTTAACAGCATGACAAGAAAAGGCGCCCATGCAAGCTGTACGATACCGGGATTTTCCGTATAAGCCCCTATAATGGGCTGGTGAAAGAACAACGCTAAAGCAATCAGTGGAATACCTGTCGCATATCCTAAACGGATAATCTTATGGCAAAGCGGAAAAACTTTTTTCTTTTCACCTGCTCCAATCAGGTTACTCACTAAAGAACCGGTGACACCTGCCAACGCATTTACGATAACGGAAAACAGTGCGGAAACACTTCTTACAATGTTTGATACTGCCAATTCCGTTTCTCCCAAACGTTCGATAGCCACGAAGAACAGAAACCAAATGGCTACACTTGTAAAGAACTGGAGCATACTCCATACCGAGATAGAAAATACCTCTTTCAATATCGTTATATCAATACGCCAGTATAAGCCATACACTTTTTTATCAATGTGTCTAAACATATATGCAGCCAATACAGCCAGCGAACACATTTCGGCAGATGAAGAAGCGATAGCCGCTCCCGATATACCCATATCGAAGCCAAATATCAGGAGCCAGTTCAGCGGAATATTCACCAGTACGGCTGTGAAAGCTGCCATGTTCAGAGCTTTTGTCTGTGTGATGCCTACCAAAAACGAGCGTAAGGCAAGGAACGGGAAAGAGAACAACAATCCCCAAATACGCCAATCCAAATAGCGGATAACCGCATTATACACATCATCCGAAGTTATCAGATGTTTCAACAGAACAAGAGAAAATATCTTGGATAGCAGACAGAGGATTACCGCCAGTATCAGCAAGAAAAACAATCCCTGAAAGAACGTTTTTCCCGTTTCCGCATACTGCTGTTCTCCGTTACGGCGGGCAATTACCACTTGCAACCCCAAACTGAACCCGAAGCCGAGCATATAAATTGCCAAGAACCATATTCCGGCAAGAGCAGATGCGCCCAGTTCCACATCACCCACATGCCCTAAAAACAAAGCATCGGTAATATTTATCAGTTGTTCGATAAGGATGCTCATCATTACAGGAAAAGCGATGAGCCAGATTTTTTTATAGGTATAATTCATTTGTTCAAACCAATATGATACAATACATCCTGCCGCTTTAAGCAGCACGACAATCTTATAGATTTATAATAAGGAATAATGACAAAACAATGACAGGCAAACTTAAAACATAAGCCTGTCTATTGCTGAATAGCAATAATTGGAAGTGCTATTCGTTGAGCGTAGCTATATGCACAACTGCCATTTCATATTGTTGAACAACTATTTATTTTTCTGTTAGTTCTGCAAAGATAGCGTTTTTCCCTGAACTTATATTCTCAATTTATCAATTTCTTTCTGAACCCCGTCCAAAAAGCGGGAAGCGTGCGCTCCGTCCATTTGAGTGTGGTGGAACTGGAAAGAAACGGTAAGTGTCGTTTTCAGCAGGCGGCGCTTGTATTTGCCCCAAATTAGGAACGGATTATTAAAAATGCCGCTATACATCCCGACAGCACCGTCTATTTCATATTGTGCCAATGCGGAAGTTCCGATAACCATGCTTTCCGTCAAGTCGTGATTGACGCAACTTTCAGCCACTTGTTTGGTAAGTTGCAGATAGTGTTGGTTAAACAAAGATAAATCATCACAGAAAGGAATATCACACGAACTTACCTCGCCCTTTCTGTTAGCGACAATGGTGTTTACTGCAATGGTATCGTACTGCATCAGTTTACCGCCAACGGGCAGCATATAAAATTCTTTCACGTTTCTTGTTGCTTTGCCAATGCACCAGCACATCAACATATTAAACTTCATGCCCGATTTCCGGCTGATTTTCACAAGGCGTGACACGTTGAGTGTCTTAAAGAACGTCACCATTGGCATAGGTGCGTTCATCCACATTTCAAAGGCGTATGCCCGGCTGGTTTCTTGGGAATTTACTTCTTTCATACTTAATGCTATTTTCATTTAATGAATCAGGCGGCAAAGGTAGGAGAAGCGTTTGCCCCCGGATAGAACAAACGGGACATTTACACGGGATTGGTGAACAAATCGGAATACGGATTTGATACTTTCAGCAAAGACACGGGCGTATATCCGCAGAGTTTCTTGAACTCCCGGATAAAGTGCGACTGGTCGGCATAGCCGCTGGCGTATGCTATTTGTGCCTGATTGATTTCTTTGCCCGCTTGATGCTGCATCTGCGCCAAAGCCTTTTGGAAGCGGACGATACGGGTATATTCTTTGGGATTGATGCCTACAAATGAATGAAACAATCGCTCGAACTGCTTTTTGCTCAGGCAGGCAATGGAAGATAATTCGTTTACAGAGATTTGCGGAGTGATATATATTCGCTGTATGGCGGCATCTATCCTTTTAATTCTGTATGTGGTATCAGCTAAATTATCGGCAATTTGTGATAACAGCCATTTTTCTATATAGCTTATGCAAATAGAATTATTCTCACAGTCGAATATTCGTGTAGCCAGTTCATTCAAACTCTTGTTTTCAAGGCTGTAACCGGACACTTCTTGATTGTAAAAGAGTGAAGTCGGTATGTTCAGAAACATACTCATAGCGTGAGGGTGGAATACAACCACTATCATTTCCGTATTGCCGTCAGCATACAAATGGGATGAAAAATTAACTTGTCCGCTGATGGTAAGTTTATCTTGTGCAGCATTCAATTCGGGAATATATAGTGGTGTTTGCTTATGGAAGATGATTTGAGGACAACCGATAGGAAAAGTCAGGGTATTCAAAAACTGGTTACTTTTGAATTGGAAAATCCAGTGTAAGCTGCCCCCTAAAACCAAGCGATTCTGCCCCCTTGTGCTAAAATAATCCTACCCCCTTGATTCCAATATAAAAATACCCCTGCTTGGCAATGCCCGGCAGGGGATTTTTCGTAGATTTGATTCCCGTCTTGACCGGTGGGATAAAATCATTTCTACTATGACAACAAAGATAGCAAACATCCTCCAATGTTACGCATTGGGGATGGGGATAAAGCAGATAAGCAGGAGCTTTGAGCTTTCCCGCAACACGGTGCGCAGATATGTGCGCCTGTTTCAAGAGTGTGGTATACCGATAAAGGAGTTGGCCGCCATGCCTTCCGCTCGCATCCAGGAAATGTTCTCTGAAGGTGTTGGCCGTAACAGGGAACCGTCACAACGCCAGCTTGAGCTTGAGGCACTCCTTCCTGAGTATGCTGCCCGGCTTAGCCGCCGAGGCGTAACAGTGAAAACCCTGTACGAAGAGTACCGCGAGACCCATCCTGACGGATACAGACATGCCAGTTTCGGCAACTATCTCATGCGTTACCGTATGGTGACACATGTCGTAGGCCATGTCGAGCATTATGCCGGAGACCAGATGTATATCGACTTCGCCGGTGACAAACTGGAAGTCGTTGACAGTGAAAGCGGTGAATGTCGCAGCGTTGAAGTGTTCGTGGCCATACTTCCGTGCAGCCACTATACCTATTGTGAGGCGGTCTGGTCCCAGTCAAGACAGGACTTGATTAAGGCGTGTGAGAACGCGCTTCATTTTTACGGCGGGGTTCCGATGGCGATCGTACCAGACAACCTCAAATCGGCGGTAACCCGCAGCGACCGTAACGAGCCGGTAATCAACGAGGAGTTTGCGGCATTTGCCGAACACTACGGATGTACCGTATACCCCACACGGGTACGTCATCCAAAGGACAAGGCCTTGGTGGAGAATGCCGTGAAGCTACTTTACCGATCCGTCTACGCTGACATCGAGGGTCTTGTATTCCACTCGCTGGAGTCTCTGAATGCGGCCATATCCGAATCGCTCTCGGCCTTCAACGGACGCAGGATGAGCGGGCGTCCCCAGTCCAGACGGGAACAGTTCGAGCAGATTGAGTCCGACTGCCTCCGCCCGCTTCCCGCCATACGCCATCAGATGAAAGAGCGACGCTCCGCAACAGTAATGCGTAACGGCTATGTCACCTTCAGGCTTCACCATTACAGCGTACCGAAAGAGTATATAGGCAAACGTGTCGAGATTGTCTATGATGCGGACACGCTGGAAATATATCATGGCCTGCGTCTGGTGACCACACACCAGCGCGATGACACGCCATACTCCTATACGACCAAGGATGCCCACGGACTGCCCGGACGTCATGGAAGTTATGAAAAGGATCTGGAACAGATTTACGAACGGGCCGGCCAGACAGATAACGTCCTGCTGCTGTATCTGCGCAAGGTGGCGGAACTCAAGAAGTATCCTCCCGCGGCGTTCCGTTCATGCAGAGGCATCATGGCGTTGGAGAAGACCTTCGGGCTGGAACGGTTGGTGGCGGCAAGCGCATGCGCCACGCAACTGCGCCTATACGGATATCAGGAGATAAGGCGGATCCTTGAACGCGGGGATGATGCAGACTTCCTGTCAAAAGACGACATTGACGATGAGGTCCCCGTAACATCTATCCACAAAAACATCCGCGGAGCAGCCTACTTCGCACAATTAAAACATTTAAATAGAGACAACAATGGAAACAAATAATCTTACCGCACCGATAGCTGTCGAAAAAGACCGCAACACGTTGACAATCGAACTGATGAACCGTATGAAGCTGCACGGCATGGCCGCCGCCTTCACTGAAAGCCTAACCTCCACTATGGCAGAAACAATGACAATCGACTCTTTCCTGCACATGTTACTTGCCAGGGAATGGGACTACCGTGCCAATGCAGCCATCCAACGCCTTATACGCGGGGCGGCGTTCCGCTACAAGGCCTGCCTCGAGCAGATAGACTATGCAATCCCGCGTGGCCTTGACCGCAATCAGATGGAGCGGCTTGCATCGCTGGAGTTCATCCGCAAGGGACAGAACCTCTTCATCACAGGGTCATCCGGTACCGGGAAGAGCTTCCTTGCCACAGCAATGGGGTATGAAGCCTGCAAGAAGGGCATACGGACATATTATGCGAATGCTCCGAAACTTATGGGTACGCTTAAGGTGGCAAAAGTAAAAGGCACACTGGAATCGGAACTCAAGAGAATCGAACGGAGCACGCTGCTCATATTGGATGACCTCTTCCTTGTGAACCTTGATGCCAAGGAACGACCCATCCTGCTCGATATAATAGAGGACCGACATGGGCGCAAGTCCATCATCATCACCTCGCAACTGCCAACGGACAATTGGTATGATGCAATCGGAGACCCTACAGTAGCAGATGCCATTATGGATCGTATTATACATACGGCGCACCGGATTGAGCTGACAGGAGAAAGTGTCCGTAAAATGGCTGCATACAGAGGGAAATAAACTAAAATAATAATAACCCCATCGGTCAAGACTTTTTAAGGGGGCATTGTTGAATGTTTTAAGGGGGCAGAATCGCTTGGTTTTAGGGGGCAGCTTACACTGGATTTTCCATGAATACCCAATAATATCTCACATAAGGTTGCAATAGCTTACATGGTCTGTAAAAATCGAATTTCTCTTGAATCATTTTACAAAAGTAGCAATTTCGTGTTAGTTACTAAGTAAAAAGAGGTAAATGAAACATAGAAACGACTGCGCATAATGACAAAGTCGTTTCTATGATAAGAATTATATTTTCAATCCTTTCGGTCGATTTCCATCTTTCGCATATAGTTCCGGATGTCCGATGATGATATGCCGGACCCTATGAAATTCTCGGCGTTTCGCATTATTTCACAGGGCTGTGTATCTACTGTATTTTTTAGGTGTACAATGGAATTTATCCTTTCCGTTGTTCCCATTTGGCATACATTTCTCTTGAAAGTTCTACAATTTCCCGGCTCAGTTTCACAAGATCGATGGTATGTTTTTCCAACTTGTAGAGCAACGCCATCGCCTTCTTCTCCGAAAAATGGATGCGCAACTCTTTAACGACCTGATTGTAGTTCGTACCGATGGCACGGAACTGGGCGTGGAAGTCCGACAGTTTGGTGTAGTAGTCCACCAGCGTCTTGTCCACCTTCAGCACCTTGAACTTCTGTCCGAAGAAATGCGCCTTGAGAAAGACGGCTTTCGCGTACAACTGCGATTCCTCGTACATCGTGAGAAACTTGTTCCATTCCACATCGTCGAACCGCACCATCACACAGTGCGTCTTCGGATTCAATTTGGGATTTCTTCCGTACTTGCTGTTCTTTTTCATCCTATCTTCTTTTTTCAATTTAATGGTTCATCCATTATCTAATCTCCGATTAAAAAACTTGGAAATTATCCGACTGCGGAGGATAATTCTGCCCACGGCGGTGCAGGCATTTTCAGTTACTTAGAATTATTCGGGTAACTGAAAATATATCTTGCTGTGTCTTTGAGGACACAAGAATCCTCCACCAGTCGGATTGGTTTGTCAGTGCAATAACTCTTCCGGCGTATCGGTCAAACCGATGGAGTGCATCCAGCGGCTTGACCGGTTCCACCGCAATCCGCTCAGAGTTTGCGCCATTGCTCGATGTCTTCCCGGTAGGCTTCAAGGTGCAGGCGGGCAAGATTCTCGATAAGCCCCGACGCACTCATGCCCCGCCCACCGAGACGGCGGACAATCCCGTCCAGTTTGTCACGTACTTCACCGCTGACGAATACGGGCTTGCGGTCGGTTATCTTGGGGACTTGCAGGTAGGTGGTACGGTACTCGTCCAGCGACAACCTGCGTTGCTTGCTGCTGACGCGTCTGACAACAACCCGTTCTCCGGGAACATCCGCATCTGTTGCAGATTCCTTTGCCTTGTCATCTGAAGCCTCCAATGCTTCTTCGTGTGGAGGGATAGCTGATACAGCCACCTACCCTGCGGATGTACCCGGTTCTTCCAACACGGGGAAAAGATTTGCCGCTTCCTCTACCGGTGTCTGTTCCGAATCGGAAGGCTTTTCTTCCTGTTCCCGTCTGCTCATGGAAGGCAGATAGTCTTCCAGTTTGAAGTTCTTGAACTCTTCATCGTTTTCGATGTTTTTGAATTTCTTACTCATTGTCGTTTTCTTGTTAAAGTGAATACTTGTTGGTCTGTATGCGCATAGTTGACCGTTTGTCGGGAGCAAAATAACTATCTATATTTCAGTCAGTCAAACATTTGGATTCGATTGGGCAATTTTGTATGAATTTGCTTTATGGTGATGGAAACGTTGGTGCAAACTTCATGGATTTGCCGGACATGAATAACGTAAAAGGGCAAAACATAATCACGGACGAATTTGAATTAAGCTGTTATTGGGGTTGGGGCTTCTCTATTAAAGATGAGAATTAAGACAGAATAGACAGCCAATTGACAAGGCGTATCCCGGACAACCTCTGCCGTATCGGTGCCACAAGCTGCCAGTTCCGAAAAATCCATTGTCGGATAACGTATTATATATTCTTTTGCGGCAAAAGGAACAATAACATCAAAAGAAAAAGTATATGGAAATCGTATCAATCGAAAGAAAGACCTTTGAGGCGATGGTCGCAAGGTTCGACCGTTTCGTCAGCCGTATGGATGCCATCTGCCATCGGCACGGAGAGAAGAAGATGGGCGAGTGGATTGACAATCAGGATGTGTGCCGTATGCTCAACATCAGCCCGCGCACGTTGCAGACCCTGCGTGACAACGGCACGCTGGCTTACTCGCAGATAAACCACAAGATATACTACCGTCCCGATGATGTACAACGTATAGTCTCCGTTGTGGAGGACAGACGGAAGGAAGCAAAATTCAAAGGAAGGACGATATAAACTTGATGAAATGAACGAAGTAAAATAACCATACCCACTAAATCCAAAGTAACATGAACGAATTAATTAACAAAGACAGCGAGTGGATAATCCACTTCATGGGCAGCCTCGACCGTCTGCTGGACAATGTTGAGCATCTGACTGCCAACTATCGCCCGACACTGGGCGGAGAACGTTTCTTCACCGACAAGGAAGTATCGGCACGGCTGAAAGTGAGCCGTAGGACACTTCAGGACTACCGCAACGAGGGACGGATAGCCTATATCCAGTTGGGCGGCAAAATCCTCTACCGTGAATCCGACATCAAAAGGATGCTGAACGACGGCTACCGCTCCGCATATAGACTGACAGGCACATGATTTTCTTGAAGGAGCGCAGTTTGCCGTCTGCCCTGTGATTGCGTCAGCAATGGACTTTCGGCAAAAGAAACGGCTTATGGATGAAGCGTCAAAATCCAGCTTCGTCTGTAAGCCGTTTCCTTTCTATTCTCTGATTTTCCGTCAGTCGCTTGTTTCCGTTGCCGGATGCCCGTCAAGCGTATGGCTGGCAGCGGCAAGGTTTTCGGGCTGAATACGCTCCACTGGAGGAAGATTCTGCCCGAAACAGCTATGCCGCCCGACCTTGTCGCTGCTATCAGAGCCATACGCTACCTTTGCATCCGTGCATCGGGAACGAGTGGCTGGAAAGATGATCTCAATTACACCATCGAGGGCTTCTTCTATCTATATGCAGACAATAATATCAAAATCTTAAACTTTGAAATTTATATTGTGTAAATTGCAAAAGTCAGACCCCGACATGATGTAATTTGCTTGTTTTTTTTGAAACAATAAGGACTGAACAGTCTAACAATAGAAACTTAATCCGAAATAATTTACTAACTTTGTATTATGTTAACGGCATTGCAAATACAAGAGCTGGTGAAAGACAGTGAAGACTACAACGTAGACATCAAACATAGTGTACCTTCTAAGGAATTTTTCGGTGAAGTTGCAGGTTTCACTAATGACGCCGGTGACCACATTTTGATTGGCACTGATAATGAGAATTAAATTAAAGACAAATAAGTATTAATTGTGTACCTACACATAGGGTATAATTTTAACATCGCATTTAGCTATGACAAAGACTATATTCTCTCCTGTTCAACAGAAGATGTTGTTCAATCAGATTAAGGAATCTGATTTCTTTAATTCCTTGATAAATGATGGCAATTTTTTTGATTTTCTGTCAAACATCTGGGATATAGATACATTACCATCATCGGATCCGCGCTTTAATAATCTGAGAGGTGACATTCAACAACACATGTTTAATAATGATGATTGGGATTATGATTATTTATTCTCTGAAGCTCTTCAACTGTTTAAAAAGGAGGATTTATTTAATAAGTTTATTACTGAAACCGTAAATCCGATTTATCACAATCATGATTCTCAACTTATTCTCGTTGCCACCATTAACGAGTATTTGCTTCCCAAAAAATACATTCTGAAGCCTTATGAGGTTGATGAGAATGGAGCTCTTTTGTATAAAATTGAACCACACACGTCAATTATTGATGATAGCGCAGTTGTGGAAAATAATATTCCGTTTTTATTGGAACGACGCCCACGAGGATATGCTCATAAAATTTCTTCACACTGCCAACCCAATAAATTTCCATCATTTGTTATGGTCGTAGATCATTGGGATGATTACGGAGTAGAATCCCGATTTGAATTGTTTTATTATGAATCTAAAGAGAGCTATACGCACATTGGTCCACTAAAGATAATTAATGTCAAGCAGGAATATACAGATTCAGAACATCAAAAATATCGTGTACGTGACCTTATGGAAGATCTTTTCTATTCATTAGGCGAAAACGAATTTTGCTCAATTGGACAGACACAAGAATATTATGATACTCTTAAACAAAAATTCCCCAATAAGTATCTCTCTATATTATGGGCTTTAAAAGATTGTGCAATTTTTTCATTTATAGAAGACAATTTTGAAAAGCATCCGTTTTTTCATAGTCTCATAAGAGAAAATAGTGTAGAACGCATTCTAAGAAAAGAAAAATATCTAATTGATAATCGAAAGATATCAAGTTGTTATAGATTCTCTTATGAGTTTTCTCCCAAATATGCTGAGGAACCAATTCATATAGAGTTCTCTTTTGATATTAACAGTGCTTTTCAACAGAGAGTTTTTGCCATAATTGGAGAAAATGGAGTTGGTAAGACGCAACTAATCACAGCCTTACCGCTAGATCTTGCAAAGAGAAGAGAGAATCTATTTGCACCACAAGTGCCATTATACAGTAAAGTAATAGCCGTTTCAACAAGTCTATATGATAGCTTTGATGTGCCAAAGAATAGTGTGGGCTTCAATTATGTATATTGTGGGTTAGCTTGTGGGAAAAAAGACAATAAAACGATTTTAGCACCAAAGGAATTAAAACTGAAACTATTACAAACTACAAAAACAATTAATGGCAGAGAACGAGCTGAGTCTCTTAAAAATATACTATCTCCCTTATATTCAGCAGATATAATATCTGCTCTATTTACAATTCAAGAAGAAAAAATAAAAGTAAATCAAGCCCGTTTAGTCGAAATTGTAGACTATATGAGTTCTGGAGAGTCTTCGCTATTATTTATTTTCTGTAATATTGTTGCCAATATCAGGTATGATTCATTAATTTTGTTTGATGAGCCAGAAACACACTTGCATCCAAATGCGATAACATCATTGATGTCATCAATATATCAATTACTTGATGAATATCAATCGTATGCAATTATTGTTACACATTCCCCTCTTATTATTCGAGAAATGAGATCAACCGGAGTGAGAATTATGGATAGGATAAATAATCTACCAGTAATTCGCTCCATCAATATGGAATCATTAGGTGCAAATGTGTCAGCATTAGTCGAAGAAATTTTTGAAAACAAAGATATTCCTAAATATTATAAAATAAAAATTGATGAGTTAATATCGTTGGGGTTATCATATGGCGATTTAATTTCGGCCTTACAATCACGCGATATTGAATTGGGCATTGGCCTTAAGATGTATATTCAACAACGTTACAAGTCACATGTATGAGAAAAATCAAGAGTTATACCGGGGATACATTCAATTTTCATAAAAAAGTATTGAATGCAAAAAAGAAAGGTAAAACTAAGACTATTGTTTCAGATATCGAGGAAATTATAAAGAATCAATTTGAAAGTTATGACACCTGCTTTAAAGAAGACACGCTTCAAAATTTAGAGGCGGCTCCCGTCACGGACGAACAGAAAGAAGCTTTACTAGAAATGTATTCATTTCAGATGAAGCCATTTCAGGAATTGCTTGCAGATCTTACTACCGATGAACATAATCGAGTTTCAAAGTTATGTCCAAATTGTACAATTAATAATGTTCAATCTTTAGACCATTGTATCCCCAAAACAGAGTTTCCTGAATTTTCTGACAATCCCAAAAATTTGATGCAATGTTGCATGACTTGCAATGGAAAGAAATCAAAAATCTGGAGGACTGAAACAGATAGAATATTTTTGAACTTGTTTATAGATGAAGTACCGAATCATCAATATCTTTTTGTGCGGGGAGAACTTATTGAAGGCACTCCTGTATTTTCATTTAGATTAGAACAGCCAACAGAAATAGACGACTTATTTTATGCGAAAATTGTAGGTCATTATACAGGACTTGATTTACTTAATAGATTCGCAGAGAATTCTCCCGATGTTATTGACGAGCTTATATTTATAATCAAGTCATCAATTGAGAACTCTATTCCCACAGATAAGATAAAGAAAAGCATTCTTAGCGCGGCATCAAAACTGCAAGAGAAATTCGGTACAAATTATTGGAAAGCTCTTCTCTATATTGAATGCGTCTCTAATAAAGATATATTTGACTCTATAATCTCAAATGCTGTATAATCCGCCCAAAGTGAGCAAAAGGCCATAATTTGACGGTTTATAAGTATATTTTGGAACTATCAACCAAACCTTCTAGCGGACATTACACGGAAAAAGACGAAAGCAAAACGGAATATAACACCCTATAAATAACTTAGCTAACTCTACCCACTTCGCATTATTTTTGTCAGGCAGAGCGTAGTACGAGCTGCTATACGGATTGCATCCCGAGATACTTTACAACCTTGAAGTACATTAGGCTGATAAAATTTAGCGGTGGTGAGGTCAAAGTCTGACTTGGTACGTAAAAGAAGATAGCCTCGGGCAGGTTCCCGCAATATGTTATAAATCAAATTCAGCGCAAATCTTTTCAGTAATCTTTTAGTTTTAGAAATTATTGTGGTGTATTTTGCGACCATAGTAAAATTTCTGTTATGGCGGGTCTGCACTTATTTTACGGTACACATACCTAATAGTTCAAAAGCAAGTTGAGTGAAATGTTCCAATTATATCCTATCTTGAGTCGGACATAGAGAAGATGCTGCTTGACAGCTACCACTCCGCCTATCGGCTGACAGGCACATGATTTTCTTGAAGGAGCGCAGTTTGCCGTCTGCCCTGTGATTGCGCCAGCAATGAACTTACAACAAAAGGAAAAAGGAACGGCTTACGGATGAAGCGTCAAAATTCTGCTTCGTTCGTAAGCCGTTCCTTTTTCCTGTCTTCTGATTTTTCCGTCAGTCGCTTGTTTCCGTTGCCGGATGCTTTCTTGCGCATGGCAGGCAGTGGCAAGGTTTTCGGGCTGAATACGCTCCGCAGGAGGAAGATTCTGCCCGAAACGGCTCTGCCGCCTGACCTTGTCGCTGCTATCAGAGCCATGCGCTACCTTTGCATCCGAGCATCGGGAACGAGTGGCTGGCGGAATGAACCTCAACTATACCATAGGTTGCCGCCTCTGCCACAAGAAACAAAAAATGTAATCGGAGTTTCTCTCTTAATGCTACTGACTTCATTTATTACAAACCGTCTGAACGAGATACTTTCTTTACTGCATATACTGAATGCTATGGCTACAATCATTTCAAGACTGTAAGCGTCATAACTGATTCCATCCGCTTGCCTGAGATACTTCATTGTATCAAGTTCATTCAGTTTCTTGTTCTTGTAGATGGAATGAATCGCTTTGCGGATATCGCATGAAAACACCCCGAATAGGTCGGCTATCTCGAACTGCGTCATCCACACGGGTACAGTCGGCATAGTGACCGTACCCGTCTCACTGATTGTTATTATTCCTCTGTCCATATTCTATTCGCTTGATTTTGTCTATTGTTCATTGTTTATCTTTTCGCCAGCCGATATTTTCTTCCTCCGTTCCATCAGCTTGTCCATATCCTTTGAGATTTTATCATCGGTTATCCGGGCATATCCCTGTGTGGTACGGATATTGGAATGCCCCATCATCTTGGCGATGCTTTCGATGGGTATGTCCGCCGAAATCAGAAAGGTTCCGAAGCTGTGCCTCGATTGGTGATAGGACAAGTTGTCCTCTTTACCTATGATAACACCTATCTCATGAATCTCAAACCACAGGGCATCACGGCTCGGAAGCGGGAACACGGGCTGTTCATCATCGGTCGTATTGTACAACGACAGTATCCGTTCCGCTATGGGATGCAGGGGAATGAACGCCTCCACCTTTGTCTTCTTGCGGTTTATGCGGATGTACCGCCTGCCTTCCGCATTCATCCCGATGTGGTGCGGATGCAGCAACTGTATGTCCACATACGCCAGTCCCGTCAGAGTGGAAAAGATAAAAGCCCGTCTTGCCAGCTCCTGCCTATCGTCATACATCGGGGTGGAGAGAATTCTTTTGAACTCCTCACGGCTTATGTATTTGTGCTTTGCCTCCGGCTTCGGCTCATACTCCAAATCCTCGCAGGGATTCACACGGATAATATCTTTGTCCACGGCAAGGTACAGCAGACGGTTCAGCCAACACATACATTTGTTGGTCTGGGAAGCCCCGAAATTCTTGCATTTCTTCAGATATGCCTTGTAGGACTTGCCGAAATCCTCTGTAACTTCTTCAAGGGCAATGTCCTTCTTTCCGAAAGACGCGATATAATCCGTCAGGTACTTCTGGTAATACATGGAATGGCGGTAGGAAGATATGGAGTCTATTTCCATGGAATGTTTCTTCAACCGTTCTCTTTCCCATTCGCCCATTTGCAGGAGGGTGGTCGGATGAATGTTGTTCAAGGTGATATGGTTCTTCAGTATCTCCACACTGACAACACCTTGCGATTTCAGTATCTCATTATAGGCTTCCTCCGTCAGACGCAAGTATTCCCGCAAGCGGTTGTTCTCCCTTACGGTTCTTATCTCGTTCTTCTTGCCGTTCCAGTCCTCCGGTCGGCAATAAATTCCGGTGCTTATGACCGTCTGCTTACCGTCGATGGTTATACGGCACAGGACAGCGGTCGTACCGTCAGCTTTTACCTTGCTGCGGTTAATGTAGGGCAACAATGAAAATGTGCTTCGCATATTGTGTATTCGGTGTTAAAGGGTTAATTGAAAATCTTTTGTAGCTTCTATGAACTTGTCCATGTCCTCGAAAAGTTTTTTCGGACTGACACGGGCATAAACCTGTGTCGTGGAAATGTCGGAATGTCCCAGCATCCTACTGATGGTCTCAATCGGCACGCCCGCTTCAAGCGTTATCAGCGAGGCGAAACTATGCCTCGCCTGATGGTAGCACAAGTCATCCTTGATTCCTGCCAATGCCGCCAACGCCTTCATGTGCCTTCTGAGATTTGACCAGCGAAGTAAAGGAAACAAGGTTTCCCTGTCCTCACTGTGATACTTATTGATAAGTGCAATCGCTTCGGGCAATAGTTTTACACTGGCACGGAGTTCGTTTTTCTTTCTGCGGTATTTCAACCATAACGTTCCGCCCTCATCTGTATTCAAATTAGCATGGGTAATCGAAACAACATCCGCATAAGATACACCCGTGTAACATCCAAAGAGAAACATATCCCTTGCCAGCATATGGGATTTGCGGTATGCTGGTATTTCCACGTCCCGGATTTTCTCGAACGATTCGCGGCTTAATGCCCGTGGGGTTCTTTCCGATTGTTTGGGCAGGGCAAAATGCTGGAAATGGCATTTCTCGGAATACCCTTTCTTGTAGGCGAGGCGGCAAATTTTCTTCAAGACGGCAAGATGGTGGCGGACTGTATCTATCGCATATCCCTTCTCTTCCATGGCGAAAGCCTGATAGTCGTGGATGAATTGCTCCGTCAGTTGTCCGAAAGCCAAATCCTTGACCTTGTACTTGGTCTCGATGAACTCTCGAAGTGCCAGCCGCATATAGTGATAGCCGGGATAAGTGCCTTTGGCACGGTCTATTCCGATACGCGCCTTGATGTCGTCACAGACTACATCGGTCATTTTCATGAGTGTCATCTGCGTTTCCATGCTGCCTTGAAAAAGGTCTTTCACATCGGCGGCATCAAAATCAATCTTGCGCTCCACAAGATTGTCAAATGCCGTGTTTATCGCTAACAGTAGCTTTTCAATTTTGGCATTAGTTTCCACCGCCTCGCGGCTCTTCCCGTTCAGACGGCTCTCACGGGGATTCCACAGTTCGGGTGTACAGGACAGCTTGCATCCAAACTGCGCCATCGTACGGTTTACAGTGATGCGTCCCATGATGGGAGCCTTTCCCGACTTGTCCAATCCGCTCTTTTTGAGGTAGAGCAGCACCTTGAATTTTTCTACTTTCATACGCTTATATTTTTTTAGTGCAAATTTACTTGCCGTATAAGCGTTCCTTGATATGCAAAATACTGTGTATGAGTGCAAACAAAACGGTGAGGATTTCTTTTCATTGCCTGCCGTTACCTGTTCTCGTTTTGGTAACTGCCCGGCTAACGTTTTGGTAACTGAACAACCTCAATATTCCGTTGTCATTTGCATTTTCTCTACTTGGCAGAACACTGAAACAATGCTCATTTCAAACGGTTTACGTTTTATCTTCACCTGTCTGCTTTCCCTTGCATAACCTATCACTTTCCATCAGAGCCGCCACACGGCAGCCACGACGATATTCCTCTCCAACGGTGTTCCCATCGAAACGGTCAGCTCCATGCTCGGACACAAGAGCATAAAGACGACGCAGATTTACGCAAAGATAACCAAAGAGAAGCTCAATCAGGACATGGAGAACCTTGCCGCAAGATTGAACGGCGTCGAGGAATTTGCAGGTTGCACCATCTAAAAAGAAAAGCCATGAAACGTGACACAATCATCATCGAGGACAAGGCAGTCAGCGTAACCGGTAACGACGTGTGGATGACCGCCACCGAAATAGCCGGATTGTTCCATACGACCGTCCCGGCAGTGAACGCCGCCATCAGAGCCGTCCGCAAGTCGGACGTGCTGAACGACTACGAGGTGTGCCGCTACATGCAGCTTGAAAACGGGCTGCACGCGGACGTGTACGCCCTTGAAATCATCATCCCGGTCGCTTTCAGGGTGAATACCTACAACACCCACCTGTTCCGCACATGGCTGGTGGGAAAGGCACTCTCACAAGAGAAACGGCAGACATACGTGATGTTCATACAGAACGGAAAAGCCGGGTATTGCTGATTGCACATACCCCATAAGACAAGTAAACGGGTAGCACCACAAAAGGTGTCACCCGTTTACTTTTTCATGAAACCGCCTCACTCCAGCGGCTTGCGGTAGTTCGCTTCCAGTACCCCGCGCAGCCCCGTTTCCGGGTAAAGCACCTTCCCTCCCAAAAGTATGAAGGGCAACACGCGGTTGTTGCGGTATTCCTGCAAGGTGCGTCGGCTCACACGGAGCAGTTCCGCCACCTCGCCGTCCGTCAGGTAACGTTCCCCGTCCAGCGGAGGACGGTAGCTTTCCAGAAATGCGGACAGCCATTTCGAGCCTTTGCGCATATCCTGCACCACAGAGGCTATCGGCTCGTCTTCCATCGTAAAAACATCGTTGTTCTCGTTCATCATAACTTCGGATTCAGTGGGTGAATAAATCAAATCATCTGCCGTGCGGATAGAGCGTGCCGACAAGCGGTATCAGCCGCTTCACCTCCTCCGGCTTGTAATAGAACCTGCGGTTTATCTGCGAGTAGCCGATAAGCCGCCTGTCGCGCAGCGTCTGCAACGTGCGCGGGCTTATTCTCAACTGCCCGCAGACCTCCTCGCCCGTGAGCCATCTTTCCATGCGCCCCGTGTCGCTTTTGCGCCTCAGGGCGGCGACCTTCTCCGAGAGTGCGCCGAATGCCGCCACCATCATCTCGAAAGTCTTTTTCTCGATAGATACTATTTCCATATTCATGTCATTTAGAGTTTGCCGCAAAGGTAACGAAACGGCATACAAGACGTATCGTTTTCCGCTGAAAGGCTGCCTGTTGCGCCGTTTGACCGGGTTACGGAGCCATCTTCCGTAAAAATCTTACGTGAGTCACGTAGTGAGTTGTTAAAGCCCCTTTTGTTTATTGCCGAATTTTGTCGCAGAAACAAAAAGAAAGGACTGAACATGAAAGTGATAACAATGGAAAGTTCCGCCTACAAGGAGATGATGGCGCAGATTGCGAACATCGCAGGGTACATCCGCGAGGCAAGGGACGAGAAGAAACGGAAGCGGGAAACCGAAGACAAGCTGCTTGACACGGCACAGGCGGCGAAGATGCTCAACGTGAGCAAGCGCACCATGCAGCGTATGCGCACCGACCACCGTATCGAGTATGTGGTGGTACGCGGAAGCTGCCGCTACCGCCTTTCCGAGATACTGCGGCTATTGGAGGACAACACAGTAAGGAACGAGGAAGGGACAATAGACACCCTGTTCCACAACCACACGCTGCGCACGGGCGGCAAACCAAAAGGAAGGAGGACATAGGTCATGGAACTGCTCACACGAAACAACTTCGAGGGCTGGATGCAGAAGCTGATGGAACGGCTCGACCGTCAGGACGAACTGCTGCTGGCGATGAAGGCTGAGGGGAAACAGCCTACTATCACGGAAAGCATCCGCCTTTTCGACAATCAGGATTTGTGCATGCTGCTCCAGATAAGCAAGCGCACACTGCAACGCTACCGCAGTGTCGGCGCATTGCCCTACAAGACACTGGGCAAGAAAACCTATTACAGCGAGGAGGATGTGCTGACATTCCTTTCCAACCATATCAAGGACTTCAAAAAGGAAGATATAGCCTTCTACAAGGCTCGTATCCATAATTTCTTTCATAAATAACCCATTAAAACATTTTTCAGATGGCAAAGAAAAAAGACGAAAAGGACGTGCTGGTAGTCCGTGACGAGAAGACGGGCGAGATTAGCGTGGTAGCCGGGCTGAACGCAGACGGTACACCTAAACGCACCCCCGCGAAAGCGGAGAACGCGCAGAGTTTCCTGCAATTCGACCGACATGGCGACGTGCTGGACAACTTCTTCAAGAACTTCTTCCGGCAGTGCAAGGAACCCAGCCGCTTCGGTTTCTACCGCATCGCGGCAGACCAAGTGGATTCCATGCTTGGCGTGATGAAAGACCTGCTTCAGCATCCGTACCAGAACAAACAAATCCTTGCACCGCACAAAATCGACACCTTCCCTTATCAACAGCAGGTGCAGGAAGAGATGGCGGCACAAAAGACAGAGAAACAAGAACCTCAAAAACAGGAAAACATGGAACAACAGAAAGAACAGCAGGAAAGCCCGCAACAGACGCAGGGCAGACAGGGCTACCAACCCATCAACGAGAGCAAAATCAACTGGCAGGAGCTGGAGGACAGATGGGGCGTGAAGCGTGACGACCTTGAAAAGTCCGGCGACCTTACGAAGATGCTCCACTACGGCAAGTCCGACTTGGTGAAGGTCAAGCCCACCTTCGGCGGCGAATCATTCGAGCTGGACGCCCGCCTCTCCTTCAAGAAGGACGGCGAGGGAAATGTCAGCCTCGTGCCGCACTTCATCCGCAAGGAGCAGAAGTTAGATGAGTACAAGGAACACAAATTCTCCGACGATGACCGGAAGAACCTGCGCGAAACGGGCAACCTCGGCAGGGTCGTGGACATTGTGGACAGGGAAACGGGCGAAATCATCCCCTCCTACATCAGCATCGACCGCAAGACGAATGAAATCACGGACATTCCGGCAAGCAGGGTGCGCATCCCGGAGCGCATCGGCAAGACGGAAATCACCACGCAGGAGCGGGACATGCTCCGCGCCGGACTGCCCGTACGCGACAAGCTCATCGAGCGCAACGACGGCAGAAAGTTCGTCACCACCCTGCAAGTGAACGTGGAGCAGCGCGGCGTGGAGTTCGTGCCGGGAACCGGCAAGTCGCCCCGTACCGCACAGACACAGGAAACCAAAGGCGACACATCGAAAAGTCAGGCGCAGGGCGGGGAAAATGCCGCACAGACCAAGAAGGAGCAACGCCGCAACACGTGGACGAACGAGGACGGCAGCATCCGCCCCATCAGCAAATGGAGCGGCGTGAACTTCACCGAACAGCAGAAAGCCGACTATGTGGCGGGCAAAGCCGTGAAGCTGGAGAACGTGACCGACAAGCAGGGCTTCCATGCCACGATGTATATCAAGTTCAACCCGGAGAAGGGACGCCCGTACCGCTACGACACGAACCCTGACAATGCACAGCAGGTTGCTCCGTCCAACGAGAGCCGCACGCAGGTGGCGGTGAACAACGATGGCAAGACCAACGAGGCTACAAAGAATCTGAGAGAGCCGTTGCAGAAAGGTCAGACCAACCCGAAGGACGCCCGCCAGCAACAGCAGCAGGAGAAGCCGCAGAAGAAAACGGGCAAGGGCATGAAAATGTAATCCCGTGTCCGCCACTGAATCCAAAATAAAATCCAAAGTATCAACAACAAAAGCAAGAAAACATGAAGACAATCATTGCAGAAAAGCCCTCCGTGGCACGTGAAATCGCCCGCATCGTGGGCGCGACAAAGAGAGAGGAAGGATATTTCGAAGGAGGCGGCTATGCCGTGACATGGGCATTCGGACACCTCGTTCAGCTTGCCATGCCCGACGGCTACGGCGTGCGCGGATTTGTCCGTGACAACCTCCCGATTATTCCCGACACATTCACGCTCGTCCCCCGTCAGGTCAGGACGGAGAAAGGTTACAAGCCCGACAGCGGCGTGGTGTCGCAGATAAAAGTCATCAAAAGACTGTTCGACACAAGCGAACATATCATCGTGGCGACCGATGCCGGACGCGAGGGAGAGCTTATCTTCCGCTACCTCTACCACTATACGGGTTGCACCACTCCTTTCGTGCGCCTGTGGATCAGCTCTCTCACCGACAAAGCTATCCGCGAGGGACTGCGGAAACTCGAAGACGGCAGCAAATACGACAACCTCTACCTCGCCGCCAAAGCGCGGAGCGAATCCGACTGGCTCGTGGGCATCAACGGCACGCAGGCTCTCTCCATCGCCGCCGGACACGGCACATACTCCGTGGGGCGGGTGCAGACACCAACGTTGGCTATGGTATGTGAACGCTACTGGGAGAACCGCCGCTTTACGTCCGAAGCATTCTGGCAGCTCCATATCGCAACGGACGGTTGCGACGGCGAAGTCGTGAAATTCTCATCCTCCGAGAAATGGAAAGAGAAAGAACCGGCGATGGAACTATATAATAAGGTAAAGGCGGCAGGTTGCGCCACTGTCACGAAAGCCGAGCGCAAGGAGAAGACGGAGGAAACTCCCTTGCTCTACGACCTGACCACGCTCCAGAAAGAAGCCAACGCCAAGCACGGCTTCACGGCGGAACAGACGCTTGAAATCGCGCAGAAGCTCTACGAGAAGAAGCTGATAACCTATCCGAGAACGGGTAGCCGCTACATCCCCGAAGACGTGTTTGCCGAAATTCCCAAACTGCTCGCTTTCATCGGCACACAGCCCGAATGGAAAGACAAGGTGCGGGCAAAAGCCGCCCCGACACGCCGCAGCGTGGACGACGGCAAGGTGACAGACCACCATGCCCTGCTCGTCACGGGTGAGAAACCGCTCTTCCTCTCCAAAGAGGACAATACCATCTATCAGATGATTGCCGGGCGCATGGTCGAGGCATTCTCTGAGAAATGCGTCAAGGATGTGACCACTGTCACGGCGGAATGTGCCGGAGTGGAGTTTACCGTAAAAGGCAGCGTCGTGAAGCAAACCGGATGGCGTGCCGTCTATGGCGAGGAAAAAGAGGAAATTACCATCCCCGGCTGGCAGGAAGGCGACACGCTGACACCGAAAGGCTCGTCCATTACCGAAGGAAAGACCAAACCCAAGCCGCTGCATACCGAAGCCACCCTGCTCTCGGCAATGGAAACAGCGGGCAAGGAAATTGAGGACGACGCGCTGCGGCAGGCGATGAAGGACTGCGGCATCGGCACTCCCGCCACACGAGCGTCCATCATCGAAACGCTTTTCAAGCGCGGTTACATGGAACGCTGCAAGAAGTCGCTTGTTCCCACCGAAAAAGGACTTGCCCTCAATTCCGTCGTCAAGACGATGCGCATCGCCGATGTTGCCATGACGGGCGAATGGGAAAAGGAGCTGGCGCGTATCGAGCGCGGGGAACTGTCCGACGACACCTTCCGCAAGGAGATAGAGGCGTACACACGTGAGATAACCTCCGAACTGATCTCGTGCGACAAGCTCTTCGGCAGCCGTGACTCCGGCTGCGCGTGTCCCAAGTGTGGCACGGGCAGGATGCGGTTCTACGGCAAGGTGGTACGCTGCGACAACACGGAGTGCGGGCTTCCCGTGTTCCGGCTGAAAGCGGGACGCACCCTGTCCGACGATGAAATCAAAGACCTGCTCACCGAAGGGCATACCAAGCTGCTCAAAGGGTTCAAGAGCAAACAGGGCAAGAGTTTCGATGCTGTTGTCGCCTTTGACGGGGAATATAACACGACTTTTGTGTTCCCGGAGGCTAAAAAGGACAAGAAATTTTCAGGACGGAAGAAATAGTATTAACTTTGCCACTTGTTCAGAGTAATGAATTGTTCTTCGATACCGGATTACACTCATACTTTGGATTTAGTGGTGGCACTCGGAGGGATACCGAGTGCCTTTTTCTTCCTTTTTCCAATCAATTATCCCGTTAAATATCAATCCACTAAACTCCAAAGTAATGAACAACAAGAAGAAAAACGAGGGTCAGACCGACTTTTCCTATTACGGTCTGTACCTGCTGGACTATCTCCGCACGAACAAGTTTGAACAGGCTGACGACACCGCTTTCATACGGGAACGGGCCGACCGTGCCGCCGAAACGTATGAGAGGGCACGGCTTGAAGGCTATCCCGCCGATGGTGCGCAGGAACTGGCGATGGACACGCTGCTGCGCGGGCTGCATTATTCCCGTTACGCCATCCTCCGCGAAGTCGTGGAAAACGAGTTTGCCGATGAAGTGCCGGAAGAGAAGCGTGAAGCCTTTGTCCTGAAACTGCTGCCGCTTGTCGGCAACGTGTTCTCCGTCTATGACCTCTCGGATGACAATTTCGCCCTGTCTTCCGATTACGACCTGCTCTACACGGAGCTGACGGGAGCAACCGTCCTTTACTTAGACGAATATGGCGTTTAACCGCAAACAGAAACTGCGGGACAACATCGAGGCGATACGGACGGCATTCATCCTTGACAGGGAAAACAGGACAGCGACAACCGAAGAGCGTGCCATACTTCAAAGGTACTGCGGTTTCGGCGGTCTGAAATGTATCCTCAACCCTGCAAAGGAACTGACGGATGCCGTCCGGTGGGCGAAATCCGACCTCGAACTGTTCGCCCCGACGGTGGAGCTGCACAGGCTTATCCGTGAGAACAGCAAGGACGAAACAGAGTACAAGCGGTTTGTGGATTCGCTGAAAGCGTCCGTGCTGACCGCTTTCTACACCCCCAAAGAGATAACCGACACCATCGCGGACGTGCTGGCAGATTACAGCGTCCGCCCCGCCCGTATGCTCGAACCGTCGGCGGGGGTTGGCGTGTTCGTGGATTCCATGCTGCGGCACAACCCCAATGCGGATGTGATGGCTTTCGAGAAGGATCTGCTCACGGGTACAATCCTGAGGCATCTCTATCCCGGCAAGAAAACGCGCACCTGCGGTTTTGAGAAAATCGAAAGACCGTTCAACAATTATTTCGACTTGGCGATGTCCAACATTCCGTTCGGTGACATTGCCGTGTTCGACGCGGAATTTGAAAAGAGTGGGTCCTTCGGCAGACGATCGGCACAGAAAGCCATCCACAACTATTTCTTTCTCAAAGGACTGGATGCCGTGCGTGACGGCGGTATCGTGGCGTTCATCACCTCGCAAGGGGTATTGAACAGCACCAAGACCTCCGTGCGTAACGAGCTGTTCAGTAAGGCTGATCTGGTATCCGCGATACGCCTGCCCAACAACCTGTTCACGGACAACGCGGGGACAGAAGTGGGCAGTGACCTGATTGTCCTGCAAAAGAACCTCAGCAAGAAGGAAATGTCGCAGGACGAGCGGCTGATGACCGTGATACAGACGGACACGAAAACCGACCTGACCGACAACGCCTATTTCATCCACCACCCGGAACGCATCGTGCATACGATGGCGAAACTTGACACAGACCCCTACGGGAAGCCCGCTATGGTTTATCTGCACGAGGGCAAGGCAGCAGGCATCGCCGGGGATTTGCGCCGTATGCTCGACGAGGATTTCCATTACAGGCTTGCCATGCGCTTGTATTCGGGTTCAATCCGGCAGGCAGGAACGGAAGAAAAAGTTGCCGTTCAAAATAAAGTAGAGCGTCCTGCCATAAAATTGGAAACAGTATCCTCGGCGCAGACGGTGGAAACTCCGACAGAAAAGCCGCAACCCGCAGATGAAAAGCCGGAGATAGAACCGCGCCCGCAATATTCCGCAGGCGTGCAGCTCACCCTGCTTGACCTCTGGGGGATGACGGAAGAGGTCAGCCAACCGAAAACCTCCAAAAAGAAAAAGACGGTGAAAAAGGCAGTTACGGCAAAGTCCACTCCGCCCAAACCGAAAGTCACGGTTACACCGACAGCTCCAACTGCAAAACCCGCAATGGAGAATAAGGAGGTGAAAGCGGAGAACACCGCCAAGCCTGCCGACCCGGACGACATCTATGCCACACTGGACTGGGATACCAATCCTCCCATCAACGGTTTCTATGAAATGATGATGGGTTTGACGCCGGAGCGTAGGAAAGAACTTCGGGAACTGGCAAGGCAGCATAACGAGAAACAAGTGGCGGAAAAGACGGAAGTGAAAGCCGTGCCGGAAACTTCCCGTGAGCAGCCACGACAGGAGGAAACACAGCCGGAGGCAGTCGCCGCACCTGCCGTTACAGATACCCCATCGGAAGCGGTGGGGACTTTCCTTTTCCCCGACATCGAAGCGGAAAAGCCGAAGGAGGAAGTCGTGGACCTTTCTCCGCGTGCCTACCACCGCACGCCGGAGATGCACCTGCGCGAAGGGTCGCTGGTGG
>OJOZ01000328.1_pt1 | contig 25543 bp, 33 predicted proteins | sample 1598381 | NCBI WGS metagenome assembly OJOZ01 (sample SAMN03922476, study PRJEB24848) | human gut metagenome | isolation source: stool sample | host: Homo sapiens | place: Germany | collected 2010-11
CGACGGGTGCAAACTGGGCGACGGGTGCGAACTGGGCGACGGGTGCAAACTGGGCTACAGGTGCAAACTGGGCTACAGGTGCAAACTGGGCGACGTGTGCAAACTGGGCGACGAGTGCGATGTTCCGAAATCGCTATTTATCAGCGCATCTCGTCATACGGTATCCTATTGGGGTGAGGATGTTATTCAAATAGGATGCAAACGCTACACCATTTCCGAGTGGCAGAAGCATTTCCGAAAAATTGGCGAGGCCGAAGGCTATAGTCCCGAGCAGATGGAGGAATACAAAGGGTATATAAACCTGATCGCTACCATGCACAAGACGCGGAAGGTAGGTGCCGCAGATTAAGCCCACGCCGTGGCCGGGAATTCCGGGTGGAAGAGTTAATAGAGAGCTAAACCAAAATTAAAAGTCATGAAGGTTATTATTAAACAGCCACAAGAGGTTGATGTAAAGATTCTCAAAGTAAACGCTGGAGTGCGATATTGGGATGATGGGTTTGTCAATGGGGTAACCGATGATCCAAACTACCCTGCAATGCCATTTTCCAAAAGCGGCCGCTGGATCATCAATATTGATATTGACAAGGGAACTATTGTCGATTGGCCGCAAGGCGTAAAAGCACGCGTACATTATAAAGTATGTGATGATGGAGTTTATAGTCTAATTGATTCAAAAGGTAATGTAATTAGGCATTTTGCCAATGAGTATGTCCCTAACGTCCTTTGTCCTGAAGAATCTGGTTATGGAGATTACATCATAATGAATATTGATGAGTATGGCCGCATCTCAGGATGGGACAAAGAGCGCATTCAGAGTATGCTATAAAAATATTTCCGCGCTGCTTTGATCGGCAACGCGGAACCTAAGCCACCGCATAGGTGAGGGGTTTGATTGCTGGCACTAACCCCGCCGCAAGGCAAAAGCGATCCGTTAGGCCGATAATAGCGTCATCGGCGGGCCGTGGGCAAGGCTCAAAGTGATAGCCCCGCAAAAGCAAATAGCCGAATGCGCGAAAGACTGGCATAGGCTTCGAGCTGCGATGATATGAGCGGCGAGAACCACCGGGATAAATCAAGCATTATTATGCCTGGTGTGGCTTGACCGCCTATCCAGGCTCTATGGCAGGCCTTGCGCACCGTTCTTTCAGCAGTGGGTTATTTCATTTTAGGCGTGAGGTCTGCATCTTGCCCGCGTGTGCTTTTCGGTGGCGCAGTTTTGAAATGGAGTTTAAAGTTACAGTGCGCGCGGGCTTATTTGCAACACCTTAAAACAATTATACTATGGAGAGAAAAACATTTTTAGGCTTCGACGTGACGCCTCGGAAGAAGTTGTGGACGGAGGTCGGGCATCTGAAAGGACGAATTTACGAGCTCGAGAACCTTGCCGCAAGGTATGTGATGGAACGTAATGCCGCAGATGCGGAACTCGCTTCCAGGGAGCAGCGAATCCTGGCTCTTACCTCTCGGGCCGATAAATTCGAGAAGCAGGTGTGCAAACTCGAAGGCAAGTTGCGCAAGTTCGACAGAGCGCGCGGTGAAAGCGGCAAATACATCAAAGGCCATGAAACACGATCCGCAAAATAAAATTCTGGCCTATCTCAAGGCCGGCGGCAGGCTGACTGTTCGCAAGGCTGAGAGGCTGTACCACACAACGGAGCTGCGCCGGATCATCAGTCGGCTCCGGAAAATGGGATATTACATTTGCTCGAACAAACAGAGGGCCGTTACGGAAGACGGGCGGCCAACACAGTTTAACGAGTACTATATGCCACAGGTCGCGGATTCCTGCCAATAGTCCGCAAATCGCATTTTAAGTTTGGTATTTGCCATTGGCCAGCTGTGAAGCCCGCGGATGGTGTGCCGCCGAGATCGAAGCCCTGCGCGGCAGCGTGGGCGAGTGGAGATTCAGGCGGCTTTTATTGAGCTATGGTGTAATGGTTAACACACCGCCCTTTGGAGGCGGTACTCCCGGTTCGAATCCGGGTAGCTCAACGGGGTTCTAACCCTAATGTTGTGAGTTTGATCGGGCGCTTGGGCGTCTGTCACAACGGAAGCTGACAGAGGGTATATCCCTCGACAATCCGAGGCTGCGTGAAGGAAGTAGCAAGGCCGAGGCGGGCTAAGCCCACGAAACGGGAGATAAAGAACGCAAATCGGCGGCGCGAAGCACAGTAACGCCGCCACCGCGGGGGCAGTCAGAAGCCCCCGCTTCTTTTGGATACAATCAAACGACCATGAATAAATATCTTCAAGAGCTCAAAGACAAAGGACTGGTGCCTTTACGGCTCGACAACAACACGGTGCTTTGGGTTACACCCGACAAGGCCAATGAGAAGTATAAAACACGCTACCTCAAGAATGCCGAGAGGTCGCGGAGGATGGCGCTTAATTTAAGATAATAAATACTGAAAAACTATACGAGAGAGTAAATTCAGAGGCAAGCGCCTCGACAATAGGAAGTGGGAGTATGGAGATTTGATTGAAAATCAAGGGAGGTTCTTCATTTACCACGCAACGAGTGAGACCACGATTGAAGATAACGATGACGGCCGTATCGTCGTCGCTGCGGTAGAAGTAGATCCTAACACCGTCGGCCAGTACACGGGGCTGCAAGACATGAACGGCAAGGATATTTGGAAGGACGACATAATGTGTATTCCCGAAACCGACTTCAATGCAGAGATAGTTGGTAGGGTTCTTTATGAAGATGGTTCGTATTATATCATACCCTTTAACGGGGGCCATCTTTGGGGGTTGCACTGGTCACTTCGGAAGCATGATGCAAAGCTCATCGGCAATATTCACGACAACCCGGAATTACTCAAATAGTTATGGAATATGTAATCAGCAGAACATCATTGTGGGACGACGAAAGACCTTGTGATGAAGCGTATTTAGCATTTAAGCCATCATACCAAATTCGTACGTATTCAGAAGAAGAATATGATATTCGATTTGCAGAACAAGAGGGAGGTAAGTGGCGTGAAAAAGGTTCTGAGCACTCTGTAACAGAAGATGGATGTATATGCCGACGCATGAGAGACGTGCAAGTTTGGTGCGTAAAAATAGACACCCTTGATGAAATGAACGCTTTTGCACAGAAATATGGACAAATTATATTGAAAGAGCGCAATCAAACTTTATTGCGCCAAATTGAAATCTATGATGATTATAGAGAATAATTTTGCAGATTCGGAATGAATTCGTATATTTGCCTTTGCCAAAGACTCGCGGTAACGCGATTACAAGTACATACGAACGTTTTCTGAGACGTGTCCCTGTTGCACTTCTACTTCGCGTAGTCGTGGGTCTTTGGCGAGATTAGGGGGCGCGTCTCTCTTTTTATCATAGTGTATAACAAACTTGTGTTCAATATGCCAAAGACCAACACGAGTTGCAAAACGGGGAATAAAAGTACCCGTGCAACGCATCGCACCTGCTTTTACAGGTGTCATCTGAAAGCCAATCGTCCGATGTTCTCTTCGGACAAAGTCGATTACACCAACGTTATCCGCGCCACGTGCGAGGAGCATGCTTTAGGCTGTTTCCTTGCTCAGTTCCGCGTGCTCTATCCCGCGTATGCTGTCGTTGTCGGCACCATACTCGTAAGCCGGGTATTCCCCTCCAAGTCTAAACATTAAACCGCTGAATCATGGACAATGATACTCAGCTTGTCGGCGTAAGACGCACCGATAAGCAGCTGCTCACCGACATATTTTGGCGCATGCAGTACAGAATCCGGCAACGTGTCATATGCAGGATAAGCCTGTGGAATTACGTATCGTACAATCGCATGAGAGGGAGGAACGTGATATGACCGAGTTATTCATCTTCCTGATGTGGGCGGTTCCGCTTGCCGCCGTATTCCGCTGGGTGCTGTCGAACCAGCACCGCAAGAAAGAAGTAGGCAGATTGTTGGATGAAATCTTCGAATAATTATGAAAACATTTAAGGATCTTCAATTTGACCCACATAAAGTTGGTGTCGGAACTCACGCCCAAATGTATTTTGACAATGGATATGGAGTGTCTGTTGTGTGCGGAGAGTTGTTCTATTCTAATGGAATTGATACTTATGAGGTTGCGATACTACACAACGGTTATATAACTTACTCTACTGATATAACGTCTGATGTGTTGGGAGACCAGACGGCGGATGAAGTGTCAGAAATTATGCGTCGAGTTCAAAAACTTAAATAGTCATGGACACGCAATATTACACGACAACCACGTCCCCGGTGCTGACGTTCGAAGAGTATCATGATATTCCGAGCGAACATATAACGGGTCAGCGGTCGCCATTCTCCCAGAGGGCCAGAACGCTGATGGAGGTAGACCTAAAGTTGATTTATCGGGCTATCCGCGAAGCCATTCAGAAGGATATGCGCGGTGATGAAGACAAGCGGGTCTATACGGTGGCCTACAAAATATACGACATCAAAGCGATCCATCACTACGAAGTCCACGAAGAACAAGGTGGTGATAGCTATATGGATATTTGCGAAACCTATTTCAAAGTAGACCGCGATACCATCGAAATCATCGAGGTCAAGGATATCGACGGTGGCATGCACGCCGGGCAGTTGCACCGGCTAAAAGAATACGGAGAACAAAACAACTTATAACCATGGGAATCTATAGCAAACTGCTGGAAATCCAGAGGAGCGTCAGGGCGTTGCTTCCGAATGCTGATGGAAATAATTACAAGTACATCAGCGGTTCGAAAGTACTTGGGATCGTCCGTCCCAAGATGGACGAACTCGGTGTGATCCTCAAAACGGAGGTTCTCGACATCACAAATACCCGTCAGGATTATACCGTAGGCCGGGATCAGCGACCTAAATCCGAAATCCTTTCGAGTGTAAAGATGCGTTTCACTTGGATTGACGTGGAATCCGGAGAGAAGGACGTATGCGAATGGAGCGCCAACGGTCAGAATGATTGGGACAAAGGTGTAGGCTCGGCAATGACTTACGGGGAGCGTTATTTCATTCTCAAATACTTTCATATAGCCACTGACGAAGATGACGTAGACCGGCTGCCTCGGCATGAGGATGTCGGCCCGGCTTCCAAGCCTACGCTTACTGACGAATTGCTGACTTTGGACTTGTTCGAAGAGATAATCAAGGCTAAGGGAAACGCCAAAGGAGCCAATAAGCGATTCTCATTAGTCGGATTCTTGGAGTCCAAGTATATCGTCGATAAAGAAATGCTTCCGAAAGTCAATGTCAAAGTTACCGAATACTACAATTTAACAAGGGAAAATAAAGCATGAATCAGCAGATAACACTATTCGGAGATACGGCATCCATTGCCGATCTCGCGGGCAGGGCCATCAGCGCCGTCGTAAATGGCGACATCAGCCCTATCGAGGCGCATATCCAGATCAGCCGCATGGAGAATGCGATCAAGCAATTCAAGGACGATACGCAGGTGCGTGATATCACACTCCGCGAACTGTCTAAATATGGCAAATCGCACCAGTTCGGGGACTGCCGGCTGGAGGAGGCCGAATCGGGCGTAAAATACGACTATTCTATGTGCGGCGACAGCAAACTGCGAGATATGTATGAAACGCTTGAAGCTTTAAAAGTGGACATCAAAGAGCGGGAGATGATGCTGCGCAGTATGCCTGCATCGGGCTTGGCGGATCCGGAGACGGGGGAAGTGTTGTTCCCGCCCGCCAGGTCGAGCAAGACTATTATCAAGACTACTTTCAAAAAGCCACTGCAATGAATGTATCCAATTCCGATATGCGCAGGGTGATTCGGGCGATTGATATGCTTCGTCCGCTCCCTGAACAATCCACGCGCGAGTGGGATGCCATCCGCAGGTTAAAAATATTCGCCAAAAAACAACAACGAAAATATGGTAAACAAGGTCATCATCATCGGGAATGTAGGTTCTGATCCCGAAGTTCGTGTATTGGACGGGGGCGCCAAGGTTGCCAGCCTGAGTGTGGCGACGACCGACCGTTACACCGACAGGCAAACAAAAACCGTAAAGGAGATAACGGAGTGGCATCATGTGGTGGCGTGGCGCAATACCGCGGATATCGTGGATAAATACGTGAAGAAGGGGGCGCAGATTTACGTCGAAGGTCGGTTGCGAACCCGCGACTATACCGACCGAGATAGCATCAAACGATACATCACGGAGATCATGGCCGATACGGTCAGGATTTTGGGGCGCAGGGAATCCCAGGCTTCATGCACCTCTACTACCTCCCAAATGCAATCTGACCCCGACGATCTTCCCTTCTAAGCCATGGATACATCTGAACTTAAAGAGATCGAGGAAATGCAGCTCTTCATTGAAGCAGAACCGCCTACTGAGCCGCAGGCAATTTCACAGCGCATGTCAGAACTGAGTGTGCGTATGGCGCGTAGCGGCTATCTCCTATCGAAGGCGAAATACGAACAGGAGTTGGCGATGCTGAAGGCCTCCCGGCTGAAAGACCTGATACCTCTGGCGCCGAGTATCCAAAAAGAAATACTTCGGGCGTCCTGTGCCGAAGAGAACAAGGTCGTTAACATGCTCGACAGGATCAACCGCACGTGTGTCCATCAAGTAGACATACTACGTACGCAACTGAGTTTCGAGAAGGAGCAGATGCGCCAAATAGGCTATAACGCATGACAGATTTAGAACGGGAATATGACCGTGTTTTCAGCCTTTTCATACGTCATCGAGACTGTCAGGGTGGGCGAGGTTTCTGCATTACCTGCGGGGCGCCCATAGCGCCTGAAACATGCGATTGCGGGCACTATATAGACCGAGCTCACAGGTCTACGAGATGGGACGAAAGGAATTGTCACGCCCAATGCAGGGTTTGCAACAGGCATTCTGCTGGTCGCATTGGAGTTTACCGCCAAGTACTGATCCGAAAATACGGACTTGCAGTCGTTGAAGAACTTGAACGCAGTAAGCACAGCGTATTCAAAATGTCGAGGTCGGAGATGTCCGATAAGATCAATTATTACAAACGATTAATTCGCAATGTGTAACACTTCAAATAACAGTTGGATTAAGATGTACCGCAGCTTCCTCGATTGGGAGTGGTATCCGGATACGAACTGCGTACGGCTGGCATTGCATTTTATTTTAAAGGCAAATTACCGGGCCAAGAAGTGGAAGGGTTTAATCATCGACCGCGGACAATTGGTAACCAGCAGAGGACAGCTGTCCGAAGAGACAGGACTTTCGGAGATGCAAATACGCACCGCAATAGACAAGCTGGATAATTGCGGGTTTATAACCAAGTCGGGAACACGCAAATATACTATCATAACTGTCTGTAATTATGACTTATACCAACAAGTACAGGATGGTTTTGATAATGGTTGTCAACCAACAGATAACCAACAAATAACCAGCAAACAACCAACAGATAACCAACAAATAACCACAACTAAAGAATATAAGAAAGAAAGAATAGAAGAATATACACACACACTGGTAGATACTAAAAAGGGGGTTGTAGGGGGAAAAGAGGCGGAGGCTGCGGAACTCATAGGATGGATCGCCACGAACGCGCCATGTATTGCTTCGATGCCTGAGCCCATAACTGCAGCACAGGCCGTGTGGCTGTTGCAGGACTACAACGTGAAAGATATTCGCCGATTGATAGCCACCATGCAAAGCAAGCAGGCATACCTCAAACACACGAATGCCTATACGGCTTTTGTCAGTTACGCAAAACTCGACAAGGCGCTTAAGAATGACCAGCCGCCAAGTGTGCAATCTGGGAAAAAGTATTATACACGGGATGAAGCAATGGCCTACATTCGATTCCGTCGTTTGGGTGGCTCTCTTGAAGATAATTTCACTCTTGAGCGTGTGAATGGGCTGCATCTGTGGTGCTTGAAAGCCCCAGTCTCCTCAGTTAACCTTTAACGAACGATAAAATGAAAGTCATAGTCACCTTTTCGGGAGGCAAGGACAGCTGCATGAGTTATTACGGATTATGCGAATGACCATGACGCACGCTTCGCTTTTTTCGGGTATCGGCGGCTTCGACCTGGCGGCCGAGTGGGCGGGCTGGACGAATGCCTTTAACTGCGAAATCGATCCTTTCTGCCGCCGAATTTTAAAATATCACTTTCCCAATGCAGAACAGTATGCAGACATACGCACGACAGACTTTACTATTTGGAGAGGACGAATTGACGTCCTTACAGGCGGCTTCCCCTGCCAGCCGTTCTCGCTCGCGGGCAAGCGCAAAGGCACGGAGGACGAGCGTTACCTGTGGCCGGAAATGTTGCGGGTTGTTCGGACTGTTCGACCTCGCTGGATCGTGGGCGAGAATGTTTTCGGAATTGTTAATTGGTCGGAAGGAGTGGTCTTCGAGCAGGTGTGTTCTGACTTGGAAACGGCGGGATATGCGGTTCAACCGTACATTATACCGGCTTGCGGTGTCGGGGCTCCCCACCGAAGGGACAGATGCTGGTTCGTCGGGCATCTTGTTGAAAACCCCGTGTGCGTTCGACGCGACGGTGACAAGCCCCAAGAAGAACCCCGTACCGGGCAATTCGGGATGTCTTGCGCAGGAGGTCATGTGCGGGTATGCGGCACGAAGGGGATTGCTGCCCACCGTTCAGACGCAGGGATTGAAACAATGCAAGAACGGCAAGACGGTGTTCATGCCGTTGAGCTTGTTGCCAACGCCTCGCGCTTCGAAGATAACCGGAGGCGATCGCGCGGATTTTTCACCAAGCCTACCGGGACTAATGCTCAAGGGAATGCTCCCGACACCCAAAGCGAACGATTTTCGGAGCGGGATGCCCAACCGTGTGGGAACGAAACACACCCAGCAGCTGAACGACACCGTAGCATACCGGGCTGGACAAACTTCCCAACTCAATCCCCTGTTTGTTGCCGAGATGATGGGGTTCCCGGTGGATTGGACGGTATTACCTTTTCAAATTGGCGAAATGAATCCATCAAAGCCTACGGAAACGCTATCGTGCCTCAAGTAGCATTACAGATTTTTGAAACGATAAATGAATACGAGAACCATGCGAATAGGTTTGGTTGACATAGACGGTCACCACTTCCCGAACCTCGCGCTGATGAAACTGTCAGCTTGGCATAAATCGCAGGGTGATTCGGTGGAGTTCGCCGACCCGATGTTCGGTCGCTACGACCGGGTTTACATGTCGAAGGTTTTCACTTTCACGCCCGATTGTCCGGACATCTACCATTGCGAGGTGATCCGGGGCGGGACGGGATTCCGGGACTATACGACGGTGTTGCCGGAGGAGATCGAGCATATTTGCCCGGATTATTCGCTGTACGGAGTAAATGAGGCATACGGATTCCTTACCCGCGGCTGTCCGAACAGTTGCCCGTGGTGCATTGTTCCGCACAAAGAAGGAACTATCCGGCCCGCGTCCCCGCTACGGGAGTTCATCGGCGACAAACGCCGGGCTGTATTGCTCGACAACAATGTGCTGGCATCGGACTTTGGGCTGGAGCAGATCGAGGAAATAATCCGCATGGGCATCGCGGTTGACTTCAATCAAGGGCTGGACGCCCGGCGGGCCTGCAACGACGCTTACATCCTTGACCTGTTGTCGCGGGTGAAGTGGATTCGGTATATCCGGTTTGCCTGTGATAGACTGTCCCAACTGGAGGCAGTTACAAAGTGTGTCAAAGAGTTGGGGCGTCGAGGCGTTAAGCCATATCGCATTTTCGTCTACTGCCTGATACAAGATGTCGATGAATCATTGGAACGGATTAACGCCCTGCGCAAACTGGAAGTCCGCCCGTTTGCCCAGCCTTACCGGGATTTCGATAATAACATCGAGCCGACAAAGGAGCAGAAACGGTTGGCGCATTGGTGTAACAAGAAATCAGTTTTTTACAGTTGTGAATTTAAAAACTTTAGAGGATGAAAGATCAAGTAACAAGCATCGAGCAGTCGAAGCAGCTGATTGGAATGGGGGTGCCCGCGGAGAAGGCGAGCATGATATATCAAAGTCATTTCACTCAGGGCGTGCCTAAATTGTATGCTCAGCCTTACCAACGGAACGGTTACCCGCCAAAAGAAAAAATACGAGAAGATGTTGTCCCCGCCTTCACGGTCGCCGACCTGCTGGGGTTGTTACCTCCGAAAATTTCATGGCAAGACCCATCTGATGGGAATTTTCGCATGAGGCGATATATGGGCGAGAATGGTATCGAGTGGGTTGTAGACTACGATCGTTTTATCGCTAACGACGTTAGTATTATTAACGTCCTTGTCGAAGCAATCATCCTGCTTGTGTCTACTAAACATGAGTTGAACATATGAAACTGCCTATCGAAGTTCACAACAAATTGATCCCGTTCAAGGGGTTCAGCTGGGCAACATGGTTAGTGTTTGCGTTCACACGCAAAACGAGAGGATGGCATATGGACGAGACTACGCGCCGCCACGAAGGAATCCACTGCGCCCAGCAGATCGAACTGGCCGTGCTGTCCGCGGCAATCCTCCTGCCCGTCGCCATCAGCTACTCGTTCGCGTGGTGGGGCTGGGTGCTGACAGTGGTCGGCATTCTCTTCGCCGGCTGGATTTGCTACGGCATATCGTGGCTGGTCGAGGTGATTATCCCTCCCTATCCGGGCGCGTACTACTACACCTGCTTCGAGACCGAGGCGTACAACCACGAGGATGATCCGGACTACTTGAAGCGGCGCATACCGTTCTGGGGCTGGATTTCCTGTATACCTAATCGGAAAGTTAAACACAAAAAAAACTAATTTATGAATACAGAAACGATGTTTTCATCTAAGACCGATTTATGGGCTACACCACAGGATTTCTATGATAAACTCAATAGTGAATTTAATTTTACACTTGATCCTTGCGCCACCCCGCATAATGCTAAGTGTGTTAAATTCTACACCAAAGAGCAGGACGGGCTCCGACAAGATTGGGGCGGGAATACTGTTTTTTTGCAATCCGCCATACGGTCGGGATATATACGCATGGGTTCGTAAATGCTGCATGGAGGCACAAAAAATTAACACAATAGTTGTAATGTTGATTCCGGCGCGTACAGATACTCGATATTTTCACGAATTTATTTACCACAAAGCACGGGAAATTAGATTTATAAAGGGGAGGCTAAAATTCGGGGGCCAAAAAAATAGTGCTCCGTTCCCGTCAATGGTGGTTGTATTTTAATCCATAAACTGTTTTAAAATTTAAGCACAAAGATAACCAACCATGAAAACAATTTATCTCTGGGTTTCAGGCAAAGGCTGGACACCCTTTCAGTACAATGAACTTTCTGAATTAGCCTCCGAATTTGAGGCGCGCAATATCAAACTGGGCGACGGGTGCGAACTGGGCAACAGGTGCAAACTGGGCGACGAGTGCGAACTGGGCAACAGGTGCAAACTGGGCTACGGGTGCCAACTGGGCTACGGGTGCAAACTGGGCAACGGGTGCAAACTGGGCAACGGGTGCGAACTGGGCAACAGGTGCAAACTGGGCGACTGGTGCCAACTGGGCTACGGGTGCAAACTGGGCAACGGGTGCGAACTGGGCGACGGGTGCAAACTGGGCGACGAGTGCGAACTGGGCAACAGGTGCGAACTGGGCGACGAGTGCGAACTGGGCGACTGGTGCCAACTGGGCTACGGGTGCAAACTGGGCAACGGGTGCGAACTGGGCGACGGGTGCAAACTGGGCGACGAGTGCGAACTGGGCAACAGGTGCGAACTGGGCGACGAGTGCGAACTGGGCAACAGGTGCAAACTGGGCAACGAGTGCGAACTGGGCGACTGGTGCAAACTGGGCGACGAGTGCGATGTTCCGAAATCACTATTTATCAGCGCATCTCGTCATACGGTATCCTATTGGGGTGAGGATGTTATTCAAATAGGATGCAAACGCTACACCATTTCCGAATGGCAGAAGCATTTCCGAAAAATTGGCGAGGCCGAAGGCTATAGTACCGAGCAGATGGAGGAATACAAAGGGTATATAGACCTGATCGCTGCAATGCACAAGACGTGGGCGTTACACTAAAACATCCTAACCATGAAAAGCGAAAAAGCAAAACAATATTTGTTGAAAGTGGTAACACCGATAGCGATGATGTATCCCGCTTGCCGAGCAGGAGACAGAGGAGCGGATGCGGAAGAAAGCGGCGAAGGCATATTGCCGAGACTGTTGCTGTACGGTAGTAGGTAAATGCGGAATAGGATCGGAAAATTGTGTGGCATTACGAGATTTCATCCAAAAACTGAACGAGAATGAAAACGATTGAGGAAAGAGCGGAAGAATGGGTTGATTCTCCAGAGGCAGCCGCCCACCCATACAACAGACGCGGAATGATAGATGCCTATATCGCTGGGAGCAAAGCCAAGTACGAGGAGCTGACGCGCTGGCACGACCCGAAAGAGGAGTTGCCGGAAAAATATAAAGACGTCGAAATCAAGACAGATAAGGGGAAGGTGTCGGTTTGCAACATGGATTTAGATGAACGGGGTCGCCGTTATTGGTACGTAAGCCGAACGGATTATATGATTCCAGATGCGAATATCATCGGCTGGCGGGAAATTCATGAATAAGGCGGAGATATGAAAACCAAACTACTGCGCCGACTGAGGCGGGAGGGGCGTTGTCAGATAAATATCTATTCAGTTCGTAAGGATATGGATGGGACGGTTGTTGGCGTGAGCTATGGGTATAGTTCGGATGAATATGCGAATCTATGGCATTTTGCAATGACCCCCGATGATCTTAAAGAAGAGGCTGCGAGGATATACATGAATCGCCGTGTTTCGGAGCTAAAACAGAAGAGAAAATGAAGAATGAAATTATAGTGTGGGCGTTGCTTTCAATCCTCGGAATCGTTACTGTTTGGCTTATGTATCGCGCCGTGGAAATACACGAACGGCTCAGAAAATCAATCGAAGAACTCAAAAAAGAAATAGAATCCCATGAAAACAGGAATTGAGATGATCACAGAAAGGGAAAGCAAGACATTCACGGCAAATGGATTGTCACGCGAGGAACTGAGACTGAATTACAATGCGGCCTGCAACGCCTATTTGGCTGCTTTCTGCGAAAAGCACGGCTACGACTATGATCCGGCTGCGTGGGTAGGCAACGACCCCGGAGGAATTGCAGAAGTCGGCGATCTATTCGTGAGTATGGCGGATATACTGACGGACATCGACCGGGACGCTCCGGAGGAGGAATACATCAAGTACTATGACTACTGTATGCGTGTTGGGGCAATCGCCAACGGTGAATTAGAAACCCCGAACTACGACAGCTGGCTGCGGGGATGCCCGCGGATTGACGAGGAGCAGATAGCCCGGCTGGAGGAATTGCAGCGGGATGTGCGCTGCGCAGAGATGAATTTAAAAGTCGAGATCGACAGAGTAAACAACCTAAAACAAGAATAACCATGCAGAAGATAATGTTTAACGACCGCTACGGACTGACGGATGCGGTCATCGAGGGGCGACAGACCATGACGAGGAGGCTGGTTAGCGATAGGTTGTGGGAAATATGGACGGATTACGATGACTTTTGTAATTCGGTAATAGGGGGTATTGCGCGTGGTGGCACAAGTGTTTCGCGGGAATACTACCATGAATGCGACTTTTTCAAAGACAAATGCCGCTACAAAGTCGGCGAGGTCGTGGCCGTGGCGCAGAGTTACGAGCAGGTATACCTTCATGGCAATATGGACGCAGATGATGCTATCATAAGGGGCTTGAAATACGACCCCGGAATGTGCAATAAGATGTATGTCCGTGCTGCCTTAATGCCCCACCAAATCCGCATCACCGGAATCCGTTGCGAGCGCTTGCAGGATATTTCGGACGAGGACTGTTTTCGTGAGGGCATTATCGAATCGTGGTACGAATCCACAGATACCACCACGTATGGGTATGCCGACGAGAAAAAGGGAACAGCCGTTGAATTTGACACTCCCCGCAAAGCCTTCGCTTCGCTGATAGACCGGGTGTCGGGTAAAGGTACTTGGGCATCGAACCCATGGGTGGTGGTTTACGAATTCGAATTGGTGAAATGAGCGATTTGATCTGTCAAATAGTCACCCGTAAAATATATGCTTACGTGGCTGAGATATACGGGGCGCCCACGTTTTGGGATGGCAAGTGGTGTCTTATGGTTTATGTACTCTGGCGGGATAATGGGTGCCCAATACGCGAAGGAATGGTGCTAAAGTTCGACACTAAAGAAGAGGCGGAACGGGTGAAAATCGGGACGATAGCGAAGGATAAAACACTTTTTGAATTAGTAAAATAGCAATGAGTATGAATATATTTAAGATACGCATGGGGAAATGCTGGTGCCACGAGCACGCCGCAGGCCATAGATATTTGGAGGTATGGCTATTTGGACGCCTCTATGAATTATTCAGATATAGAGGGGCGTGCAAAGATTGCGACGCTCCGTTTTGAAAAAATAGCGAGATTTTCGCAAAATATCGAAAAACTGAAATAATTATGAGAGAATTTGACTTAGAGGCCGCCAAAGCAGGTGCGGCGGTGTGTACGAAGGATGGGGCGAAAGTACGGATTATATGTTTTGATCGTATTAGCACCAAATTCCCAATCATAGGATTACGCAGAAATACCGACAACGAGGAATATGTTGTAACGTTCACGACTAATGGCCGCAGATTTTACACGAGTAAGGACGGGGGAGATTTGGTGATGCGCGACGACGACTACGCCGAGAAGCTGGCGCGGGGAGAGTACGGGAAGCATATCGACGAAGCCACCGAAAAGGTTGATCCAGTTGTCAAGGAAAACTTAACAGTTGGCCGGGAGTATTGGCGGAGGGTGTATGCGGGGCAGATGATGGCAGCTGCGTTTCCTGTGTTTGTCTCTACTGACTGGCAGGCGAAAGGCGAGTTCGCAAACATACCAACTGAATCATTAATTGCTCGTCAGGCTATCGCCCTCGCCGATGCCCTCCTTGAAGAGCTGGAGAAAACGGAGAAGAAATTATGAAAAAGCAATATAATGAAAGGCCTACAACCATAATAGTTTGGCTGGTCGTAATACTGGCAATAATAGTTATGATCGCCTTTACCGGAATCAAGCCGGCAATGTAAAGGGCTCCCTGATCCGGAGCCCTTTGCGTTTGTGGCGCTCTCAAGCCCCACCTTTGACACATCACTCCAAAGGTAGCAACTTATTTCGATAAAAGCAAATGGGGAGAAGGGCGGAAGGGCGGCCAACTATCGCCGACTATACGGTATGGACAAATGAACTGAGCCGGGAAGAACTGATGATAATTATACATGGCATATGCAATCATCGGATCAACCAAGCGAAGAGGAAGCTCCAGTTTTTGCGGGCGCAGCGCGACAGGCGCCGAGCCACGCGGGGTAAATACAGGGAACCGAATCCGCCTATTTCGTGGCGGAGGTTTAAAACAAAGGAAAGAAATCATATTGACGGACGGCAGCAGGAGTTGCCACTATTTTTATAGAATATGGAGGACGTGTTGTTGCAGGCTCTCAAGGAGGGGAGGGGATTATTTGTTGTTTCGGGCAAAGATTTGCTGGACTTTCACAAGCAAACGATGGCCGATGCCAAGAAGGAAAAAGAATCATTACTAATGAATCGTATGCTCAATGCCGACGAGGTAGCCACTCTTTTATCTACGACACCTAGAAGTTTGCGCCGATGGGATGAAGAAGGCTACCTTAAATCGGTTCGAATAGGCGGAGTTAACAAATGGAGGTATCAGGATGTTCTTAATCTTATGAATGGAGGAGAGGCTGCTAATAAATGACGAATGGTGCAAAAGTGGTGCAATATAGTGAATAGAAAAAGGTTAACGCGTTATAAATTAGTGCGTTAACCTTTTGCTTTGTACCCCCTCAGGGGCTCGAACCCTGGACCCCAACATTAAGAGTGTCGTGCTCTACCAACTGAGCTAAAGAGGCATCAATCCTTTGGGATTGCGAGTGCAAAATTAGTGATATTTTTTATTATTGCAAAAAAATCCTGAAAAAAATCGGGATTTTTTTGCAATAAAAGCTTTTCACGTTATCGCAGAGCCACTTTGGGTTTATTGCATGTCCAGTTTGTCGCTGTTCCATTCCCCCGCAGCATCGGGATAGATGAACGGCCGCGAGTCGCCGGACTTCTTCATGTCCAGGTAACTTTCGTAGAGGTTGATGCCGTTGGACGATTGCGTGGCCAGCGAAAAGGCGATTACCGACGGATGCCGTTTCGAGGCATGGTAGCTGTCCGCCGTACGTTCGGCATATGCCCCCTGCCATTCCGGGGCGTTCGACGGATTGCCGCCGATCCGCCGCGATTCACCGCTGCTGCGGGTGTCGATCGGCGCCTGTACGATCACGTACATTCCCAGCGTGTCGCAGGTGCCATACAGCGTCGGGGACACCGGGCCCGGGAGGAGTTTAAGCGTGTTGTACCCTTGCCCGCGTAAAGCTGCGATTTCGTCTGCTGAGGCATGGGCGGGAACTTCGCGCGTGCGGAGCGTGACGGGTGTGCCGTTCACCGCCAGCTGTCCGTTTTGCACCTCTACGGTGCGGAACCCCAGCGGGACTTCGATATATTCCATGTAACGGCCTTCGTGCTGGGTTTTGACCCGCAAGGTGAAGCGTGTGGTCTTTTCCGGGCTCCAGAGCAGGCTGTCCGGAATACGTGCCAGGAACCGCAGGGTGTCCTCGCCGCGCATGTTGAGTTTGATGTCCTTGTATCCTGTTGCCGAGGTTTTGCCGGCGGGGGACAGCAATTCGTAGTGGACGCGCGACGTGCGCGGGTTGAGGGCTTCGCTCTTGACGACCAGTCCGACTTCGGCCATGACGTTGTCCCCCTCTTCGGTGCTGCGCCATGTCTTGGTGAGTATGTCGCGTACGCGCAATGTGGGCTGGCTCATGACCCATGCCTCCCCGATGGCCGGTGCGGCATCGTTTTTCCAGCTTTCGAGCCTTGCGACCTTCGACGGTGAGCTGAGAATGACCTCCAGCGTGTTACGTCCCTCTTTGGCCTGGCGCGTGAGGTTGAATTCCCCCGGGGCATTGCAGTCGCTGTTGTAGGCTGCCGTTTCGCCGTTTATGCGGATCTCATAGTCGGCCGACGCCCACCCGATCCGGAGCAGCACCTGCCGGTTGGCCCAGGCGAACGGTACGGTGAAATCCGTCGTGAAGCTGTTGCCCTTTTGCGTCCATTCGGTCAGGCGCGTGAAATATTTGTTGTCGCTGCCGTCGGCCTCCGCAGCTTCCCGGGCGGTGGGATAGACGAGCAATTCGCCGCGCATCGGTTCGCGGCCGCAGGTCGGAATATACTCCTGTGCCGCCAGCGTGCAGCACGAAAAAAGTGCTATGATCGAAAGAATACTCCTCATAGGGTTGTTTTTTGTGAACATTCCCTCACGCCCGGCCAAACGAGTTGCCCTTGCGGCCCGGCATATCGAAAATGTTCGTATATTTGTGCACGTAAAGATAGTAAATTTTCCGGAACTTAGATGCCTGCGCTTCCCAAACTCAATTTTCCTGCCATCCGGCTGCGTGCCCGCCGCCGCGAGGAACAGGTCGAGGTGTGGGATGACCTGCGGGGTATTTACCTCGTACTGACTCCCGAGGAGTGGGTGCGGCGCCACCTGATCGCTTACCTCGTTTCGCACTGCGGGGTGCTGCCCAAGCGCGTCGTACAGGAGTATGCCGTGCCGGTTAACGGGCAGCCGCAGCGGGCCGACGTCGTGGTGGTCGGCGACCGTGCCGAGCCGCTGGTGCTGGCCGAATGCAAGGCGCCGGAAATCCGGATCGACGAGCGTACCCTGGCGCAGGCCGTGCGCTACAATTCGGTGCTGGGGGCGCGGTTCGTGATCCTGACCAACGGCCTGCGGCACTACTGCTGCGAGTACCGCGACGGCAAGTACGTCCAGTTGTCGGGGTTCCCCGATTTCTCGGCCCTATAAATTCTTGAAATTCGAATCGATGTAGTGCTGGAAACTCTCCTTGTAGTTTTCACCGATGGGGACGTATTCCGTATCGCTCAGGAACACGCGGCCGCGGACATAGCCTTTGATGCAACGCAGGTTGACGATGTAGGAACGGTGCACGCGCATGAACATATCCGACGGGAGTGCCGCCTCCATGTTCTTGAGCCGGAAAAGCGTGGTGATCGTCGTGCCGTCGGCAAGGTGCATCCGCACGTACTCCCCTTCGCTTTCCAGGTACACGATGTCGCTGATCTTGACCAGCGAAACCTTGTAATCCGCTTTCACGGAGATGTATTCCTTGTCTTTGGGCAGGGCTTCGGGGGTAGCCTCGGGTACTCCCGCACGCTGGTTGTGGCGCAGTTCGTAGAGCGAATTGGCTTTCCCCGCCGAGCGGCTGAAGTCGGCAAAACTGAAGGGTTTGAGCAGATAATCCACGGCGTCGAGCTTGAACCCTTCGACGGCATATTCCGAGTAGGCCGTCGTGAAAATCACCATCGGCCTGTCGACCAGCGAGCGGACGAATTCCACGCCGCTCAGGTCGGGCATGTTGATGTCGACGAATATCAGGTCTACATGCTGCGCGGCCAGGAACTGCTGGGCTTCGAGCGCGTTGTTGCACGTAGCGGCGAGTTCCAGGTACGGGATTTTCTCGATGTAGCCTTTCAGCTGGCGCAGGGCCAGCGGCTCATCGTCTATGGCGATACATTTAAGCATGGAGGGTAGGTATTACGAGTTTTACGGTATAGGTCTCATTGGTTTCCCCGATGTCGAGCGAATAGTTTTTCGGGCCGTAGATCAGCGAGAGGCGTTTTCGGACGTTCTCCAGCCCGATCCCGGCATTGTGCTTCTCCGCCTGCGGGGTGTGGAGGCTGTTGCTGATGGTGCTGACGACCTTGCCGTCGGCGTAGTCGATCCGCATGTGGATGAACGACGGTTTGCTGTAACTCACGCCGTGCTTGAAGGCGTTTTCCACGAATACGATCAGCAACAGCGGCGGGATGGAAACCTGGGGCGGCAGGTCGTGCGGGTATTCCACGCGAATGTCCACGGCGTCGGTGTAGCGAATGCGCATCAGCCCGATGTAATTCTGTACGAACTGGATGTCCCTGTTCAGGGAGATGATCTCGCGCCCCGATTCATAGAGCACATAGCGCATCATCTTCGACAGCTCGATCACGGCATTTTTGGCATATTCGGTGTCGATGTCTATCAGGGCGTGGATGTTGTTGAGCGTGTTCATGAAGAAATGGGGATTTATCTGGTATTTCAGATAGTCCATTTCGGCTTCCAGGTTCTGGCGTTTGAGTTCTTCCATCTGCTGCTCGTCGCGCATCGACTGGTAAATGAGCTTGATACCCGTGTTGGCCCCCGTCATAAAGAATCCCAGCACGACGTTCCAATACATCTCCAGGTTCGAGAACGAGGCTTTCCGGTAGGCGTCGAATGCCTCGGGGTCGCCGTGGGGGAGGAAGTGGTCGGTGAGGTGCTCTTCGTAAACGTCCACCAGCCAGAATACGGCTATGATGAGTGCCAGGTCGCAGAGCAGGTAGGTCTTGTACTTGCGGCGCAGCATGAGCCGCGGGGCGAGGACGGAGTTATGTATGATGAAGATGATGAAGTAGGGGGCTATCTGCCGCCATGCGATGAGCACGTTCTCGAAACTGATGTGCAGTTCCGACATCATCTGCGAATTGAGCACCGGCACCAGGATGATGGCTGCCCACACCATCACGTAGAGCAGGTTTTCTCCGACGGTTTGCTTGCGGGTCATTTTCATGCCGTAAAGATAATAAAAAAAAGTTACCCGGTGCTCCCGGGTAACTTTCGTAAAAAAAGCAGGTAACCGAACTATTAGTGACGCCTCATTGTTGGAATGGATTCAGTGACTATGAAGAATTTGGGATAGAGAATCCAAGTGGTTACCTGCTGAGCCTTTATGTGTATGTTTTTTTATTTGTTCAGTAGCGACGGACTGTATAAATAACGTTTGATACTCCGTTTTGGTGTCTTTTCGAACTCCGTCGGATAAATTATTATTTCCGACACCCGTTCGTATGCCGCCAGGAGCGAGTTCAGTTCCGTGAGGTTGTTCTGCATGATCTGCGGCAGGTCGTTCTTGTCCACGCCTTCCGCCTCGGCCTGTTCGTAGTCGGGGACGACCATCGCCTTGAGCTTGCCGTTGCCCGAGTCGAGTATCAGGGATTCGAGTACGAGGTACATGTTGTTGAGCTTGTCCTCGATCTCCTCGGGATAGATGTTCTGCCCGCTTCCGGAGAGGATCATCGTCTTCGAGCGTCCGCGGATGTAGAGCGTCCCGTCCGGATCCATCGTGCCCATGTCGCCCGTGTGGAGCCAGCCGTCGGGTTCGAGTACCTTCTCCGTATCTTTTTCGTTCTTGTAGTAGCCTTTCATCACATGCTCGCCGCGCACGATGATTTCGCCGGCCACATGCTCCGGGTCGGGCGAGTCGATCCTGACGTCGAGCAGCCCTTTCAGGTAGCGGCCGCAGGAACCCGCCTTGAATTCGTTGTCGGGCGTGAAACTGATGAGCGGCGCGCATTCGGTCATGCCGTAACCGATGGTGATCGGGAACTTGATCTTCATCAGGAACGATTCGGTCTCCTGATTCATCGGGGCGCCGCCGACGATGAATATGTCGACGTTGCCGCCGAAGGCATCCAGCAGTTTTTTCCGGATCACCGAGTAGATGGCCGTGTTGAGCAGCGGGATCTTGACGGCGATCGACATGGGGCCTTTTTCGAGCATCGGCATCACCTGCTTGCGGTAGACCTTTTCGAGGATCATCGGTACGCAGCAGATGATCGTCGGCTTGACCACGGACATGGCTTCCAGCAGGATCTTGGGCGACGGGATTTTACCCAGCAGGGTGATGTGCCCGCCGACGGCCAGCGGCGAAAGGAAATCGAACGCGCAGCCGTAGGCGTGGGCCAGCGGCAGGAACGACAGCGTACGCCCGCCCTTGCGGAAATAATAACTGCCGGTCTGCGTGTTGACCATGCCGCGCGCGAAAAGGACGTTGCCCGTGAGGTTGTTCACCGTGAGCATCACGCCCTTCGAATAACCCGTGGTTCCCGACGTATAGTTGAGCAGGATGACCTCGTCGTTGGGTATTTCGGGGTATTTTATGTCGTTTACGCTGAACCCGCGCGGATATTTCGAACGGTAGTTTTTCAGGATGTCGCGCTGGAACTTGGTGAGCGCCTTGCCGTCGCGTTCGTAGATGGCGTGGAAATCGGTGAGTGAGAATACGGCTTCGATCTGGCGTATCTGGTCTTCTTCGATGACGTCCCAGAAATTGTCGCCCAGGAAGAGCAGCTTGCTCTCCGAGTGGTTGATGATGTGGATGATGTCGGCCGGGGCGAAGTCCTGCAATATCGGGACGATTACGGCGCCGTAGGAGATCGTGGCTATGTAGGTGATGCACCACCGGGGATTGTTGCGTCCGATCAGCGCTATTTTGTCACCTTTCTTCACGCCGGCCTTTTTGAACAGGAGGTGCAGCTTGGCGATCTCCTTGGCCATCTCGTAATACGAGAATGTTTCGCCCTTGAAATAGTCGGTCAGTGCCGGCATTTCCCGGTTCTCGCGAAAACTCGTCTCGTATATTTTTATCAGGTTTTCCTCTAACATGGTTGCGTCCTAGTGTCCGGTACAAAGATAGACTAAAAAAACGATTCTCCAGCAGGATGCCTGCATTTTTTATCCTATTGTGCTTACTTATTGCTATAAAAAGTCCTGAGAGGCAGCTCCCGGAGCCTTATTTGTTTCCTCCCTCGTCCTTGGATTCCCCCGGGGCTGGCTTTACGCGCCGAGGTTTCCAGATGTATATTTTCGATTCGGTGCCGGCCTTCAGCCGCTCGATGTTCTTGCGGTGGGTGTAAATCAGCAGGATGGCGATGATGAACGAAAAAACCACGAACGGCACCAGATGGTTGACCTTCGGCGATATGAGCGTGAAGATCGGGAAGGAACAGCCTGCGACCATCGAAGCGAGCGACACGTAGTGGGTGACCATCAGCACCAGGAACCATACGCCGAAGCAGAGCAGTACGAGCGGGGCGTTGACGCCCATGATGGCCCCGACGAGCGTTGCCACGCCTTTCCCGCCGCGGAACCCGGCGAAAATCGGGAAGATGTGTCCCGCAACGGCGGCGAACACGGCGATGAAGCGCAGGATGTAGAACCAGTTTTCATTGGCCCCGTCGGCGAATACGCTGTCGTATTTCATCAGGTCGATGATCGTCACCGCCACGAACCCCTTCAGGAAATCGAGCCCGAAGACGGGCAGTGCGGCCCGCTTGCCCAGCACGCGCAGCATGTTGGTCGTGCCGGCGTTCTTGCTGCCGTATTCGCGGATGTCGATGCCGTAATATTTCTTGCCGATCCACACGGCGCTCGGAATCGAGCCCAGCAGATAGGCGATGATAATCATGGTGGTAGCGGTGTAATATGTGAGGATCATAATGGTTTTCCAAGGGTTTGTATAATGCAAATATAATTAAAAAATCCGGAAACGGAAGCCCTGCGTGAAAAATCCGCGCCGTTCTGCTGGCGGATTCGGGGGAATATCGTATCTTTGCATACTTTAAATGTATAACAGGGTATGAATACGAAAGCATTACTGGAACCTATGGGCTCGTGGGCGTGGTGGCGCTCGTGGTTTCTGATCTTTTTCGGATGTTCGGTCATGGGTGCCGGCTTCGTGCTGTTTGTGAACCCCTACAATTTCGTACCGGGAGGCGTGTACGGTATGGGTATCGTGCTGCACAACATTTTTCCGTCGATCCAGGTGGGTACGTTCGGCTATATGTTCGACGTGCCGTTGATGCTCGTTGCGATGCTGGTTTTCGGCGGGCAGTTCGGAACGCGTACGGTGCTGGCCGCGCTCTATACGCCCGGCTTTATGAACGTGCTCACACGGCTGGTCTATCCCGACGCCGCGGCGGTCGAGAGCCTCGACCCGTCGCTGTTGCTGGGCGGGCGGCTCGACCTGTCGAACGACCTGCTGCTGACGTGCGTCATCGGCGCCGTGGTCATCGGCGTGGGGCAGGGCATCGTCGTGCGCCAGCAGGCGACCACGGGCGGCACCGACATCGTGGCGATGCTGTTGCAGAAATTCGCGGGTATCAAGTTCTCGTCGGGCATCTTCCTGGCCGACGGTTTCGTCGTGCTGTCCGGCCTGGCCGTCATCGGCTTCGGGCTGGGGACGGGCGAAGCCGCTTCGAACGGCTGGATGCTGACGCTCTATTCGCTCATTACGATTTATATCACCTCGCGTGTGATCGCCTACCTGCTCAACGGTGCGTCGTACGACAAGCTGCTCTTCATCATCAGCGACCACCATCAGGCGCTCAAACGCTTCATCATCGAAGACCTCGACCGCAGTGCGACCTACATCAAGTCGAAGGGGATGTATACGGACGCTTCGCGGGACATGATCTTCCTGGTCGTGAGCCGCAAGGAGGTGCACCTCGTGCAACATAAGATCAAAGAGATCGACCCGGCGGCGTTCGTGGTCGTGACCGATGCCTACGAGACGTTCGGCGAAGGGTTCAAACAGTTCCCCGACAAGAACGAGATACATGCGGAATAACGGAAATTTGGAACGTGGAATTTAAACTCAATACGAATACATTGCGCCCCCTGTCGGGCGCCGGACGCAAACTTTTCGTCGAAACCTACGGCTGCCAGATGAATGTCGGCGACACGGAGGTCGTGGTCGCCCTGATGCAGCGGGAGGGATACGTGTACACCGAGGATATCGGTCAGGCCGATGTCATCCTGATCAACACCTGCTCGATCCGCGACAATGCCGAGCAGCGTATCTGGGGGCGCCTGGCCGAGATGAAACGCTACCGCCGGGCCAAACCGGGGCTCGTCGTGGGCGTCATCGGCTGCATGGCCGAACGCCTCAAGGAGAAATTGGTCGAGGGCCCTTACGGCGTCGACGTCGTGGCCGGGCCGGATGCCTACCGCGACCTGCCGCGCCTGGTGCGCGAGGCCGAGGCGGGCGGCAAGGGCGTGAACGTCCTGCTCTCCACGGAGGAGACCTATGCCGAGATCGCCCCCGTGCGGCTCGACCGCAACGGCGTGAGCGCCTATGTGGCCATCATGCGCGGATGCAATAATTTCTGTTCCTACTGCGTGGTGCCCTATACCCGCGGCCGCGAACGGAGCCGCGACCCGCAAACGATCGTCGCGGAAGCCCGCTCGCTCTTCGAGAACGGATACCGCGAAGTGACGTTGCTGGGGCAGAACGTCAATTCGTACAAGGCCGGCGAGGTGGACTTCCCCGAACTGATGCGCCTCGTGGCGTCGGTTTCGCCGTCGCTGCGCGTGCGCTTCGCCACGTCGCACCCCAAGGACATGAGCGACCGCCTGCTGGAGGTCATGGCCTCGATGCCCAACATCTGCCGCTCGATCCACCTGCCCGCACAATCGGGCGCCTCGTCGATGCTCGGGCGTATGAACCGCAAGTACACCCGCGAATGGTATCTCGGCCGTATCGCCGCCATCCGCCGTTACCTGCCCGATTGCGCCATCACGACCGACCTGATCGCCGGCTTCTCGGGCGAGACCGAGCAGGAACACGAAGCGACGCTTTCGCTCATGCGCGAGGTGGGGTACGAGTTCGCCTACATGTTCAAATACTCGGAGCGTCCCGGGACTTTCGCGCACGAGCACCTGCCGGACGACGTGCCCGACGAGGTGAAGTCGCGGCGGCTTTCGGAGATCATCGCCCTGCAAAACGAACTGGGGCATGCGAGCAACCTGCGCGACGTGGGGCGCGAGTTCGAAGTGCTGGTCGAGGGGCGTTCGAAGCGCGACGAAAAGCAGCTCTCGGGCCGCACGTCGCAGAACAAGGTCGTGGTCTTCGACCGCGGCCGGCACGACGTCGGCGACTATGTGCGCGTGCGTATTACGGGGTGCACCCCGGCGACGCTGTTCGGAGAAGAAATCATTTAAGGATATAATAAACTGAAACGTAAGATGCGATTTGACGAACTTGACCTGGAGGATGAGATCCTCGACGGACTTGACGATATGAATTTTCAGGAGATGACTCCTGTCCAGGAACACACCATCCCGGTGATCCTGGAGGGCCGCGACATCATCGGTTGCGCCCAGACCGGAACCGGCAAGACGGCGGCCTATACGCTGCCGCTGCTCAACAGGCTGTTGATCGAAGGGAACGAAGACAATGTGATAAAATCGGTGATCATCGTGCCGACGCGCGAACTGGCGCAGCAGATCGACCAGCAGTTCCAGGGATTTTCGTACTACCTGCCCGTGTCGACCACGGTCGTATACGGCGGTGGTGACGGCAAGGGCTGGGATGTGCAGAAGCGCGGTATGCTGATGGGTTCGGACGTGGTGATCGCCACCCCCGGGCGCATGATCTCGCACATCCAGAACAGCGGCATCGACCTTTCGCACGTCGAGTGCCTGATCCTCGACGAGGCCGACCGTATGCTCGACATGGGTTTCAGCGAGGACATCATGAAGATCGTCTCCTATATGCCCAAGGATCTGTCTCTTATACACATCTCCGAGCCCACGA
>OJOZ01000380.1_pt1 | contig 21908 bp, 9 predicted proteins | sample 1598381 | NCBI WGS metagenome assembly OJOZ01 (sample SAMN03922476, study PRJEB24848) | human gut metagenome | isolation source: stool sample | host: Homo sapiens | place: Germany | collected 2010-11
GTCGGCAGCGTCAGATGTGTATAAGAGACAGGGGAAGATGAGCGGCTGCAGGAACTACGGCGCGGTGAGCAACGTGGCGACGGCGGGCGTGGCGAGCTATGTGGCCGGTATCGCGGGCATCGTCGACGGCTCGGGCGACGCGGCCGGGGCGATCACGCTGGACGGATGCCACAACCACGGCCCGGTGATGACTTCGCTCGGGCTGGGCAACGCCGTGGCGGGAATTACGGCCTCGGTGATGAAGACCGCGGTCAATACGACCATCAGCAACTGCACCAATGCGGGCGAGATCCGGTTCGACAACGCGGGCGCGTCGGCAGCCCACCGCATCGGCGGCATCGTCGCCTATATCGTGGACAGCTGCCCGACGCTGGTGATCGACAACTGCACCAACAAAGGCACCGTCGTCTCGAACATGAACGGCAACTGCTTCATCGGCGGGATCGCGGGCGTGAACTATGCGGCAGCGATCCGGGATTGCACGAACGAAGCCGAGGTGAAATTCGTGCAGGCCAATGCCGCAGGCGCGGGTTACCTCTGCATCGGCGGCATCGCGGGGCAGACGTACAGCGGGGCGAAGGTCACGGGATGTGCCAACAGGGCGGCCGTCAGCTCCGACAAACTGCAGGTGACCCGCATCGGCGGTATCGTCGGTACGCACAACGCCAGCACGATAGACGACTGTTCGAACAGCGGCGACATCACCCTGGCCTATACGGCGACGGCCAACAACTGGGAGGCCGCAGGCGGCATCGTGGGTTTCTACGACGGCACGGACGGCACGGCGGTGACCAACGGCTGCACGAACAGCGGCAAGGTCTGGGCGACGGTAAATTCCAGCAACGCCAATATCGGCGCCGGAGGCATCGCGGGCATCATCAAGTCGGGCAATGCGACCAACAACACCAACGACGGTGCGGTCTGGATGCACAATGCCCAGGCGGGCAAGAGCTCCTATGCGGGCGGCATCGTCGGCTACGACTACAATACCAAGGACAAGTCGGCCGTCACGGGCAATGTCAACAACGGTGCGGTACAGGCCACCGTCGAGGGCACTTCGGCGCTGCTGGCGGCCGGGGGCATCATCGGGCGCAACGACGTGGGCGCCGTGTCCGGATGCAGGAATTTCGGCGCGGTGGCATGTGCGCTGCATGCGGGGGCGCTCGTGGGCTGGAACAAGAAAAGCGTGGAGGACAGCGCCGCAGGCGGTTCGGTGAACGGCACGGCACTCACCGGGACGAACTATGCGGAACTGGCGGTCGGCTTCCAGGACGGGGGCTCGTCGTCGGGCATCACCTTCGGGGAGAAATAGCCCGGCAAATCATTAATTACTTAACTGAAAGAAACCTATTATGAAAAGAGTCCTTACGACACTTTTGAAAAGTGTATGTATAATTGCTCAGGTGTTGTGCGGGATGGACGCGCAGGCGCAGGGCAACCTCGTAACGGGTGCGGTCAGGGATGCGAAGGGCGAACCGGTGATCGGCGCCACCGTCATCGTGAAGGGAACCGCAACCGGCGCGACATCCGGGGCCGACGGCCGCTATTCGATCCAGGCGGGCCCCGATGCGACGCTCGAATTCAGCTTCATAGGCTACAAGAAACAGGAGGTGCCCGTAGGTACCCGCTCGGTGATCGACGTTGTGCTCGAAGAGGATGCGCTGATGGTGGACGACGTGGTGGTGATCGGCTACGGCACGCAGTCGCGCCGCACGATCACGGCCGCAGTTTCGAAGGTGGACGGCGAGAAACTCGCCGGCGCACCGGTCAACTCCATCGGCGATGCCCTGAAGGGACGTGTCGGCGGCGTGCGCGTATCGTCGGCCGACAACCAGCCGGGTTCCGACCCCGTGTTCCTGATCCGCGGCGGTTCGTCGATCAACCAGTCGAACGCCCCGATCATCATCATCGACGGCGTGAACCGTGAAATGACCGGCCTGAATCCCAACGACATCGAGTCGATCGAGGTGCTGAAGGACGCCGCTTCGGCGGGTATCTACGGCGCCCGCGCCTCGAACGGCGTAATCCTCATCACGACCAAGAAGGGCAGCATGGCACGGGGCCCGCAGGTGACATTCGAGGCGCAGGCCGCATGGACTTCGCCTGCCGTGAGGTTCGACCTGATGAACGGCGGCGACTACCTGCGCACGATGCGCACGATGCTGAACGAATACCCTTCGACCTACGCCTACGGCTCGGGCATCCTGACGGGCGCCAACTCCGCCGGCATCGGCAACGGCGACAATTCGGTGTGGACGCCCAAATTCGTGGATACGCCGGCCGATGTCCCCGCAGGCTGGAAGGTGATGGTCGACCCCATCGACCACTCGAAACTGATCGCCTACCAGGACAACGACCAGCAGAAGCAATGGTTCGACGACTCGTACTGGATGAACTACTACGTCGGCGTGAACGGCGGCAACGACAAGGTGCAGTATGCCGCGTCGGCCGGCTACACGAAGGACGGCGGCATCGGCATCAACACCGATTTCTCGCGTTTCACCTTCCACGGCAACACCTCGTTCAAGATACTCAGGAACCTGAAGGCGACGACCGTGTTCGACTACTCGGAAACGAAGGGCAACACGCTCCCCTCGTCGGGTATCGCCACTTACTGGACGACCGTGGGCCGCGGCATGTTCATGCCCGCCACGCACCGCGACTACCTGGACGACGGCACGCCCGCCCAGGGAACCAACAACACGACCATCTCGGCCGCATGGTTCGACCGTTACTATACGAGCAACTACACGGCACGCCGCATGACGGCCAATTTCAACCTCGAATGGGAAATCGTCGACGGGCTGCGCGCCGTGATGCAGGTTGCCAACCACAACTATTACAGGATCGACAACCAGCGCCTGGCGGGCAACGCAATCTCCAACCAGCGCCGCACCTACGAGAAGTGGGGGCAGACCAACCGCTTCAGCACGCAGGGCTACCTGAACTACCGCAAGACCTTCGCGCAGGATCATACGATCGAGGGCACGGTCGGGTTCGACTACATGAAAAACACGGTCAACGGCCTTTCGCTGACGGTCACGGGCGCCGATTCGGACAAGGTGCCGACGCTGGCCGCAGGGACGGACGCCACGGGCTGGGCGGACACCAACACCAACGAGGCGCTCTCCTCCTATTTCGGGCGTCTGAACTACGACTACAAGAAGAAGTACCTCTTCATGTTCACGTTCCGCGCCGACGGCTCGTCGAAATTCGCCGAGGGAAACCGCTGGGGATATTTCCCTGCGGCGTCGGCCGGCTGGGTGGTCTCGGAGGAGAAATTCTGGAACGTGCGCAATTTCAACAGCTTCAAGATACGCGCCTCGTATGGCCTGACGGGTAACAACTACATCGGCCTTTACGATGCCTACGGAGGGTTCGGCGCAACGTCGATCTACAACGGTGCGAGCGCCATCCTGCCCACGGCGCTGCCCAACATGAGGCTCAAATGGGAGACCACCCATCAGCTGGACATCGGCGTCGACATGGGATTCTTCAACGACCGCATCCGCCTGATGGCCGACTATTACAACAAGAAGACCACCGACCTGCTTTTCAGCGTCACGCTGCCCGATACGTCGGGTTACGGCTCGGCCCGGCAGAACGTCGGTTCGGTACGCTTCTACGGCGCTGAGGTGGAACTCTCGACGGTGAACATCCAGAGCAAGAACTTCACCTGGACGACCGACTTCACCTACTCGTTCAACATGAACAAGGTGTTGTCGCTCCCCGACGAGTACAGGTACAAGGACGTCGACGGCAAGGATGCATGGCGTATCGGCGGGTACACGATGTCGGAGACGGGATTCCGTTTCGGCGGCACGGCTGTCGGCGAACGCATGGGGCGCATCTACGGCTACAAGACCGCCTACATCATCGAAACCGAGGCGCAGGCCGACGCGGCGCTGTACGACGTCAATTCACACGGCATCCGCCGTTCGGACGGCCGTTCTATCGCCGGCCGCAAGGACATCGGCGACTACGAATGGCTCAACCGCGCCGGGTCGGCGCGTACGGCGGACGGCAGCGAGCAGATCAACGACGAGGACATGTTCCTGCTGGGGTACGTGACGCCCCACTCCACCGGCGGTATGAACAATACCTTCAAGTACAGGAACCTCTCGCTGTCGGTCTACGTCGACTATGCGCTGGGGCACTCGGTCTACAACTACATGTATACGCGCGGCCTGCAAACCTCGATGGGCAACTGCAACTGGAACCTCATCTACGATGCGAACGACTGCTGGCAGAAGCCGGGCGACAACACCAAGCTGGCGCGCCTGTCGGCCAACGACGCCGACGGCGGCAACAAGAACTATTCGCGCATCTCGGACATCAACGTGCAGAAGGGCGATTACCTCTGTCTGCGCGACGTGACGCTGTCGTACAGCTTCCCCAAGCGGTGGATCGGCAAGCTCGGGCTGGGCAACCTGACGGTCTCGGTATCGGGCAACACGCTGGTATACTGGACGAAGGTCAAGGGCGTGTCGCCCGAGTCGGCGGTGGCCTCCTCGGGATCGAGCACGGGCATGTACAGCGCGGTGAACACCAGCTCGGCCGATTATAACATTTACCCGCCCACGCGCAAGGTGATGTTCAGCCTGAAGGCCACATTCTGAACGGGATGATTCTCAACAACTAAATCGAATATACGAATATGAAATTCCATAAGCTATATATTGCAGCGATAGGCGCCGCCTCGATGGCGATGGCGGGGTGCGAGCTCGATATCGTCAACTCCGACCAGCTCAACACGACGAACATGTGGGTGGACGAAAGCGATGTCACGGGCGCGACGACGGGTATCTATTTCGAATTGCGCAACGCCTTCCGGCAGAATTACACGAACCAGTTCTTCTGGGGCGAACTGCGCGTCGGGCCCGCCATGTGGGATCGCGGTACGAACCGTTCGCTGATGGACTCGGACATGCTGGAAGTACTGCACAGCCTGCTCAACGGAGGCACGTCGTCGGTAAGCTGGACGAACCTCTACACCTGTATCAACCAGTGCAACTCGGTGATAAAGTACGCGCCGTCGGTCGAAATGTCCGACCAGACGCGCAGCTACTGCCTCGGGAACGCCTATTTCGTCCGGGCATACGTCTACTACTGGATCGCCCGCGTATGGGGCGACGCACCCGTCATCCTGACGCCCACCGAGAGCACCGGGCGGGAGATCTACCCTTCGCGTTCGCCCAGGGCCGAGGTCTACGCCCAGGTGGCGCAGGACATCGAAAGCGCGCTCACGCACATCACTTCCAACGCCCAGGGCTGCTATTATGCCACGGTGGACAACATCAACATGCTGAAGGCCGACTTCGCGCTGTGGATGTACGCCGTACAGAAAGGCGGCGATTCCTACCTGACGATGGCCGGGGAGGCGCTCGACGCCGTTACGCGCACGCCGCTGCTCGGCAAGTTCGCCGATGTGTTCGACGTGAAGAACAAGGCCAACAAGGAGATCGCCTTCGCGCTTCATGTCGATGCGACGAACGAGGTGCATTCGGCCAGCTACATCCAGCGCTTCATCTGGGGCTCGACGCAGGTCAAGGCCTCCTACCGCAACGTCGAGGGCGGCGTGCCGGTATCGAGCAACCAGTGGTTCTGTTATGCGGACGAATTCATCGGCGAACTGAAACGGAACAAGGAGCAGAACAACGACCAGCGCAGCGACGTGACCTATATGGAGCGCACGGGCGTGAGCGACATGTACGAAAAGGTCGGATGGCCCAACAAGTTCACGGGCGACTGGTCTTCGGGAACGCTGCTCTACGACGACGACCTGATCCTCTACCGGTATGCGCAGTACTATATGTTCCGTGCCGAGCTGTACTATTACAGGAAACAGTACAAGGAGGCGCTCGGGGAGCTGAACGTGGTCGCCCAGCGCGCCTACGGGAAGGCGGACTTCTACACCTCGGCCACGCAGCAGGACGTGCTCGAAGCGCTGGCTGCGGAGAACCGCTGGGAATTCGCCGAGGAGGGCAACCTGTGGTTCACCTACATCCGCCTGGGTTACATCGACACCTACTGCCCGCTCAAATACTGGCCCAATACGGGTGTCGAGGGCGGCGTGGGCGGTTCGACGAACCCCAACATCTACCTCTTCCCGATCTCGACCTCGGCGATCAACAAGAACAGCAACCTCAGGCAGACCGAAGGCTGGTCTTAATCCATTTACCCAACAGAAAACTATTCAGCTATGAGAAAATTCATATCCGGCCTGCTCGCCATCGCCGCCGCGGCATTCACAGGCTGTTACGAGTCGGGCACCGATGCGGACAACACGAGCCGGGAGGCGCGCATCTCGATTTCGCCCGCCGCGATCGGGTTCGATGCCGACGGGCGGACGACGGACGGACTGGCGTTCGGCACATACATCGTGACGGTGAACCCCTACGGCAAAATGTATAGCGACTGGTATGCCGAACTGGTCGGCACCGACTGGGCCACGCTCGACTACCATACGGCCTCGCCCGACGGCGCGGTCGAAAAGGCGCTGCGGATCACCTGCTCCGCGAACACGGACTACAAGCGCACGGGAACGCTGCGCGTAACGCTCTCCAAGACGGGCGAAAGCGTCGATTTTCCGATCACGCAGGTCGGGCTCAAACCCGATGCCACGCTCACCCTCTCGACGGAATCGGACATCGAAATGATGGCCCTGGAGCCTGCCGAGGTGACTGTGGCCTTCGAGACCAACATGCCCGCCTCGACCGTCACGGCCGAGCTGGAAGAGGGCGTGGAGTGGCTCACCTGCACGCTCGACAGGGAGGCCGGGACGATCGTCCTCGCGGCTTCGGACAACACCTCGCCCACCGACATGCGGGAGGCGACGGTGACCGTGAGCGCCGGGACGGAGGATACGAGCCTCGCCACAAGGCAGATCAAGGTGCGGCAGCTGGCCAACGAAACCTACCTGTTTATTTACGGGTCGGGCATACCCCACTTTGCGGCCTTCGGCGATGCCGCACAGATGAACAAGAACGACCTGGTGTTCGGCCTCGACCACTATTTCCGCAGCGGCAAGGTGATCCTCTCGACTTCGCGTACGCCGGACGCCTATCCGCGCTATGCGCTGACGGCTGACGGCAAACTCGCCGTACTGGCCGACGCGGCTGCCGAGGCCGCGGCGCCCGAGCTCACGTTCGGCATTGCGGGGATGAATGCCCTGCGCGTGACGATCGCGCTCGACGACGACAACAACGTGGTGGCAGCCGACTCGAAGGCCGAGTTCACGCGCATCTCGACCGTGAACAGCATGCCCGAATCGGAACTGGCCGGCTACCCCACCAAGGAATACGTCACGCGTGACGGAAAGACCAAGACGTGGATGACGACCGGCCTGCACTGGAACGGCGGCGCGGCGATGGGCACCTACAAGCTGGGCAGCGGTCTGGTCGGGGGCTCGAAGACGGGCGGTTACGACGAAGCGGAGTATTCGATGCGCAACCCGGCCTATGACACCGAGGAGAACGGCGGTACGCTCAAGGAGCTGATGATGCCCGACGGCGTGACGACGCGCGCTTCGGTCTACGGACGCCTTTACAGTTCGTACGAAACGCTGACGGGCGACCCGGCCGGCGCGCTGAGCCCAGCCCTGCTGATGCCCTTCCCGCTGGGAGGCGCCGGGACGGTGGTCGTGGATGCCGTGGGCAACAGCATCACGCTGGAACCGATCCTCAAGGCCGACCTGAAAGACTACGCAGCCTCCGACGGCGGCAATACGCAGGCCGAGGCCGACCACCCGTCGCTCTCGATGCAGGTGCAGGGCATCTGTCCCTACGGCTGGCATATCGCCAACATGTCCGACTGGAAAGACCTGATCTACGCGGTGGCGGAGTCGTCGAAGAGCTATTCGGACTACCCCGTGGCGGCTGCGACGGCATCGTACGGCGCCATGACCTCGGGCAATGCGGCCAATGTGGCGGCGCACCTGCGCTGCAAGGAGTGGCAGGACGCCGAGTTCAACCCCGCGACCGCCATTTCGAACGGTGCCGAGGCCTTCGCTTTCAACCTCTACCCGCAGGGGTGGCGTCTCTACAAGAGCGGCTATGACTACTGTGCCAACTCGGGCAACGTGCGCTTCTACTGCCTGATTCCGATGATGGGACAGACCACGGCCTCGAAGATGGCCCTGTGGCGCGCCTACTGTACGACCTCGGCCGATATGGTATTCGACGACGGGTTCGACGTGGGCAACGGTTCGGGAGCCGCGGTGCGCTGTGTGAAAAATTACGAGAATTTCTGAATCCGGAGCGGGCCGGACGGGAGAACGCCCCAGTCCGGCCCGGGCTCCGGCCATGGAACGACAACGAATAAAAAAAAGAAAAACCTATGAAATACTATAAAATGCTTATGCTCCTCACCCTTGTCGCAGCCGGCCTGGCGGCAGGATGCAGCGACGACGAAGATCCGCTGAAGGACTGGACGGGGCCGTCGAAGCCCGGCACCGAGATCAAAACCCCGGCCGAGGTCGGCAACCGTGTCGTCGCGCACCGCGGCGGTTCGACGGAGGCCGGGACACGGCAGTTCCCCGACAATTCGGTGGCGGCGCTCAACTATGCCATCGGGCTGGGCTGCTACGCGTCGGAGTGCGACATCTACCTTACGAAGGACGACGATGTCGTGGTGGCGCACGCATCGGCGGGGTGTTACATCAACAACCTCAAGCCGTGGGAGCATACGCTCGCCGAACTGCGTGCCGCCGGGACGCTGGCCAACGGGGAACAGCTGCCCTCGCTGGCCGACTTCATCGACGTGGTGCTCGAGGCGGGAACCACGCGCCTGTGGCTCGACGTGAAGAACATTACCATCGACGGCAAATCGACCGAAGAGGGGCGCGAGGCTTCGGCCAGGGCGTGTGAGAGGGCGTGCGAGATCATCGAAGAGATGGGCGCGCAGAATTTCTGCGAGTTCATCGTCACGGGCAATGCGACGAAAATCAGTTCGAGCAGCCCCGTCACCATCTGGCAGCGTTCGCTCGCCGCGGCGGGCGCCGTGGGCAGCAATGCCGGGTGGATGAGCTTCCGCAACCCGGCCGATTACATCTCCTACGGCTATCCGTGGGCGAACCTCTCGACCGAAAACCTCTATTTCGAGGGGAAGACCGTGAACAAGAACGGTTATTCGGTGCAGAAATTCCTCGATGCGGGGCTGAAGCTCAGCGTATACAATGCCGACCTGGATGTCGACATGGATTACTACCTGGCCTACAAGGACAAACTCTACGCCATCTGCACGAACTACCCCCGCAAGCTGCTGGGCAAATGGAACTGACCGAACCGTTCCGTATCCTGCCCGGCACCTGTGCCGGAGGTGCGGCCGGGATGATATCCGGGCTTTGAAGCCCGGATATTTTTATTACCTTTAGCCCTGCGCAGCTTCGTCCTCGACCCGTATTTCCCGGGATTCCAGAAAAAATGCACTTTTTCGAAAAAAAAGTGAAAACAGACTAGGTATTTTTGTGCCTATGGCTGTATAGTATAGGTAACACCCTAAAAGTATACATATTGGAACGCCATACAGATACCCCTACCATAACCGACATGGAGGGACTGCTATACAGATACCTCGTCCGCCGGACGAGCGGGGCCGAAGACCGGGAGGTATATGCCTGGCTCGAAGCCTCGGAGAAGAACCGCAGCCTGTTTTTCGAAGTCGCGGCCGTATGGAGCGCACACAGGACGCTCGCCTCCCCCGCCACCGGCGAGCGCTGCGATGCCATGCTGAGGCGGCTCAACGCGCGTATCGACGCCGACGTCGCCATGCAGCGCCCCGCGCGGTTCGCATGGCGGCGTTGGATGTCCGCAGCGGCTGCGGCAGCCGTGGTCGTGATCGCGGTCGCGGCAGCCTGGCTGGCAGGTGTGCGCTTGCCGGAAGCCGGGCGGTTCCAGTCCTATGCCAACCATACCGGCGACGTGGCCGTCCTGCATCTGGAGGACGGGACGCAGGTGTGGCTGCAAGACGGCACCGAGTTGCGCTATGCCGTAGGCAAGGGGGACGGGGTGCGGATCGTGCGGCTCGACGGCGAGGCCTATTTCGACGTGTCGCACGATGCGCGGCATCCCTTCGTCGTGGAGACCCGCGAGCTGGCGATCCGGGTGCTGGGCACGGCCTTCAATGTCCGGGCGCTCGCCGGCGACCCGTTCACGGAGGTGGTGCTCGAACGCGGCGCCGTACGCCTCGAAACCCCCGGCGGCGACAACCTCGTGCGGCTGCATCCCAACCAGCGCGCCGTGTACGACGCCCGGATGGGCGACATGGAGGTGGCCGAAATCAACGCGCCTCTCTATGTGACCAGGCGTTACAACCTGGTCACGATGAAGGGCGCCACGATCACGGAGATCATCGCCGGCATCGAAAAGAGCTACGGCGTACGCATACGCATCATGTCGCCCGACGACGGCAAACGCTACGACATCAACTACCTGCGGAGCAATTCGCTCGAGGAGGTCGTCGACATCGTCGAGTTCATGACCGGAACGCATTGCGAGGTGATCCGCAACGAATGATACGGGGCCTGCGGCCGACCACCGCAGGCCTTTTGCACCGCACAACCCGGAACACGCTTCACGAACCTTAAAATATGAAGAAAAATTCCATCCCCAAGCTGGAATTGGTATTTCTTCTCCTGTTGACCGGCATGTGTCCGCAGGCCCATGCTACGGATGACGGCAGAAATGCCTCGCCACAAAAGACCTACGCTGTGGATCTCACGCTCGGATCCGCAACGGTGCTGACCTTCACGGAGGCCGTCACCTCACAGACGGGCGTACTGTTCTCCTACGAATCGGCACTGTCGCAGATGCCGCTCGGCGACGTGTCGGTGCATGAAACCGCGGCGCCGCTGGAACATATCCTGGAAAAGGTATTCAAGGGACGGGGATTCCGTTACAAGGTCGTCGACCGCATCGTGGTGCTGACCTACGACACAGATTCCGCGCGTTCGCAGCTGGTACTCGTGACGGGGCGCGTCAAGGACGGCTCGGGGATGCCGCTGGTCGGCGCCTCGGTCGTCGTGAAGGATACGATGCGGGGCGTTTCGGCCGGGGCGGAGGGCAATTACCGGATCTTCGCCGATCCGGACGCCACCCTCGTTTTCTCATACATAGGCTATGCCGACCGGGAGGAACGCATCGGGACGAGGTCGGCCATCGACGTCGTACTGGAGGAATACGAAGCCGTGCTCGAGGACGTGGTGGTGGTCGGATACGGCACGCAGTCGCGCAGGACGGTGACTGCGGCCATCAGCAAATTCGACGGGCATCTCCTGGAGGGTATCCCCGTCAATTCGGTCGGCGACGCCCTGAAGGGACGCATCCCCGGCGTGAGGGTCGCCACGACCGATGCGACACCGGGCGCAGACCCCAAATTCCTGATCCGCGGCGGATCGTCGATCAACCAGTCGAACGACCCGATCGTGCTGGTCGACGGCGTAGTCCGCGAAATGGCCGGGCTGAATCCCAACGACATCGAATCCGTTTCGTTCCTCAAGGATGCCGCGGCGGCGGGCATCTACGGTTCCCGCGCGTCGAACGGCGTGATCCTCATCACCACGAAGAAAGGTTCGAAGCACCTCGGCCCCCGGATCGTATTCGAGGGGCAGTGGGCCTGGGCGTCGCCCGCCACGAAGTTCGACCTGATGAACGCCCGCGATTACATCCTCACGGTGCGTCCGGCGCTCATGGAGGGGTATTGCGGCGGCATGGATCCGGCATCGGTGCTGGGCGGCGAACAGTCGGCAGGCACGGGCAATACGGCCAAATCGCTCTGGACGACCCGTTACCTCCGGCCGGACGAGCAGGTTCCCGCCGGCTACCAATGGGTCGAAGACCCGGTGAACCCCGGGCGCATCATCGTCTTCGAGGACAACGACCAGCAGAGCCAATGGTTCGGCGACGCATGTTGGCAGAATTACTACGTCGGCATCGACGGGGGCGGCGACAACATCCAATACGCCGCCTCGGCGGGTTATACGGACGACAGCGGGATCGGGATCACGACGGGCTATTCGCGCTTCACGTTCCACGGCAACACGACCTTCCAGGTGACGCGGCGGCTCAGGGCCTCGACGACATTCGACTATTCGCAGATCGAGCAGCAGACCTTCGAGAGTGCGCCGCTCAGCCTGCGCAACTCGGTCATACGCGGGCTCTCCGTCCCCAACACCCACCGCGACTGGTACGGCGAGGAGGCGGGCGAGGAGCTGGCGGGCACGCCCGCGCTGGGCACCAACAACACGACGATACCGGCCGCCTACTACGCCTATTACTACCACAATGCCGGGTCGACGATCAAGCGTTCGACGGCCACGATCAACCTCGACTGGGAGGTGTTCGACGGGCTGCGCCTGGTCGGGCAGTTCACCAACTACAACCGCCATACGCGCAGCTATTTCTATGTCGAGGACAACCCCACGACGGGCTCGAACATACGGCCCATGAAGGAGGGCTTTTCGGAGACCAACCGCATGGATTTCCAGGCCTATGCCGACTACAAGGGTACGTTCGGCAACGGGCACCGCCTGGGTGCCGTGGCGGGCTACGAATACATGCTCGACAAACTCAACAGCTTCGACGTGCGGGTGCAGGGTGCCGTGTCGGACAAGCTGCCCGTGCTCGACGCCGGGACTTCGAACATCGCCAACTATCCGAAGAGTACCCGCACGCGGGAGTGCCTGATCTCCTATTTCGGGCGTGTGAACTACGACTACGGCGGGCGTTACCTCCTCGCCGCGACGATGCGCATCGACGGTTCGTCGAAATTCGCCGCAGGCCACCGCTGGGGCTATTTCCCGGCGGCATCGGCCGGATGGGTGGTCAGCAAGGAGGGGTTCTGGCCCGAAAACAGTGCGGTCAGCATGCTCAAGGCGCGCGTGAGCTACGGGCTGACGGGCAACAACGGGATCGGGCTGTACGACACCTACGGCAGCTACAATTCGCTCTACACCTACAACGGCAACGCGACCACCACGACCAATACGATGCCCAACAACGGCCTGATCTGGGAGAAGACCCTCCAGTTCAACGCCGGCATCGACCTCGGGCTGCTGGACAACCGCATCACGCTGGCGCTCGACTATTACAACAAGGAGACGCGCGACCTGCTGTTCGACGTCAGCCTCCCCAATACGACGGGCTACAACTCGGTTTCGACCAACCTGGGGCGCGTCAGGTTCTACGGCACGGAACTGTCTCTGTCGTCGGTCAACATCGACCGCAAGGGTTTTTCGTGGAGGACGGATTTCACGTACAGCTACAACATGAACCGCGTGCTCGAACTGCCCGACAACGGCAATCCCCGCAACCGCATCAACGGCATCTCGGTCGGTGATGGGAGCCAGTTCGGGGGCATCGCCGAGGGCGAGCGCATGGGGCGTATCTTCGGCTATGTCGCAGAGCGCATCATCGAGACGCAGGAGGAGGCCGACGCGGCCCGGTACGACACGCAGTCGCGCGGCTACCGGCGCAGCGACCGGCGGCAGATAGCCGGGCGCAAGGACATCGGCGACTACGAGTGGAAAGACCGTCCGGGATCGACGCGCATGGACGGCCGGCAGATCATCAACGCCGAAGACCAGTTCCTGCTGGGGTATGCCCTGCCCCACTCGACGGGCGGCATCGGCAATACGTTCCGTTACCGGAACTGGACGCTGAACGTCTACATGGACTATGCCCTGGGACATTCGGTGCGCAACGACATGCAGATGCGCTACTTCCAGTCGACGATGGGCAACTGCAACTACAACCTGGTGAACGAGGTGAAAAAATGCTGGTCGCAGCCGGGCGACGACACGCGCTACGCCCGTTTCACGGCCAACGATACGGACTGGGGCAACCGCAACTACGGGCGCACGTCCGACATATTCGTCGAGAAGGCCGACTACCTCTGCCTGCGCGATGTTTCGCTCTCGTGGTCGCTCCCGAAGGCGTGGCTGCGCAAACTGCACATAAGCGACGTGACGCTCACCGTCTCGGGCAACACGCTCTGCTACTGGACGGCCGTGCACGGGGTCTCGCCCGAGGCCGCGACCACCGGCGGCCTCTACACCGCGTCGTCGACCTACGACACCGGGTTCAGTCCCTACCCGCCGACGCGCAAAGTGCTCTTCACGGCCAAACTCACGTTCTGACACCCTACTGCCATGAAAACGAAATTCGGAAAGACTATAGCCGGAGTCGCGCTGCTGTTCTGCGCATACGGGGCGGGCGGCTGCCACGGCGACCTGGACATCATGCAGGACAACAAGCTCTCGGCCAGCAACATGTGGAAAGAGGAGAGCGACGCCACGTCGGCCACCTACGGGCTGTACGTCTACCTGCGCAGTGCGCTCAAGAGCATGAACGACGTCTACCTCTGCTGGGGCGAGCTGCGCAACGGGCTGTGGGGCCCGGGGACGCACAACACGCTCAACGGCGTCGACCAGTCGCAGGTGCGCACCAGCACCATGAGTTCGGTCAACGAGTATGCCGACTGGACGGCGCTCTACACGACGGTCAACCAGGCAAACCTGGTCATCAGGCATGTTCCTGCGATGGGGTTGAAGGAGAAACCGCGGGCCTTCTGTCTGGGGAACGCCCACTTCATCCGCGCGTACTGCTTCTTCCAGATCGCACGCATCTGGGGCGATGCCCCGCTGCCGCTCTGGGGCTACGAATCGACCGACACGGAGCTGTTCCTCGGACGCACCCCCGTCTCGGAAGTGCTGATGCGCGTGGAACGCGACATTGCCGACGCGGAAAGGTACGTCGCCGATACGTCGGACAAGACCGTGGCCACGCCGGCCGCCGTGGCGATACTGAAGGCCGACTATGCCCTGTGGATGTACCGTATGCAGGCCGGGGGCGAGGCTTACCTGGCGATGGCCCAAGAGGCGCTCGGGGAACTCGGCCTGTCGGACGCCCTGCTCGAGCCCGCGTATGCCGATATTTTCAGTTCGTCGAACAAATGCGGCCGCGAGGTCATTTTCGCCGTGCACCAGGATGTGTCGGAAGCCCTGAACGGCCCGGCCTACTACCTCGGCTGGAACGAGAGTTACGTCGAAGCGGCCTACCGCAACAACCCCGTCCCCACCACCGGGGGCAACCAGTGGTGGTGGTATACCGACACCTACCGGGCCCTGCTGCAGGCCGACCCCGCCGATACGCGTGCAGCGCTGACCTGCCGCACGGCCGATTACGGCACGGGCGGCCGCAGGATCGGCTGGACGGAGAAACTGATGGGGCGCGTGGACAACGGCACACGCATTTTCGACTCGGATTTCATCCTTTACCGCTACGGCGAAGCCTTCCTGATGGCGGCCGAAGCCCGGTATTACGGGAAGGACTACGCGGGTGCGCTCGAAGCCCTGGCACCGCTGGCCGCCAGGGCCTACGGGCGGAAGGATTACTACACCGACACGTCGCCCGAAGCCGTCCTGCAGGCGATCGTCGACGAATACCTCAGGGAGATGGTCGGCGAAGGCCGCACCTGGTGGATGCTCCTGCGCACGGACAAGATATGGGAGTACAGCGCCGACATCGCGGCGCAGCGCGACAAGAACCCCAACATACTGCTATGGCCCATCACGCAGGCGGCCATGAGCCGAAATTACAACCTCACGCAGACCGAAGGCTGGTATTGACCGCCCGGGACGGAACGCCGCCGTATAGGGGCGGCGACGGGGTTCCCGCAAGGCGGGAGGAGGAACCTGCGCCCGGGAGGCGACGTGCCTGCAACCGCGCCTGTGAACCGGCAAGAAAAATGCCGCGCCCTTTTCGGGGCGCGGCATCGCTTTTAGGAAGCGGGAGGGTCAGAAGCCTATGAAGTCGGTCTGGAGCTTCGAGGTGCGGTAGGTGTTGCCCATGCCGTCCTCCGCCACGATTTCGAAATCGGCGGTCTCGGGCGTTCCCGACGCCAGGTTCCCGTAATAGTAATGGTCGAGGTTCTTGCCCCAGGTCGTGCCCACGCTCTTGCTGTAATAGAGCACGTGGTAGGCATAGGCCCAGTAGTCGTAGGTCTTGACGCGGGTCATGTCGCAGACCTTCGTGCCGTTCTGCCAGAGCGAGACTTTCCAGTTGCCCGAGGCGTCGGAGTTCCAGACGTTGGCCACGATGCACTTCGCATCGTTCATGGCCGGGGCGTTGGCCGCCCAGCCGAAGGTGAGGCTGCCCGACTTGCCGAACACCTGCGTGGCCGAATAGGCCCGGATCTGATAGCCGGCTTCCTTGTTGGTCGACTTGTAGTACTGGTTGGCAATGGTGTTGCCCGAGATCTCGTAGACGCTGTACCCGTTCGGCGTGCCGTCGGCGCAGATGTTCGCCGTCCACCATGCACCGCAGGCGGCGCCGTGGACATGTTCGAGGATCGTCTTTCCGTTACGCTTGTGGATGTATTTCTGGTGGTAATGCGTATGGCCGATCATGATGTGCGCCTCGGAGAACCCGGACAGCAGGTCGAGCACGCCGTCGTAGTTCTCGTGGCTCTCGTCCGTCACGCTCGTACCCCCGCGGAACGGGATGTGCGCGCAGAAGATCACGAGCTTGTCCTTGTCGACGTGCGACAAGTCCTGGCGCAGCCACTCGAGCTGCTTGTCGGTGATGCCGCCCTTGTACTTCTTCTTGCCTTCGTAGAGGACGTTGTCCATCGACACGATGTGCACGTCGCCGCGGTTGAACGAATAGTTGCGCGGGCCGAACTGCGTTTCGAAATTGGCCGCAGCATTGTCATCGGAGGTCTCGGTCTGCAAATGGTCGTGGTTGCCGATGGTCTGGAAGATGGGCAGGTTGCGGTTGGCCATCGACTCCTTCATGTTGCTCCACAGGTCGGGCGTATCGAAGACGATGTCGCCGAGCGTGATGCCGTAGACCGGCGTGCCCTTGGCCTTGTAACCGTCGACCGTAGCCTCGACGTCGGGGATCGTCTCGTTGACGTAGCGGCTGATCTCGGCCGTGGTCGCACACTGCGGGTCGGCGATGCAGACCAGCGTGAAATCGCTTTCCGGGGCCGGCAGCGGCGTCAGCACGAAATCGTGGCGGTCGGCGATGTTCTTATGGACGATCTCGGCGTAGAAGAGCGGGTAGTTGTCGGCCGACGTGTTGACGGCATACCCTGCCGGCGTGCTGTAATGTACGAAGCGCGCCTTCTTGTAGCGCTCCATCTGGTAGACGCCGTTGGCATCGGTCGTGACGCAGCCGTAGCCGTCCGACACAACCACGCCCGGGACGGGGTTCCCCGACGTGTCGGTCACCAGTCCGTAGAGGGTCGTATTGCCGTCGAGCTGCGTGCCGTTGACTTCGGTTTCGACTCCCTCGTCGCCGTCATGCCCGCCGGATTTGTCGTTGCTGCATGCCAGCATCAGCGTCGCCGCCATACAGCATAATAACATGATTTTCGTTTTCATATCCTGAGTTTTTTATTGCTTATTTCCAGAGCGCGTTCTGTTCGAGGTTCGGGTTGCGGGTGATCGCCGTCTGGGGGATCGGACGCAGGTATTTCTTTTCGCCCCACGTGCGCTTGTACTCCCAGACGATATTCCCCGCGGCGTTGAGCGAGAAGGTCTGGTTGGCCCCCGTATTGGAAATGGCGATCGAATGTTCGGTATCCTCGCCCGGGCGGATGTAGAAGTCGGGTACGGGATCGCCGTTGTCGTCGGTGCTCTGCCCCGTGAAATCGTAGGTGTAACCCGTGTTGCCGATCCAGATGCCCGTCCAGGGGTTGTTGTCGCTCGTGAGCAGGTCGCCCATGTGCCAGCGCATGTCGTCGTCCCAGCGCAGCCCCATTTCGAGGCAGAGCTCGATGCCGCGCTCACGGCGCACTTCGAGTATCCACTTGTCGGTCACGGTATTGAGGAAATAGGCCTCCATGTAGGGGTCGGCCTTGTCCGGGACGACCGGGGTCACGCCGGCACGGCTGCGCAGCTGCGCGATGGTCTGATCCCATACCGCGGCGTCCATTTCGCCCAGCTCGGCCTTCGCCTCGGCGTAGTTCAGCAGCACCTCGGCATAGCGGAGGATCGGCAGCGAATTCCAGCTCGCGGCCTTCGACAGCACGTTGTCGGCATCGTCGTCGATCGACCACTTGATCGGATGGTAGCCCGTACGGGTCACTTTCCAGTTGGGCGAATAGAGCCGTTCGCGGCCGCTGATCTTCATCTTGTAGGTCGGGCTGATGACCGTCTGCGCCATGCGGGCGTCACGGCCGTCGAACTCGCGGATGAAGTCGATGGTCTGGTAACCGTCGATGTCGGTGAACGGCGTGCCCCGGGTCGTGAGATAGGTGTTCATGAACTTCTTGGTCATGGCGATTTTGGCACCGTAGGTCGGCGAATAGTAGTACCAGCTGGTTTCGTGGAACGCTGAGAGCTCCTTGCTGTACTCGCGGCCGAAGATCACCTCCTGCGTGAGCAGCCCGGCGCTGGTGAAGAGCGAGCGGTAGGCGGTCTTCACATCGCCCGTGACGAGCGAATAGGGCCCCTTGTCCATGATCTCCTTGGCGGCGGCAGCGGCCTCGCGCAGGAATTTGTTGTCGGCGTTATACTCGGCCTGCCACGGTTTGTCGGACGACGGCTCGCGCGAGTGGTACTTGCGGAAGGTGCCTTCATAGAGGCAGACGCGCGACTTGAAGGCCAGTGCCACCCACTTGTTGATGAGCGCCGAGCCTTTCGTGAACTTGGCGTCGGAGAGGCAGTAGGTGCTTGCGAAGGTGAGGTCTTCCAGCACTTTGTCCATGACGTACTCGCGGCTGTCGCGGGGTTTCATCATCGCCTCCTTGTCGCTGGCCGCGATCGTGAAGTCGTACCAGGGCACGGCGCCGAAGGTCTGCACCTTGTCGTAGTAGAACCAGGCGCGCCAGAAACGGGCGACGCCCTCGTAGTGGTTGTAGATCTCGTCGCTCACACGCCCCCTGCACTTGTGCATGTTGTCGAGCATGTAGTTCACGCGGCGAAGGTTCGTCCAGTTGCTCTCAGCCCATCCGGTCTGGTTGTCGGGCGAGACGTTGCCGTCGGGGCGCAGCAGGTCGGTCGGGATGTCCACGGCGCAGTAGTCGGCATAGATGTCGCCGCGCGTGATGGTTCCGTCGCCGGGGATCATCTTCTGGATGAAACCATTGGCATAGAGTTCCAGGTCGGTTTCCGATTTCCAGAACTCGTCGCTGCCGATCTGGTCGTAGGTGTCGCGCGTCAGGAAATCCTCGCAGGAGGCCATTCCCGCAGCAGCGAGGGTCATCAGCGTATATAGCAGTATCTTTCTCATGGTTGCTGTCGGTTAAAATGTTACGTTTATACCCAGGGTCACGGTCTTGAGCATCGGGTAGGAATAGCCGTTACCCGTACCGTTCAGGCCCGAAGTGGTCGAGGCCGCGAAATCGGAGTCGCCGCTGGTGATGACTTCGGGGTCGAACATGTCCGTGTGCTTGAACATCGGCGAGTGGGTGAAGAGGTTCTCGCCCGACAGGTAGACCTTCAGCCCCTCGAGGCGCAGCTTCTTGCAGATGTGCTTGGGGAAGGTGTAGTCGATGGTGATGTTCTTCAGTCGGATGTACGAAGCGTCCTGCAGGTAGTGGTCGTTCTCCCACGTCAGCGGGCCGTCGTTGCGGTTGGCGGCGAGCGATACCATGCGTGTCCAGTAGGGGTTCTTGTCCATGTTCGTGACGCGCCAGTTGTCGGTGCTCTTGTCGATCCGAACCACGTTGTCGCCCGTCTGTGTCTTCATCAGCGAGTTGTAGGCGCGGTTCCATTTGCCCCAGAAGAATCCGGACTCCGTCCACGGGTACCAGTCGCGCTTGCCCACGCCCTGCCACAGCATCGAAAGCCCGATGCCGTTCCAGTTCAGCGACATGTTGATGCTGTACTGGTAGCGCGGCGACTGGTTGCCGATGATCTCCAGGTCGCCGTGGTTGGACAGCGTGCGGTTGCCCTTGGTCATGATGCCGTCGCCGTCCACGTCGACGAAGCGCAGGTCGCCGGCGTAGGCGCGGAACATCTCGCCGTTCTTGAAGAAGTTGTAGGCCGGGCCGTTCAGGGCGTCGGCGTTGCTGGCGTAGATGCCCGCCGTGCGGAAACCCCATATCTCGCCGATCTCCATGCCCTTGTAGTAGGTCGTCAGGTCGCCCGTTTCGTTATAGTAGTCGGTGATCCAGCTGCGGCTGTCCCACAGCATACCCTTGATGCTGTAACTGAACGGCTTGCCGCCCAGGTTGAACGAGTCGCGCCACGAAAGGCTCAGCTCCCATCCCTTGGTTTTGAGGCTGGCGTAGTTGCCGTAGGGCGCGGCGCTTCCGAGTACCTGCGGGAGGTTCGGGCCGACGGTGTAGAGGTCGGTCGTATTGCGGCGGTAGTAGTCGCCGGTGAACGAAAGCCGGTTGTGGAACAGGTCGAGGTCGAGGCCGATGTTGTAGGTGGTGACCTTTTCCCAGGTGATGTCGTCGGGGATCAGGCTGGGCACCGACGTGTAAGGTACGTTCTGGCCGTTGATGATGACCGACGATTTGGCGATCGAGGCGCTGCCCGAAGCGGTCATGGTCTCGAGGTACTGGTAGGGGTCGATGTTGGCATTGCCGAGCGAACCGATGCTGGCGCGAACCTTGAAGTTGTCCAGCCACCCTTCGACGTGCGGTTTGAGCCACGGCTCTTCGGAGAGGCGCCATCCGACCGATGCCGAGGGGAAGAAGCCCCACTGCGAACTGGACGGGAATTTCGACGACCCGTCGTAACGGGCGCTCACTTCGGCCAGGTAGCGGCCTGCATAGGCATAGTTGACGCGGCCGAAGAATCCGACCAGCCCCCACGTGTAGCCGCCCGAGGTGGTCGAGTAATACTCGCCGTCCATGAGCGTGAAGCTCGGCTTCGAGGGATAGAGGTTGCCCTGGCGGTAGGTCTTCTGCGTGCGGTAGTCGTAGTCCTCGAGGTTCCATCCGGCGACCACGTTCAGGTCGTGGTCGGCACCCAGCTTGGGCGTGACCGTACCGACGATGTTCGTCGAGATGTAGTCCGAGCGGTACGTCCAGTTTTCGAGCGACGAGAAACTGTTGTCCTGCCCCGAAACGTTCACGCCGGTGTAGTAGGTGTAGAGGTTCTCCATGCGGTCGCGCGACCAGCGGGAGCCCTTGTAGGTCACGTCGGCCGAGACCTTGAAGACGTCGGGGACGAATTCGAAGTTGAACGTCGTGGTGTTGGCCACTTCGAGCTTGTTGTTCTCCTGCCACGAGGTGCCCTCGGCGAAGGCCGCATAACCGGTCTTGGCCGCGGTCTGCGTCCAGGTGCCGTCGGGGTTCTTCAGCAGGGCGAACGGGAAAGCGAACATGTCGATCTGGCGCGAGATCACCTGCTGGCCGTAGTGCACCATGGGCTGGTGGTACTTGCTGCTCATCAGGCTGGTGTTGTTGTCCAGCGTCAGCCACGGGCGGATGCGGATCGAACCCTTGGCGCGGAGGTTATACTTCTTGTAGGTCTCCTCGCCCACCTTGTAGATGCCGTCCTGGTTGTAGTAACGGCCCGAAATGTAGTAACTGACCCCTTCGCGGCCGCCCTGGATGCTGACGGCGTGGGTGGTCGAATAGTTCACCGACTTGTAGATCTCCTTGAGCCAGTTGGTCTCGCCGTAGTAGTTGTAGTTGCCGTTGGCGTCGATGTCGTAGTTGTCCATCGTCGGATCGGCACGGCGGCGCTTGAGCTCCTCGAACCAGGCGTTCGAATAGGGCATGTAGTTATTGAAGAGCGACGGTACGGTCGCCGTCGGCGAGGAGTTGAGATACGACTCGCGGAAGGCATCGACCCACTGCACGGGGTCGGTGACCACGTTGTCCTCCCAGATCACCGTGCGGCGGTGCAGCGATACAGAGCCGTTGTAACTCACGCGCACCTTGCCCTTCTCGGGGTTCTTGGTTGTGATGAGGATCACGCCGAATGCGCCGCGGGCGCCGTATAC
>OJOZ01000394.1_pt1 | contig 20870 bp, 24 predicted proteins | sample 1598381 | NCBI WGS metagenome assembly OJOZ01 (sample SAMN03922476, study PRJEB24848) | human gut metagenome | isolation source: stool sample | host: Homo sapiens | place: Germany | collected 2010-11
AAGAGACAGGCTGAACGGACCACCGTGGATGCGAATCTCGCGTGGAGCCACGGGGTACGCGTCGTCGGCGTGCGCGATCAGTCCGCTCACGGTCCGGGTCGGCACGTTCTCGTTCACGCCAGCAGGCCCGACATCACCGCGAGGAATGGTGAAGTTAGCAGTATACTTGGTGCCGTTCTTCTGAATCTCAACCGCGGCATCCGTCCCCGGTTCACCCGTGGTCGTCGTACCGACCTCCAAGCCGAAACCCTCCACGGCCTGCTGAGCGGCAGTGGCCGAAGCGGCCGCATTCGTCTCCGAAGCCTGTGCGGCGGCAGCCGAGGCTGCGGCATTGGTCTTCGAAGCCTCAGCGGCAGCGGCCGAGGCTGCGGCATTGGTCTTCGAAGTTTCAGCCGCCTGAGCGGACGCCGAAGCCTCCGAAGCGCTCCGTGCGGCGGCATCCTTGGACGACGTCGCGGACTCGGTCGCCGTCTGGGCTGATTCCGCCGACGCAGCAGCCGCTTGAGCGGAAGAGTCCGCGGCGGTCGCGCTCGCCTTGGCTGCCGTCTCGCTCGCCTTGGCCGACGTCTCGCTCGCCTTGGCCGCCGTGGCGCTCTGGCTCGCGTCCGATACCGCCTGTTCAAGGTCGCCTTGGAGGTCGATGACTCCCTGCGGAAGGTACTCGTCTGGAAGGCGTCCGGTGGTTTCGTCCACGAAGGGGACGATGCCCCGCTGCTTACCTGTGGAGATGTCCGCCATATGCTCTATTCCTCCGTCTCTAGATTGATGTACACGCCCGTATTCCCATTGTATCCAAGGAAAGCCGGGTACTCGATCACGCAGCATCCGGGGTCGGGCGGGTACGGGTATGCGTAGAAGACGCGCTCGCCCGCAGCCTCCGCCGCAGCGTCCGCGCGTTCCGCGCTCTCTGCGGCATTACGCTCACTCTCTGCCGCGTTACGTTCGCTCGATGCGGCGTTACGCTCACTCTCTGCCGCGTTATCCTCGCTTTGCTTCGCCGCTGTGGCGGACTGCGAAGCTTGCGTGGCACTATCGGCGGCGTTCCGCTCACTGGCCTGAGCCGCACTGGCGGAAACAGCCGCCTGTTTTTCGCTGTTCGCGGCAGACTCAGCGGAAGCCCGCGCATCCGCCACACTCTCATTAATAGATTCCTCGGCCTTGCCGATGATCTCCATCGCGTCGTCAACGGTGTTATTAATGCTGTCGATAGCCGTATCTGCGGCGGTCTGCACTGTGCCGATGATCTTGTCGAGGCGTGTCTGCTGACCATCCTCCGAGTCGAAAACACCAGACACCGCAGGTTCGACCAGAAACACGACATTCCGCGAATACGTCTCGCCATCACCATCGATAAACGCGAGATTGCATCCGACTCGTCCCGCTCTCAAGACTCCCACGGGAATCGTGAAGTCCCAAGCGCCGTCAGACTCAACACCAGTCACGTAATCACCATACTCGCTGTCAGATCGCGGAGGATAATACAGACGAGCCCCTGTGAAACCGGTGACCTTCTGCCCGTGATCCAATGGGACGAAACGGATGATCTTGCCGTTATCGTCCGCCTGATTGACAACGATGTACGGGAGTTGTTGGCTGATATCGTGAATCTTGACGGTGACGGTGCGGAACAAGTCGGATGCGATGCTCACGGTAACCTCACTTTGAGATGCCTGCGTAGTGGACGCCGAACATTCCGGCAACACCTGAACCGACCAGAGCGCAAGCGCCACCCATCACAGCCACCCATGACGGCACGTCCGGCACGGCGCTCACGAAAGTCAGCACCGCGCCAGCGATACCGACAAGACCGGAAACCAGATACGCCCACTTACGAGTCGCGGCGTTGAACGTCGGAACGTAATCATCATTACCATCCGGTACCTCGTTATTAATCACGGCGTCCTTGACAGGTTCACCAGTATCAATACTCATAACAAACCTCCTATCGAATAGTCTAGTTGACGCGAATCGTTTGGCCCGCGTAGATTACATCAGGATTAGCGATACCGTTCAACGCCACCAGATTGGAAACACTGGTACCGTACGCGGCGGCGATACCGCTCAATGTGTCACCGGGCTGGATAGTGTACATCGTAACAGACGGTGACGGGGACGGTGCCGGTGCACCGCCCGGCACTTTCAGCACCTGACCGGGATAAATCAGATTCGGGTCGGCAATACCGTTAAGCTGCTGGATGGTCTGCCATGAAGTCCCGTACTTGACGGCGATACCGCTCAACGTGTCACCGGGCTGAACCGTATACGTGTCGCTACCGGACTGCACCTTATTGGCAGTGCCATTGATCTTCAACACCTGACCCGGATAAATCATATTCGGGTCAGACAGATTATTGATCTGCGCCAACACCTGCCAGCTAGTCCCATACATCGACGCGATACCACTCAGCGTGTCACCGGAACGCACGGTGTACGTGTCAGACGCGGGAGTAGACGGGGCAGGAGCGGAAGGGGTCGGCACGTTGGTCACACTCGAATGACCAGCCTTATATGCGTTCCAAGCGTTCACATCACCGTAGAACTTGTCAAGGTCAAGACTACCTGAATATCCGGGCAAACGACCATTACCCGAATATTGACGGATAGCGCACGCATACGCGCCCTCGTTCCACGGCGTATCCTGATACCCAGTAACGTCCATATTCGCGTACTGGGCTACCCACAATCCACGATCACCAATGTTCTGAACGTCGTTAAGCATGGACGCGCCAGTGTAGACGATAGGCTGGGAGCCTGTACGCTCGTACACGCGGTCACAGAACGCCCTAATCCACTGTTGCGCGGCAGCGCCAGACCCGAATAGTCCGTTACCCTGTTGCTCCCAGTCCAAACACCATACAACCTTGCCGACCCAATTCGCGCAATTGTTCACGAAAAAGTCGGCTTCGGAAACAGCGTCACCACTGTTGGCGTAATGATATACGCCAACACATTTCCCAAGACTCAACGCCTGTTCCACTTGCCGAGCGCAATCCGGGGACACGTACCAGCATCCCTCCGTCGCCTTACTAATGACGAAATCACACGGTACGGCAGACAAATCAATACCAGCCTGCCAATTACTGATGTCTATACCGTTCAGAGCCATCGAAACTCCCTCCTATAGGCTGATTGTGTAGAAGAACCGCCACGCCATGCATGAAACATCAGGACGTGGACTATGAACGAGACGCCGGTGAGCAGCAATACAAGGGTCAGCCACCGTTTGGAACGTCTCATAGGATCATCTTATCATCAGCCTTATCATCAGAAAAAAATAACATCGCTGGCACTATGCGTGAAACGGTTCCATGCACATGGACAGACTAGTCGTTATCTCCGGCCAGTTTCTCAAGGGACGCGATACGGTCGCGTAGCTCATCGGGCAACGACGGTTTAGGATGATTCGCCAAGAATTCAGGTTCGATGATATCGCAGAACTTGGATAGCCAATGTCCTAACGCGCGAATATAGCCCGTCTCAAGATCAATCGTGTACTGCAACTCACTACGGTTCTTAATTAGCGCTTCTATCTTCTGGTCTTGGGCATCTATCTGCCGTTTTATATCCCCTTGAGCTGAAACTAATGACTGATATGCGCTGGTCAGGTCTGAACGGCGGTTAGCTAGCCATGTTATGAGTCCTCCGAGTGCTACGCCGCCTACGCCGATGATTGCCGTGAGAATATCAGTCATAGTCTCTATCTTAGACCATGACGATAATGCTCATGGGATATGGGATTATGTCGTTTATCATGTGAAGAACGGCAATTGGTGAGCTTCGTCGTTCCGATTCCGAAGAACGTCGAGGCGCGAGCCGAAGGTGGTATGCCGGTGTGACCGGTTCGGTCGGCGTATTACTTTGCGAACCCTATTAAAGAGTTGACTCGTAGCGGCGTATTGGCATTCAGTGACTTACTGAGACTAAGTACGATAGTGTTGTTCTGTAGCATGATCCCGTTAATCCAGATGCTAGTAGTATTCCAGTCTCCGTTCATAACACTTACACAGGGGATATTAAGATTCCCGGTGACGCCGTGCTGTTGCGCGAGAGTTTCCAATTCACTCGCAGAGTATAGTTCTGGGTTCTGCGTAGAGATCGACGGTCTGATAACCTTTGAGTGAGCGAAGACAATCATTTCTTGCGGCGTATCGGACGACTCCCACGCATTGTCGTTTCTTACATAATGGGCATTATCGGCAATAGTCACAGCCTCCTGCCCGTCCACCGCGTCAATGGTGTTGAGCTGGGTAAGATCACGCGCCATCAGAACCGCGTTATTACGAATAATCGGAGCCACGTCCGACGCGACACCGGCGTTCACCTTGGCGATTACAAGACCGTTGATATTCGAGTCAGGAGTGCCAGCAGGGAACACTTCGATCTTTCCGCGTGGAGTCGTACCGTGCGATTGAGACGGGTCTTCCACCGTAACCGCGATTTTGTAATTGTTAGTTGAGTCCGCCAACTGCACGGTCGTATTGGTGGTGATGGCGTAAGTGTACGCGCCGAGACCATCCCACGGGCTGATGGTACCACAATGAGGTTTGACCGTAACGGTCAGACCGCTCACCGTGACCAGAGGACTAGGGGAACCGTAGCGGATGCCGGACAACCCGTTGAACGCGGTACCATCAGACGGAATTAATAGAGGGTTGATGGCGTGACGGTAATCGTCCGCAGTATACGTCGGGGTACCGTTCTTAGCGGTAAGCGGGTGCATGATAATAGCCATAATCAATCCTCCGAATCGTCTACACCTATTTTATCTACGCCGTTGGATAGCGTCTCAACCTTGGCCTTGAGCGCATCCACTTCGTCCGCCACCATTTGAGCCAACCTGAGCGCCGCCACTCCCAACATCGGATAATTGATACCCATTAGAGTACCGTCATCATTGTATTCGCAGAAGAAACCCAAACCGTTTTCGTCCATATCGTCGGCAATCATACCTACCCTTGGTTGAGCGTCATCAAGGTTCAGGTTCTTGTCATCCTTCATCCTGTAGATGCACCATTTCACCTTGCGTAGAGCGTCAACGGGAATATATTCGTCTGCGTCAACGATATCGGTTTTAACCGCACGAATAGATTGCGCCGTTCCAATAGTTCCGTTAGACAATATCCACGCGGCCCGCCATTGTCCGGACGTAAACAAGTTGTTGTAGGCGTTGGCGGTACCAGTACCACCCCGGTTTGGCGTTAGAATGCCCCAGTTCCATTCCTGTGTTTTAGTGTCAATCTCGGAACGGGTGTAACTGTTGCGGGCAATGCTTTCCTGCACCCGCTGGTCAAGATTGTTCGTCAACGTCTGCACTTCCTCATACATGGCCGTGATCCGATCGACCATAGGTTTAACGCTGTTGACGATGCTCGGAGGCAGCTCCTGCAACTGTCGTTTAATGTCCGAGAACTGGCGTGCCGTAGCGTCCGCGCTATCGAGACTGAACTTGAATTTGCTCGGCATTATCATCCTCCTGTTGCAATGTAGGCGTGATAGTCCACGACTGACTGAAATCAATCTCATACCCGATGATACGGGCGGTACCGTGATTATGGTTGGGGAAATGTTCGCCGTCTTCTTCCACAGTCCATGCGATAAGGTCGCCCGGCTTCCACTCCTCATACACCATTGGAGCGGATAGCAGGCTCAAGCCCATTGTGATGGTCTGGGTACCGTTCTGCATCTGCAACAATGATGATTTGGCGTGTTCGTTCAGGGTGCTCTTGTTCTTGATGCTGGTTGACGGTTGGAACACATATTCGAGTCGAGGCCGGTGGGGCTGGTCTGCTATCATCCAATCGGACTGGGGACGGTCGCCCGCGTCAGCCGTACTCACTGCCATGACAGCGTTAGCGCCGTACCCGTTCGTGTAATCCTCCAGCAGGGTGAACGTGGTCATGACGCTTTCATCGAATGTTGTGCTTGGCGTGGTGGAACCGATATGGTCGGCTACCGTCATCACCGGCTCATAACAACCGTCATTGATGGCCCGCCATGATGTACACCATTCAGGCCCGTTCAACACGTTGGCAAGCTCCTGCAATACGCTTAGCAGAGTCTTGTCGCTTTCGGCTTCATACGTGCGGTCACGTTTAATCTTACTAGGAGACGCTTCGACAACAAGATTGAAACGATGGTTTTCAAGCGTACTGGTTACAAGGTCTTCCACTATCCCGCACTGGTCACGATTAGTGTACGTGTGATCCTGCACATACACGTTGTCGAGGTAGTGTTCGACAGTTGCCAATGTCAGCGTCAAACCGTCACCGCGCATTACCCGCTCTCGTTTGACCACGATACCGCCCCACAACACGGTGGATTCGCGCACTAGGAGTATGGCAACCTGATACGGGGTGGTTGCTTCATCCCAATTGCGGGGAGCGTTACGCCACGGGAGCATGGCCGTTTCACTGGTCGTTTCCTCGAAACGGTACGTCAAATGAGTCAGTTGAAGGTCGGGGAGTTCCGCTATCACCGTACCGTCATCCAACGTGACGGCCACGAACTGCAAGCCGGAACGCTGCCACAATACACGCTCCGTGCCCGAGGATAAGCCGTTCGACTGCGGCAACCGGTTAGAGATAAAAGACATCCGAAACCTCCTTAGATGTAAGCCGGGTTGAACGTGACCGTCATACGAGCGTTATCAGATGGTTCCTCGGCACTGAACATCCAAACATTCTCCCCGATTTCCGCGTAGCTCCATTCACGCCGAATCACACTGCCACGTGCCGGATCGGTGCCATCGATAAGAATCTCATGGGTGGCTCCGTTGATAAGAATGTAATGGCCTTCGCCCAAACTGATGTCGAACGCCATGATGTGACCGCTCGGACTGTGCTCGATCTGAGGGTTGACCACAGGCCCATCGATACGAATAGTCACCGGACTAGGAGCACTACCCGTATTCGTGAGGCGCGCGCTACCGAACACGGTTGTTTCAGACCAGACCCACGTTGACCCATTGCGCGTGTTGATGTCCTCGAAGTGATAGGGGAATGTCATACCGCCTTGACTGTTTGGCAGACCAGTATTCCCGTTCAACGACTGCGTATCGTACAGATACGAGTCCAAAGCGGTCAACCCGATATTGAATTTAAGAATATTGACACCAGCCCATTCCACCAATGGCGCGGAAGATGACTGCATGACCTGCACCTTACGGCTGATACTTCCCAACTCCACAATCAGCGACTGGCCGGTGATGTTGAACGAACGTTTGAAGGCGTCCCATGCGTTGATACAGTTTTCCGTGCATCTACCGATGATATGACCCTCAATGGAGATAGACCGGCCCTGAGCCACGGGAATATTGCTAAACCAGCCATCAGACCATGCTTTCTCTTTGGTCTGCAAGGTCGAACCCACGCCATCGAACAGCCCAGAAACGTTTTGAAACGTTACATGCCACTCGCACCCATACGAATCAGTCCCATACAATGGGAACCCGTTCAGGGTCAGACGAACGTCGCGCGGGTCAAGGGTAAAGATAGCCATACCCTCAGTCTACCCGCGCGGCTTGTCACACGTAATGGAAATTAATCACCCTCACGGTTTCTCGAGCCGCCGCGTTCGGGTCAAGAGCGTTCACCGTGATAGGCGCGCTTACACGCGGGCCACTAGTCGCGTTCATGGGCACCGGACTGGACATGACAGGCATTGGCGTCACAATGGACGATGGAAGAAGCGAGTCCACCATATGTTCCACCGGACGAGTGGCCGCACGCTCGTTCTCCGATACGCCACGGCCAAGACCAGCCGGAATCATCCGACCTATCTCACGGTCGAACACCTTCGACGGGGAGTGGATGCCCAGCATGCTTTTGGCACCGTCGATGATACCGCCAACAGCGTCCTTGACTGCTGAGATGGCACCGCCGATGGCGTTCTTAATGCCGTTAACCAGACCTTGAATAATGTTTTTGCCTGCACTCAGCAACCATGATCCGGCGCTGCTGAACACGCCCATGATACGGCTCGGAATACTGGTGATGAAGCTCATCATGGAGCTTACGCCACTGCTGACAGCACTGGTGATGCCATTCCACGCGCCGCTTACTGCGCCCTTGATGCCGTTCCAGACACTGCTGAAAATACCGCTGATGCCGTTCAGCACGCTTGAGATGACGCCTAACACTGCATTGATGGCACCAGAAACGATATTCTGAATACCGTCCCAAACGCTGGAAACGATATTCTGAATTCCTTCCCATACTCCAGACCAATCACCGTTAATTGCAGCCAATACGGTGGTGATTATCGCGTTGATAACGTTCATGACCGATGTGATAACCGTTTGGATGTATGGGTAAACCGCGTTGATGATGCCCTGAATCGCGGAACCCCACGATTGAAACAGTGACTGAATAACCGGAAGCACGGCCTGAATCAACGCAGCGATGTTATTAATCACCGGGGTTACGGCTGTGGCGATAACGCTCATGGTCTGGATGACGTTGCTCACCACGGTTGCCAACACGGGGGCGATGGTCTGTATCGCCGTCATGATGACGGGCATGACCGCGTTGCCGAGATTCTGCAAAGCACCCATAAGCGGCTGCAAAGCTGGAAGAAGCTGAGTCATAATCATCTCGCCTATGGGCGCGAAAGCCGTCTGGAACACGGTGCCGATCTGGGAGAGAATCGGGCCTATGGTCTGCACCAGACCCGTAAACACGCCACTAAGACCGCTGATGCCCTGCGCCACCAAGCTGATGCCATCGGTCAGAGGCTGTTTGAACTGGTCAAGAATAGTCGTGCCCACGCCGACCACGGACGCTTGGAGGTTACCCATCGCGCCTTCGATAGTGCTGGTGCTAGTCGCGGCCTCTTGAGCGGCGTCGGTCATGCCCAAGTCCATTACGGCCTTATTGAATTCTTCCGCGCTGATTTCGCCATTCTCTAGCGCATCACGGAAGTTCCCAGTATAAGCGCCGTTCTTCAGCATCGCCTCCTGAAGCTTGCCGGAAGCACCCGGAATCGCGTCGGCCAACTGGTTCCAGTTTTCCGTGGTGAGCTTGCCCGCGCCAGCAGTCTGAGTAAGCACCATACCCACCGAGCTGAAAGTTTCGGCGTTGCCACCGGCTACAGCGTTCAGATTACCCGCCGCCTCGGCTAGTTTGTCGAAGCCCTGTACGCCGTTCGCGGCAAGCTGGGCGGTCACGTTGCGAATATCACTGATGGAATACACGGTCTGGTCGGCGTATGCCTGAGTGCTGGCCGTAAGCGCGTCAATAGTACCTGTATCCAGACCAGCAAAGTTCAGAGTGCTTTTAAACTTATCCGCCGAATCAGACGCTTCCACGATATCGCCGGTAAGGTCTCCAATCGCATCAACCGCCATACTGATACCAGAGGATACGAGACCGCCAACGGCACCGGCGGCGGCACCGAACTTACCGAATTTGCTGCTGGCAGTCCCAGTCGCGTTGCCTACGTCATTGAGGCTTCCGTCAGTCTCCCTAATGGCGAATTCGATATCCTCAAGCGCCTTGATAATGTCTTTCGAGCCATTATCAAAATCACTGGTATCGATCTCAGCGTCAAGGGTTAGTGTTGCGTCTGCCATCACAAGTCCTTCATAAGATTATTGATGATACTGGTTATCTTCTGGTCGCTATGTTTGGATAGCGCGGCGGCGATGCAATTGAACGTCATGCGATACTGGTCGGCCAGCTTCAAGCGTTGAACGCGGCGTCCTTCTTTTATGAGTTTCATCATCAAGTCGGGGGCCACGTTGTTCTCCAATACGTCGCGGATAGCCTGCCACCCGTACATGTCACCAAGTTCAGCGAGGATACGAACGCTCGGAAGCGGCTTGCGGGCCGCCTCCTTCTGCTTGTAATCCTTCATCGCCTCCCGTTCGGCGGGGGTAAGCAGACTATCCCACGACTTCATCATTCACCCTTGATATCAACGGTGATGTTCTTTGCCATAAGCCCGCACAATGCGGTCATGGCACGCTGATAGGCAAGGTAACTACGTTTACGGGTCTGTTCAGCCCACTCAGAGAATTTATCAGCGGGACTCATAAGCGATTCGACAAGCGGGAAGATAATCTTTTTAGCGGTTTCCAAAGTCTCACGGTTCGTCACGCCAGTGCTCAGTTTATCGATAGTCTCCGCGTTATCCAAGATCGTGAGCATGTCCTTAGAGCCGAGCGGTCGCATGGTGTACACGGTGCCGTCGATTTTCACGGTGAGGGTGCGGAACGCTTCGCGGGTGTCGATGCTCAAAACAGGGGTAGTCATTATTGCTCCAATCGGGTGATATCATGAATCATGTTGCTTTTCTTGCAACCTTTCCATCCTGCGCCCGCCACCACAATTCTGGTAGCGGGCGTTACTCATGTTCACGCACTGGCGACATTGAAGTTAACCACGGTCTGGACACTGCCGCTCTTGAACGTGACGGTACCCGTACCGGTCTGCTTCAGCTGAATGTCCCAAGTGCCGTCCCCGTTGTCCGTAGCAGTGGCCTTCCCGGTGTCGGATACCGTGGCGGTGATGTTGCCAGTCGCACCATTCGGAGACGCCACGACGTTCACGGTCACATGATCGTTGACACGACCGGAGATGTTCGCCGGAGACGCGGTAAGCGAGGTAATCTGAGGGCTCTCCGTCTTGATGGTGCCGGAATCCTCGTCGTAGTACGACGGTTTATCCAGATCAAGTTCGCCCATGACCACGGCACCGTTGGCCCCGGAGGTCATCGAGCCGGTCAGCGTGACCACGAACGGGTCGGACAGGCTCAGAGTGAATTCGCCGCCCGCGCTGATTAGCGCCTGCGGGATACGGAAGTCCTGAGCCGAACTGTGTCCATCGCACACGTTGTGAATGATGATGTCACGCGGAGTGTTCGATACGCATTCGTTGGCTCCGAAACGAACTTGACCGGTTTCGGACATCGAACCGGAGATAACGCGCTTGAATTTTGCATTGTGGTACAGTTCGGGGAACAACATGCCGAGGAAGCGGACGCTCGGACAGATGATGTTGATCTCGAAACTCATTTCCTCGTAGGAGCCGTTCGGCACGTTGACGGTGCCGGACTGCGAAGCAACCTCGGTAGTGCCGGGAGTCAGGGTGATGGTGCCAACTTCATCCTGCACGAAGTCGGGGCTGATTACGAGGTCGTCGATGTAGACGGTCTTTTTGCCGATCAGTGGGTAGGAGGCCATTTTATTGTCCTTTCGTCGGGCGGGACTGCACGCGCGCGACTAATGGACGGTTCCTATTCTACCGTTTCGATGGAGAGCTTGTAATCCACGTTGAATCGGATGCTTTTCACCCAGCGTCCTTCCCCGTCGATGGCGTCCATGTCGATGGCGGTTGCCGGGTGCACGCGGATTGATACAAAGTCAATATCGGCAATTGGGTTGCAGGTCATTATGCAATAGTCATGCAGACGATTGTTGACGAAGTGCAAGAGTCGGAGCATCAACCGTCCTTGTTCGATGACGTCGAAGTAGCGGCTACTGATGGTGAGCTGATCCGTGTACAGGTCGCCGTTGATGTCCACAGTGTTCGCGTTGACCCAGATTCCTTCGGCGTTCGTGACGCTACCCGTGTCCAATACTGGACTAGTTCCGAAGAACAGTGTTTTGCCGTAAGTGCCGAAACCCTCGTTTTGTAGGGTCATGCACATGGCCAGATCAATCATGATGTCGCTCCTATCCTAGATCGAAGTACGATTTCACACGGCTAGCTGCGGTGTTCCGCGCCCGCTGGAGGTAGCGTACCGTGTTCGGATGCAACCGGTTCGTATGTTCGCGGATACGCGCGTAAGGAACACGGCCATTGCCGAACGTGATACGCCACTTGAGCGTGGAGACTTGTTGGAAACGACCACTGTTACGCAAAGCACCGGTAAGTACGGGAGCGTTTTGACGGGCCATCTTGAGAATGTCGGTCATCATTCTCACGCCGCCCTTGTTCAACTGTTGGGTAGAGAGCTTACGCGCCCAATCAGCGGACAACTGTAACCGGTAGCTCATAGACTATCCCTTCCATACGGGTTCCCATACACGGTGATGAACCGAGTCTCCCCCATGTCCATATCATCGCCGCGACTTGCTTGCGTGACTTGGTACACTCTGCCATCGGCCAGCTCCAACATGAGGTCGGGCCATAGTTCCATGTTTCCTCGCATATTCTCAGGAACCGTGTCCGTTTTAATGTGGAATCGGCGGCTGCTGATACGCGAACCGTATTCGATCGGCTGGTCGGACTGGGTGGAGTGCTTCACAATCACCTGCAAGTCGGCCAGTTGTTCGTTAGGCAGACCGGGAGCAGTGTACCGCCAAAGCGTTGCCGTCTGGACTTGGTTCGGGAACAAGCGGAACGGGTCACAAAGCGTTGCCATAAGCGTAGTCACCCCCCATATAATCCTGAGCGTTCAACCACCACGGCAATTGATGATGCTTGCGAGGCATGGAGAGAATGCCACCGGTCTGGCTGCCGTTCCTGCATAGGCTCCACTGGCTGATAAGAGAACGGTACGGCGTCAACGCACGTTCCATAGCAGTCTCGTTGATCGTTGCGTAACTCACGCTCACATCCTCGATACTCTTGGAAGTGATGCGGTCGGTCTGTTCAAGAACATTCTGGTCTGCCTCGATGACCGCCGCCAGCACCGAGGATAACGGGGCGGGCAGTTTGGCGAACCCGTGTGTTCCTGTCACGGTTACTGCCGTACCCGCCGTGAGCTGTTCCGTGATGGTAATGCAGTTGGCGTATTTGGTTTCGGGCGTCCACCCGTCGCCCATCTCGTAGTTCACATGAAAATCGAGCTTCACGCCGTCGGTGGTCTGCACGTTGGTCACTGCCGAGTACCACGCCATTAGTGCTACGTGGCGGCCATCTCCTACGACGATTCCCACGTAATCATCCGTAAGTTGGAATAGGGCTTTTTGGCATAGGATATTGGCGAGGTCTGCGAGCGCGGCATCCTTCCAGCGCGCGTAGGTCGCGTCTCCCACTTGATCGATTACGCTGGCGTCGATGTCCATGTTTGCTCCTTCCGAAAATGAGTTAGGCCCTACCTCCCATTGTAGGAGATAGGGCCTTTGCGGTGCAGTCCCGCTACTGTTTAGGGTAGCGTGTCAGGCGGACTCCATCAAACCTGCGGTAATCAGAGCGTTCACCACCTGCGTTACTGTGCCGCTTGTCGGGTCAACGTGGGCGGCCTTAGTGATCGTGGCATCCTGACCAGCCGGGCCAGCGGGGCCCTGAGGCCCCTGCGGGCCCTGCGGGCCGGGATCACCCTTGGCACCCTTACCGATAGCCACGGGCTGACCCTCTTCATCAACAAAGTTGATGACCTTAACCGTGTTCATGTTGTCTTCTGGCAGCGCCTTGCCGCCGACTCGTGCGTACATTTCGGTGTTCATTAGGAATCACCTCACTTGGCCTTCGGCTTGATGACCACGGCGGACTTCTCCGCGTCCAGACCACCACCAGCGTAAATTTCCTGAAGATACTCGTTGGTGTTAGTGGACAGCGCGAAGTTGGTGAATGCCTCGATGGACGTATCGCCAACCACGGCGTAGTGGGACGCGGCCATGATGACGCCCATGGTGGTAGTGTCGTCCGTGTCCGTCCACCATTCCGGGGTGATGATCTGCTGGACGCCGAGGGCGCGGGCCAGAGTATCGTCACCGCCGAGAGCGATATACGTGTTGCCGTTCGCGTTCGCGGACATCAGCAGGTCGGCAACGGTGTCAGCGTTGCACAGCAGCACCTTGTTGCCCTGAGCGCGAACCATGTGGGAGGCGCGCACGAAGTCCATCAGCGGAGTGTTATCCGTCATGGTGTAGGAGAGCGCGAAACGGTTGCCCTTCCACTCGGACGAATTGTCCGCCGCGTCAGTCACAACCGAACGGAAGTGCGCCATATCCGTGTAACCGCCGAGCGCAATCTGACGCTCGATGGTCTGGATAATGTAGTTCGGGAGTTCTTGAAGCACGTAGCGGAGCAGAGCGCCCGGACGCTGGGTGCGGCGGATATCACCCTTGTTCAGGGTGATGTACTTGTAGGTGTAGTCGGCCTGAAGCTCACGCTTCACGAACGAAAGCACCTGTTTCGTCTTCTCGGTACCGTACTTGGTCACCGGGTAGCCGTGGGCGCGGGTCTGTTCGGTCAGACCGTTGACGTTGCCGCCGATGGTCAGGCGGTCAAGACCGGTTTTACGCAGCAGGTTCCACAGGCCGGAGCCGCGCGTGTTCAAAGCGTCCGAGATCGTGGTGATGGCTTCGGTCGGGATGAACTTGTTCACATTGGTGGCGTCCACTCCGAACGACGCGGTGTCCGACATGTTACGGTTCACGGTGTCAGCCCACTCACGGTGGAACGCTTCGACACCCTTGTTGTCAGTGTCGATCAGGGCACGCTCGAACGCGATCATGGCGTCATCGGAGTCAAGCCACGTCTTACGGTCGTGGGAGAACTTCACGGTACCCGACTGGTGTGCCGCGTGGTTGGCCTTGTTGATGATGATGGTCTGGCGGGCGTTGGAAGTCTGCACGGGTTCCTCCGGAGCCGGAGTGTTTTCCTGATTGTCAGATTCGGACTGTGCTCCGATGGCTTCGGTGATGTCATCGAGAGCGCCCTGCATGATCTCACCGATAGACGTGGTGAGCTGTTCCGCCTCGTCGGGGGTGAGTTTGAACTGGGCGATGGTACGCGCCAGTTTCTTCAGGAGTTCCGGGTTCATGGTGTCTCCATTCGTGTTGTTGTTGCGGCTGTTGATTGCGGTGAAAGCGGCCCTTGGGTCGGCCCCACGATAAACGACGCTGATTTCCAGTAGTTCGCCATCATGGATGATACCGTCCTTGCCGGGACGCTGGTTGAATTCAACGGTGATACTGAAACTGTTGGTCAAACATCCGTCGGCGGCAAGCTGGCGGATACGTTCGCCTTGATCTACCTCGCTGAGTTTCGCTTCGGCCATTAGTCCGGCGTCGGTCATCCAAAGTCGGATGATTGCACCCGCTTGGCATTCGATACTGGGCATGTGGTCAATTAGCAACGGTAGGGATAGTTTGTCGGACTCTGTAAGGTCGGACACGAGTTTCAGAGTGCCGTCGATTAACGGCGCTTTCAGTGTCTTCAAGTCTACGGTGAGTCCGTCACACATTACTTTGCCGCTGTTGGCGAGGAAGGTCAGTGTACGACCATTGGTTTCTGGGGCACCGCTGTTTGCGAAGCTCTTACGAGTCTTCATCTTGACCCTTTCAAACGAGTAGGGGAGTGGTGCAGTCGAACGTCCTTAATGGGCTTAATGTTCTGTCCCCCATAGTAGCACGATGCGATACGTGTCCAGACCTTTGCAGTTCGGGCACTTCAACTTAATCGTGGTGTTGCGGGCGCAGGAGCCTAGATAGCGTCCGCAACGTTTGCAATGGATGTCATACGTCATGATTCGACCACCTCGTAATCCTCGTAGCACCGGCAGTTGGGGTGTCCGTTCGGTGTTTGCATACTCTCGAAATTGTTCACATAGGTTCTGTCGCCGATCTCGACGCTTGCGTTCTCGGCCATATACGTGTCATCCAATGCGATTCGCTTGCCTTCCATATGGTTGCAGAATTCGCACACTTTTTCGTCGCCGCTGGTACGCCACACCTTAGCTAGTCGGACTCCGAGCGTTTCGCTAAGATTGCGGGCGCTGTACAAGCTGCCGAGCCGTTGGGATTGCACCGTCTCACACCGGGCAATCAGTTCGGCGTGATTGTTGCCCATACGTTCGAGCTCGTCGCGCAGGCGTTCGGCGTCCCACTGTTCCACGTCGGCCCGGTTCAACAGTTCGAGCACGTCGTTCGTAATGGTCTTGCTGGTGGACTTGGCGATGCTTCGCAAGTGTTCCACGTAGGCTTCACGCACGGTTGCGGGGAGTTCCGTCCAGAAGTAGAGTTGCCTCCAATCATCGGCGGTGTATCCCTCAATATCCACGGAGATGGAGCTTTCGGGGTGGAGTTCCGCCCACGCGGTAATGACCTGTTCCAGTTCGTAGCCGGTACGGCGGGCGTAGGCGGCTAGGTTGGTCATCAAGTCGTCTTCCACGTCGTTTATCCACTGGTCGCCGATGGCTTCCAGATCATCGCGTAGCCCGTTCTGGGAGCGGCGGGCCATTCGGATGACTCTGTTCACGTAGCGTCGCGTCGCCGGGAGGATGCGATTCTCGGTTGCCGTTTCCTGCGGTTTGATATTACGCGCATATCGTTTTGCGGCTATTGGGATAGTCAGCGTCGGAGCCTGCTGGTGCAAGTCCAGGCGCTTGTACGCTTCGGGGAGGCCGAGAGCGTCCACGGCAGATTCCAGACTGGCCCCCATGTTCACAAGCTGGGTCAGCGAGTCAATACGAACCTTCTGCGTATCCGCCTGTACCTTCTCCACGTCGGTTTGCGAGGGCAGATCGAGGTCGAACGTGATGCCGTAGCCTAAGCCTCCGGTGATACGGTCAAGCTCGAACTGCCATTTATCCCACACCGTCATACACAACGGCTTCAACGTGTTTTCGATGAACGCACGTTCGGCCTGTTCGGCGTTGGCGTAGGTCTGCCCGTTATCGATACCTCGAATGATGTCCGGGACTGCCAGAGCGTTCGACAGTCGGTTGTTCACCACGTCGTTCACGGTCTGCAAGTCCAGACTGTCGTTGGCGTTCTGGAACGGTACCCATACGAGTTTGCTGGTGGTGCTGGGCTTATGGGTCATGGGGTCAACCGGAATCATGTTGTACACGATTCCGTTGTTGTTGCCTGCACCTCGGAACGTGCTTTCCAACCGGTCGCGGTTGCGCTGGAAGTCCTCAGTGTTTTCCGACACGATGCCGAGCATTCCAGCGGGTACGGCGTTGTTGCCGAAGAAGCCACGCTCATAGTCGGCAATCATATCGTCAACGTTTGCCCACTTCTTCACCGTCATGGCGGGCGCGATGCCACGCGTCGGGTCGTTCGGGTGCTGGCTGTAGCTGAGGGCGATGGTTTCATCACGGGAGAATTCGTAGACTCGTTCGCCATCACCCAAGTCCATCGTGACGCGATGATACCAGTCCGAGCGTGTGGAATTATACTGTCGGCTGTTCGACGGCAGCAGCGTATAGCCGATAATGTTGTCGGCTGTAATGTCTCCGCCCGGCCCGTTGGCTGTCCAGATCAGAACATCCAAGTGGGATTGGGTGAGGATGCTGGCGCAAACGATCTTTAAAAACTCCAAGCACGAATAGGTGTCGTTGGGCGTGTAAAGGGCGGCCAACGGTGCGGGAGCCGGGTCGATACGCCTGTTCTCCGAGTCCACGGCGTATGGGATTACCGTGCTGAACCGTTGCGCGATGGCGTTAACATAGGGGAACACGTTGTCGTAGGTGTCGTGCATTGGGATGGTGTTGCCGCCCATTGGCTGCCAGATGTTCCCGCCCATTGGTGTGGGGGACATGCTGGGCGCATGGTTACGGTCGAAAGCGCTCATAAAACCGTCACGGAGATTGTTCAGCAGGCTCACATTTTCCTCGATTCATAATAAATCCTATGTCTAGTCTACCGGGGTGCAGGGCTTAAACCTAGCAAACGGCTACGTCCCATGAGGGTAGCTTCGGCGGTTCATAACACGCCAACAGTACAGCGTCCGCAAGGTCGGGGCTGCCCAGATTCTCGCGGTCTTTGTAATCCTGTTTGCTTTCGATTTGACGTTGGTTCCTGCTGGTGATTTTCCAACGTCGCGTGGTCAGTTCGCTTGAGAGCTTGGCGAAGTCGTCAAGATTAGGGTTGATGCTCAATAATGGCAGCATGGTGGCGAAGTCGAACCATAGTTCGCTGGCGATATTCGGATACTGCGGGTCTTTAGCCTTACCGGCGTAGTTGATGGCGTCCACTGGCAGGCCGCTTGTCTTGAGCAGGTCTGTCAATCCTCCGCCCACGCCGGTATCGTCCACGCGGATGGCGACGGGCCTGTACTGGGCGGCTCGGAGTTTGATGCGTTCCGCAGTGTCCACGATGCTGCTGTGCGTCCAAGACTCCAAGATGCTGATTCGGTTGCCTTGTTTGATGCAGAGCGCGGTGCGATCGGTGCCGTATCGAGCCACGTCCACACCGAACGTCACAAGACCGTCCAATGGTTCGCGGCGTACAGCCTCGCTTATCATCGTGTCGGTGATTAGCTGGTTATCCGTATCAGAGTATGGTAAGCCTAGCCAGATGTGTGCGAAGTCAGCCGACTGTTGGTCGGCGCGTATCATGTCCAGCACGTCTTGGCTCAACAATCGGCGCACGTCATTGTAGGTGGTGTGCCAATGGCAGGTCTGGCGGCGACGTTCCTCAGAGTCACCCGTGATGAAGTACGTCCACACGGGGTCATGCGAAGTGAGCGGGTTCCAAGTGAAGATCAGAGTACTGTTGAGGCGGCGGATAGTCGGGATAAGCGTGGTCAAGCTTTCCTTGCTGATAGTCTGCGCTTCCTCCACCCAACACACGTCCACGCCCTCGATACTCTTGATCGATTGCAGATTATTGTGCAACCCTCGGAAAATAAACACGCTGCCGTTGATGTGGCGGATGGCGTCGCGCGTAACCTCGAAGCCCTTGACCCCGAACGATTCGATAATGTCAGCCAACAGCTTATGCACGGAATCGGTGATGGAGTTCTGGAATTCTCGGGCGCACAATACCGTGATCGGCTGGGTTGCGGCGCGAAGTATGAGACTCTGAGCAACGCTCGTACTCTTGCCGCTGGCTCGGCCACCTGAATAGCAGTAATACCGGTATGGTGGCGTCTCTGAGTGGAGCCACCACCATAGATCGCGGTAGGGTTTAGCTATCTTCATCGGTGCTTCCTGATAACAAAACTAGCGGTCTTCACACGGCGCGCCGTTTTACCGAAGTCAGGCCCGTGCGCACGGGCGTATTCTGCCGCGTGCTTCCTGCCCATAAGGTTGATGTTGTTACGTATTAGCTTCCAATCGTCGTGGTGCAGCAGCGCGTGCTTCATCGCGGTATTCGAGGTTTGCAGGAAACAATCATATTTGAGGCTCACATGCTTGGCGACCGTTGTGGCCAACATTCTCCCGAGCCCGATCCCCTGCCAGTCCGGGTGAATGACAATCCGATGTATACGGGCCATTGCAGTACCGTTACATCTGGGCATGGTGATTACCGCGCAGAAGCCAACGGGCTTCCCGCAGTATTTAACCTCCCAACATAGGGCACGGTTATTCAGATGTCCGGTCAGATAATGATATCGCTTAAACTTTGCCCACTCGCTTCGGTCGCATCGTTCGACGGTGAACCGTCGTTGAGCGGGCTTGAACGTTTTGGGTCAATCATCCCCATATCATCCGTGGAATACACCCAATCGGGTTGCAACCAGTCGAGAATATCTGAGTGGCAGGTTACTGCGATGAACCGGAGGCCGGATGTACGTTTGATGTGCTTGTGCAATGCAAGGCATAGATTGTAGGCCACGTCCCGGTCAACCACGCTGGTGAACTCGTCGTAGGCCACGGGATTATCCGGGGTTGCGGAAAGCAGTGTGTATGCCAGATCGGCACGCATTTTCTCACCGTTGCTCAATACGGGGTAGGGTTTCAGCCATGACGGTACGCTGGAGAAACCGAGTGAGGTGAACATGCGTGTTATCTCCCCAACCGAGTGGCCTTGTGGCATGTCCATTATCACGCTGGGATTACGATGCTCAGGCAGTGGGGTGAAGCAGTTGCCGAACAGTTCGCGGGCGATGGTAGTTTTTCCTGTTCCGCTGGCTCCGACGATAACGCCTATCTGCCAGTCATTTGGAAGGATTATCTCCCCTGTGAAGTGTTCCGTTACCTCGGGAACCGTGTAATCGTAGTCGGAGCGGATAGCGTTGACGCGGAAGTTATCTACCGGCGGCGTACTACTCCGAGTAATATCAATCTTCAGATGGTGATGATCTTGCACGAATACCCCTCCTGTACGAGCTTGTTGAACACGGTTTCTAGTTCGTTTTCATCGTCCACGTTGACCTGAATGGCGTGCTTATCGTTAATATCGTCCAAACCTTCATCACTATCCGTGTCTTGCACGTCAAGCGCTGGCAGGTCAAACCCATAGAAGTCCATATCAAAGTCAGTCGTGAGGTCTTCCAGTTCCACACCAAGCATATCCGCGTCCCACCCGGTGTTCATGGTGAGCTGGTTGTGAATCAGGGTATAGGCTCGGCGCTGCGAGTCTGTCAGGTCATCAAGGCATATTACCGGGCATTCTTCGATGTTGAGTTTATGCAAGGCGAGTACCCTGCCATGTCCTTCTACGATGACCGGCGTACCGTCCTTGTCATGCCATACGGCCACAGGGTCGTTCATACCGAACTCACGGATGCTTGCGGCGATCTGCGCCACCTGCTCGTCTGGATGCTGTTTCGCGTTCCGCGCGTAAGGAATCAGGTCACTGGTCTTCATGGTCTGGACTTGCAAACGTGGTTTACTCATCATTCACCGTCCTTCTTGTTCTCGGGATTATCATCAAACGGTTCCAACACGATACGCGGCGGCTCGTAGCCGGTCACGTTCACATCGGTGGACTGGTGCGGCTTACCGTCCAAACGGTCAATCAGATCGGTAGCGACCTTCGGGTTCTTCTCCGCGTCCACAATATGCTTGACCGCGATACGCTGGATCATAGTCAGGTTGGGGTCTTTCGCTTTCTCAGCGAATTCTTTTGCGGATAGTTTCCCGTATTCGCGTATCCACCGTGTAGGGCTGGTGTCTTTAGTCCATGTGCCGCGGTCTTGCGGGCGTTCTTGGAAACCGCCTTTACCTGTCGGGTTGTTTACGCCTCCGGTGATTCTGCCGTGCGCGTCTCGGGTTACGTTGCTCATAAGGGTAGTTTATGCCTGTCT
>OJOZ01000437.1_pt1 | contig 18798 bp, 9 predicted proteins | sample 1598381 | NCBI WGS metagenome assembly OJOZ01 (sample SAMN03922476, study PRJEB24848) | human gut metagenome | isolation source: stool sample | host: Homo sapiens | place: Germany | collected 2010-11
CCGTCAAGCGCAAGATCACCGATCTCGACAAGTCCAAAATCGAGGAACAGAAGAAGGCCGTCCGCGCCGGGTACGACATGGACATTATCCCGTCCGACCTTGCCACCTACGGTGCAGAGGCCAAGAAGCTGTTGCAGGATTTGCAGTCCCGCAACGAGCGAATGTTCCTGCTGACCTTCCTCATTCTCAACACAGCGGACACGCCCCGGCAGCTCGACAACAACATCTTCCAGACCTCCAGCATCGCGCAGAAATATAACTGCGCGCTGACCCGGCTGGACTTTCAGCAGGAGGAAGGACTGATGAGCAGTCTCCCGCTGGGGCTGAATCAGATCGAGATTCAGCGGGGCTTGACCACCTCCAGCGTAGCGATCTTCGTCCCCTTCACCACGCAGGAGCTGTTCCAGAACGGTTCGGAGGCGCTGTACTACGGCATCAACGCCCTTTCCAACAACCTCATCATGGTAGACCGGAAGCTGCTGAAAAATCCCAACGGTCTGATTTTAGGCACTCCCGGCAGCGGCAAGTCGTTTTCGGCAAAACGTGAGATCACCAATGCGTTTCTCATCTGCCCCAAGGATGACATCATCATCTGTGACCCGGAGGGCGAATATACACCGCTGGTGGAGCGTTTGCACGGTCAGGTCATTAAGCTGTCGCCCACCGGCAAGGGCTACGACGGTTCGCCCTGCTATATCAATCCAATGGACTTGAATCTGGATTACAGCGACGATGATAACCCGCTGAGCCTGAAATCCGACTTCATTCTGTCGCTGTGCGAGTTGATCGTCGGCGGCAAGGATGGGCTTGCCCCTGTGGAAAAGACCATCATCGACCGCTGTGTGCGCATCGTCTACCGGGATTACCTCAACGACCCGAAACCGGAGAATATGCCGCTGCTGGAGGACTTGTATAACGCCCTCCGTGCGCAGGATGAAAAGGAAGCGCAGTACATCGCCACCGCTTTGGAAATCTACGTCACCGGCTCGCTGAATGTGTTCAACCATCACACGAACGTGGATGTGAATAGCCGCATCGTCTGCTACGACATCAAGGAGCTTGGCAAGCAGCTCAAGAAAATTGGGATGCTGGTGGTGCAGGATCAGGTCTGGAACCGTGTGACCATCAACCGCGCCGCCCATAAAACGACCCGCTACTATCTTGACGAGTTCCATCTTCTCTTGAAGGAAGAACAGACGGCTTCGTACAGTGTCGAAATCTGGAAACGCTATCGCAAATGGGGCGGCATCCCCACCGGGATCACGCAAAATGTCAAAGACCTGTTATCCAGCCGCGAGGTTGAGAACATTTTTGAGAACAGCGATTTCATCTATATGCTCAATCAGGCCGCTGGCGACCGGCAGATTCTCGCAAAGCAGCTCAACATTTCGCCGCATCAGCTTTCTTATGTGACCCACTCCGGCGAGGGCGAGGGGCTGCTGTTCTACGGCAACACGATCCTGCCCTTCATTGACCACTTCCCGAAGGACACCGAGCTGTACCGCGTCATGACCACCAAACCGCAAGAGGTGGCGTCGGCATGAAAAGAGAACCGCGTTTGCAGTTTTCCGACGCCGATCTTGCCGAGCCGAAGCTGGAAAAGCCCATCAAGCGGGTGAAAAAAGCGGAGGCCAAGGCGGATAAGGCGCAGGCGAAAATCCCCAAGAAAACCGTGGTCAAAAAGGAACGCGGCTTTGATCCTGCCACCGGCAAGGTCAAAACGGAGCTCCGTTTTGAGGAAGTGGATAAGAAAAAGCCGCCCTCAAAGCTGACCCATGCCGTGCAGGATGCCCCCGCCAACCTCATTCTCTCTCAGGTTCATCGGGAGGTGCGGCAGAGCGAGGATGACAATGTAGGCGTAGAGGCCGCGCACAAGGTAGAGCAAGCCGTGGAGAGCGGCGGGCGGCTGGTGCAGTCTGCCCACCGCGCCCATCAGCTCAAGCCTTATCGTGCTGCCATCCGTGCAGAGAAAAAGCTGGAACGAGCCAATCTTGACGCGCTCCAGAAGAAAGCAGAGATCGACAGCCCCACCAGCAATCCCGTTTCCAAGTGGCAGCAGAAGCAGGCAATTAAGAAGCAGTATGCCGCTGCCAAGCACAATCAGGCGGCGCAGACTACGGCAAAGGCGGCAGAGAATACCGCCAAGGCCGCGAAAAAAGCCGCTGAAAAGGCTGAGAAAGCGGGCAAATATGTGTGGGAACACCGGCGCGGCTTTGCCATTGCCGCCGCAATTCTGCTGATGCTGGCATTTCTGCTCAACGGCCTGTCCTCCTGCTCGGTGATAATGGATGGCGTCGGCTCCGGGATCGCGGCCAGTACCTATCCGTCGCAGGACGCCGATATGCTGGGCGCGGAAACGCAGTATTGCGAAATGGAGGCAGAGCTTCAGTGCTACCTCGACACCTACGAAAGCACCCATGACTACGATGAGTACCACTTTGATCTGGACACCATCGAGCATGACCCCTATGTACTCATTTCCATGATTACGGCGCTGCATCAAGGGGAATGGACGCTGGATGAGGTGCAGGGTACGCTCCAAATGCTCTTTGACCGCCAGTACATTTTGACCGAGGATGTGGTGGTGGAAACCCGCTACCGCACAGAAACCGACACATGGACGGACGCGGACGGCAACACCCATACGGACACCTATCAGGTGCCGTATGACTACTACATCTGCACGGTCACGCTGGAAAACTTCAATCTCTCCCATGTTCCCGTTTACATTATGAGCGAAGAACAGCTCGGAATGTACGCCACCTATATGGCCACCCTCGGCAACCGTCCCGACCTGTTCCCCGGTTCAGGCTACATCGGCAAGTATGTGGAGGGCAGCTATACCGACTACGACATTCCCCCGGAGGCACTGGACGATGAGGTATTTGCCGCCATCATCAAGGAAGCGGAAAAATATCTCGGCTACCCCTACGTTTGGGGCGGCAGCAGCCCCTCCACCTCGTTTGACTGTTCGGGCTTCGTCAGTTGGGTCATCAATCATTCCGGTTGGGATGTGGGCAGACTGGGCGCGCAGGGACTTTGCAATATCTGTACGCCTGTATCCTCTGCCAACGTCAAGCCGGGCGATCTGGTGTTTTTCACCGGAACGTATGATACCCCCGGTGTCAGCCATGTGGGTATCTATGTTGGCAACAATATGATGATCCACTGTGGCGACCCGATCTCTTATGCAAACTTAAATTCAAGCTATTGGCAGTCCCATTTCTACCGTTATGGGCGCTTGCCGTAAAGGAGAGTGAACGATATGAACCCGAAAATTATGAAGCTCCGTGGGGAGCTGGAGAAGAACAAAGGCAAAATCTCTGATCTGCAAGGCCGCAACCGCGAGCTGGAAAAGCAGATTCGTGAGCTGGAGGACACCGACATCATCGGCATGGTGCGTGAGAACGGCATGACGATGGAGCAGTTTGCCGAGCTGTTCCGCCGTATGCAGGCCGCGCCTGCACCGGCCACTTCGGAAAAGGAGGCGTTGAACCATGACTAAAAACACACCGCGCATTTTTATCAGCCTGCTGCTGATGCTCCTGTGCATCGGGATTCTCCCCGTTTCCGCCTTTGCCAGCGGCGGTGATTATCCTGATGATGCGCTGCCCACCGCCGAAAGCAGCGCCGCAGACGCACAGGAAACAAAACAGATCGGCACGGTCACGACCAACGGCGGCAACCTGAATGTCCGCACCGGCGCGGGACTGGACAATACCGCGTTTACGCAGCTCCCCAACGGCACGGTGGTCGATGTGATTGGCAGGGATGGCGATTGGGTAAAAATCCTGCTGCCCGCCCGTGTGGGCTATGTGTACGGCGGCTATCTGACCGTTACCGACGCCGCCGACAGCACCGTGAGCATCGGCGGCATGACGCTTCCGTTTGATGAAAAAGAGCTGACCGACCTCTGGCAGCTCCTTGTTGGCAGCATGACGGGCGGCAGCGACGCGCTGACACCGGACGGCAATCTGACGCTGATCGACGATATTGGCACCAGCACCAAGGCAGGAAAACAGTTCATTACGCTGGAAAGCAAGAACGGCAATGTGTTTTACATGATTATTGACCGCGACGATGAGGGCGAAGAAACCGTCCATTTCTTGAATCAGGTGGATGAGGCTGACCTGATGGCGCTGACCGGCGAGGAAGAAACGCCTTCCGTCTGCTCCTGCACCACCAAATGCGTGGCCGGTACGGTCAATACATCCTGCCCCGTCTGCGCGGTCAACATGACCGAGTGCGTGGGCAAGGAGGCAAAGCCCGAAGTCCCCGCTGAGCCGACAGAACCCGCCGCCGAGGAACCGGAGAAAAAGAGCGGCGTGGGCGGCATCCTTGTCGTTCTGCTGATCGTCGCGCTGGGCGGCGGTGCAGCGTTCTACATCTTCAAGCAGAAAAAGGCCAAGCCGCAGACCAAGGGCAGCGCCGATCTGGACGATTATGACTACGGTGAGGATGAGGACGAATACGAGTTTGAGCCGTATGAGGACGAACCGGAACAGGATACTACGGAGGATACAGACGTATGAGATATTTCACCAACAATCCGCTGGAACGCCTGATGATGCAGAAGCCGAAAGCAGCGCGGGAGGACAGCCCTCCCGCCGCTGCCAAGGAACACTTCTGCTACGGCTGCAAGCGCTTCGGACAGAGCTGCGTTCGCCCCTGCTACCGTGACGTAAAGAGAATGGAGGCTGCACCATGCGCCTTGTGATCGCCGAAAAACCCTCCGTGGCGCAGAGCATCGCCGCCGTGCTGGGTGCTAAATCACGGCATGACGGGTATCTGGAGGGCGGCGGGTACATCGTGTCGTGGTGCTTCGGGCATCTGGCAGAGCTGGCCGACGCCGCCGTTTACAATGCTGATGATGCCAAATGGACGCTGGCGGCGCTGCCCATCATTCCTACCTCGTTCCGCTTCATCGTCCGCTCTGAAAAGCAGAAGCAGTTTGACATTCTGCGGGAGCTGATGCGCCGGGAGGATGTGACCGAAGTGGTCAACGCCTGCGACGCAGGGCGCGAGGGCGAGCTGATCTTCCGCACGGTTTACTGCCTTGCGGGATGCTCCAAGCCGATTCTGCGGCTTTGGATTTCCTCCATGGAGGATGATGCCATCCGCAGCGGCTTCCAGCAGCTTAAATCTGGGCGCGACTATGACGGCCTGCATCAATCTGCCCTGTGCCGCGCCAAGGCTGATTGGCTGGTTGGTATCAACGCCACGCGGTATTTCTCCCTGATGTATGGCCTCACATTGAACATTGGGCGCGTCATGTCGCCCACGCTGGCGTTGCTGGTACAGCGCGAGGCGGAGATCTCCGCATTTGTGGCAGAACCGTTCTACACCGTCCAGCTCGATTGCGGCTTTCCCGCCACGACAGACCGAATGAAGGACAGAAAGGATGCCGATGCCATCGCTAACGCCTGCAAGGGCAAGACGGCAGCGGTCAAAAGCGTGGAGCGCAAGGAAAAGTCTGAGAAACCGCCCGCGCTCTATGACCTGACCTCCCTCCAGCGCGATGCCAACCGCGTTCTCGGCTACACCTCCCAGCAGGCCCTCGACTATCTCCAAGCGCTCTATGAAAAGAAGCTCTGTACCTACCCGCGCACCGACAGCCGCTTCCTGACCGACGATATGGAGGGCAGCGTCCCCGGCCTTGTCGCCGCCGCTGCCGCTGTCTGCGGCATGGAGAAGCCGCCGACCATCTGCGCCAAGCAGGTATGCAGCAGTAAAAAAGTCACCGATCACCACGCCATTGTTCCCACCATCAGCGCGGAAAAGGTAGATATGGCCTCTCTGCCGCTGGGCGAACGCGAGGTGCTGAAGCTGGCGGCAAGGGGCTTGCTTCGTGCGGTGGATGAACCACATCGCTACGCAGAAACGGTCATTACGGTGGACTGTGCCGGTCAGAGCTTCACCGCCAAGGGCAAAACCGTCCTTGCTCCCGGCTGGAAGCGCTATGAGCAGGAGCAGGCGGAGGCAGCGCCCGCGCTGCCGGTGGTGACGGAGCAACAGACACTTTCCGTATCTGCCGCGTCGGTCAAGACCGGTAAAACCACGCCGCCCAAGCACTTCACCGAGGATACGCTGCTGGCTGCAATGGAGAACGCGGGCAAGGAGGATATGCCCGATGATGCCGAGCGCAAGGGCATTGGCACCCCGGCGACCCGTTCCGGTATCATTGAAAAGCTGGTGTCCTCCGGTTTTGTGGAGCGCAGGAAGTCCAAAAAGATCACAAATCTGCTGCCCACCTCCACCGGCACGGCGCTTATCACCGTTCTGCCCGAACAGCTCCAGTCGCCGCAGCTCACCGCCGAATGGGAACACCGCCTGAAAGAGATCGAGCACGGCGAAATCGCCCCGGACAGCTTTATGGACGGGATCGCTGCCATGCTGAACGAGCTGGTGCAGACCTACAAGCCCATTCCCGGTGCGGAAGTCCTGTTCCCCTCCGGGCGCGAGGCGGTCGGCAAGTGTCCCCGCTGCGGGGCCGAGGTAACGGAATCGCAGAAGGGCTTTTTCTGCGAAAACCGTTCCTGTTCCTTTGTCCTCTGGAAAAACAGCCGGTTCTTCACCGCCAAGAAAAAGGCGCTGACAAAATCCCTCGCTGCCGCGCTTTTGAAAAATGGCCGCGCCCCGCTGAAAGGCTGCTACTCCGAAAAGACCGGGAAAACCTATGATGCCAGCGTTCTTCTGGAGGACGATGGACAGCGCACGGGCTATAAGATGGTGTTCGACAATGGCTGATGCGCCGCGTATGGATCACAAGCAGCTCCGCCGCGCCAAGAAGCTCATTCGGAAGCTCTGCTGTAATTACGATCACGGCAACTGCCTCGCGCTGGATGATGGAGAGCCTTGCGTCTGCGTACAGGGTATTTCCTACTCGCTGCTGTGCAACTGGTTCCGAAACGCGGTGCTTCCCGCCGACCATGAGCTGCTGGCCGACGTGATGCGGGAAAGGCCGGGGAAGCGCTGCGCCGTCTGCGGTAAGCCGGTCTATTCTTCCTCCAACCGCGCCAAATATTGTCCTGCCTGCGCCAAGCAGGAGCGGAGAAAGCAGGACGCCAAACGGAAGCGTGAACAATACTGGAACCTCCGCAAATAGAGGGCGTAAAAGCCCCCTGCCGCAAGGCTTTTTCCATGCGGAATCACAAGGGGCTGCGTCATTCTATCCGCAAGCTCAAAAACAACGTCTATCTGCGGAGAATCGCCCCTGTGCAGGATGTGTTTTCTTCTGCGCAGGGGCGCTATTTTTTCTGAAAGGAGATCATCATGGCTGAAAAGCAAACCAACAAAGACCGGATGCGGGAGATCGTTGACAGCATCGAAAACGGCATCAAGGAGCTGTTCGAGAGCGATAAGTACCAGCAGTATCTCTCCACCATGAGCCGCTTTCACCGCTACTCGGTCAACAACACCATGCTCATCTATATGCAGCGCCCCGACGCCACCCATGTGGCGGGCTTCAACAAGTGGCGCGATCAGTTCGGCAGGAACGTCCTGAAAGGCGAAAAAGGCATTCGCATCATCGCTCCCACTCCCTATAAGAAAAAGGTCGAGGAAATCAAGACCGACCCCGAAACCAATGCGCCGGTGCTGGACGCAGACGGCAAGGCCATCATTGAGGAAAAGGAAATCCGTATTCCTATGTTCAAGGTGGTGTCCGTCTTTGATGTGTCACAGACTGCGGGAAAGCCCTTGCCCCAGCTTGCCGCCGATCTGAGCGGCAATGTGCAGCAGTATGAGGTTTTCATGGAGGCGCTGCGCCGCGCTTCTCCCGTTCCGATGGAGATAAAGCCCGTTGCGCGGGATACGGACGGCTTTTTCAGCATTAAGGCGCAGAGCATCACCATCCGCGCCGGTATGAGTGAGGTGCAGACAGTATGCGCCGCCGTCCACGAGATCGCCCACGCCAAGCTCCACGACTATGAACACATGACGGAGCTTGCGGACGATGGTGAGACGATCCTTGTCCCCGGCGAAAAGAGCCGCAACACCGAGGAGGTCGAGGCCGAAAGCATCTCCTATGCGGTCTGCCAGTATTACGGCATTGAAACGGGCGAAAACAGCTTCGGCTATATCGCCACATGGTCAAAGGGCAAGGAGTTGAAAGAGCTTCGCGCCAGTCTGGAAACTATCAATAAGACGGCATCCGAGCTGATTACGGACATCGACCGGCACTTTGCGGAGATTTGCAAGGAGCGCGGCATCAATCGTGAAGAAGTGAGCGCCACACAAACAGACGAAGCGCTTTATCTTGTGGATGGCTCGGTATATCTCCATGTGCAGCATACAGACGGCGGTTGGGACTATTCGCTCTACGACAAGGAAAGCAAAAAGCTGCTGGATGGCGGTGTTATTGACAGCAGCGCCATTGAAGATTCGCCGGTTGCATCTGTTGCCGGGGCTGTCCGAACGGAGGTATTTGCCATTCAGGGCATGACACCAACCAAGGTGACATTTGCAGATATGAAAATTCTGGAGGACTTGCAGGAGGCGCAGATTACGCCGCCCTTGGACAGCGAACAGATCACCGGCGCAGTCGCTGTTCCCACCGATGCGGCAGATAATATGCTCCCGGAGTTGGAACAGGCCGTCCCGATGCCTGACCCCACGCTGACGGTGGACGATATGCGCAGCTATGGGTATCTGGATAGCGATATGCTCCCACTTTCCAAGGATCGGGCGGTGGAGCTGCTGGAGCATGACATCACGGTTTATATGCTCTATCCCGACAACGCCGAGGAAATGGTCTTTGAAGCCGAGGACATCATCAAGCACGACGGAATGTTCGGCGTCACAAGACCGGATTGGGATGCGGTCAAGGGCCATATCCCACCCCGCGATGTGGAGCGGCGTTTTTTGAACAGTCCCACCGATTCTATGGCGATCTACCAACTGCGCCGGGATGCGCCGGTGGAGCTGCGTTTTGCCAACCTCGGCAGTCTGGCCGCGCCGCCTGACCCGGCCAACTATGAAGCCGTCTATACCCGTGAGGTGTACCCGGACGATGATACCAGCAGAATCCTTGAAAACTTCTACTACATTTTCAACGACGAGCGCCCCGGCGATTTTGTGGGACACAGCCTCTCCGTCAGCGACATCGTTGCGCTGAAACAGGACGGCAAGGTATCCTATCACTACTGTGACAGCATGGGATTTCAGGAGCTGCCCGCCTTTCAGAAACCGGAGAATTACCTGAAAGCCGCCGAAATGTCGATGGAGGACGATTACGGCATGATCGACGGCATTATCAACAACGGCCCCAAACAGCCCACCGTCGCCGACCTTGAAGCACAGGTCAAGGCCGGTATGTCCATCTCCTTGATGGATTTGGCAGAGGCGGCACACCGGGAAAAGAAGAAATCTGTGCTGGAGCAGCTCAAAAGCCAACCGGCCCAAGAACGTCCACACAAAACAGCGCCCAAAAAGAGCGCGGAAAAGGAGCTTTGATATGAACATCACCTTTGAAGAACGCCAGCTTATGAGCCTCTACAACACCGGCACCCGCACGGGCTTGATCGCGGCGCTGGAGGAAATGCGCGGCTACCTCGCTGCGGATGAAACGGAGCTGCGGGAGCTGACGGACAGCGCCATCGCAAAGCTGCGCAGGATGAGCGACGCGGAATATGACGCGCTCGACCTGTTCCCCGATTTTGAAAAGGAGGATATGGATGCCGAGTAAAGTACAGCTCTATGCGCAGATGGCAGACCGCACGGCGGAGCAGATCACGGGAAGCTACCAGAAGTGGACGGCATTTCTGACCACCGCCGCAAGGCTGTATAAGTACCCCTACAATGAACAGCTCATGATTTTCGCCCAGCGCCCGGAAGCCACGGCCTGCGCGGAATACGACCTTTGGAATAAGCAGATGCGCCGCTATGTGCGGCGAGGCAGCAAGGGCATCGCCCTTGTGGATACCAGCAGCGACCAACCCAAACTCCGATATGTATTCGATGTTTCCGATACCAGCGGCGGCGAGAACTCTCGCCGCCCTTATCTTTGGGAATACCGGCAGGAGCATCGTGAGGTGGTATCTGCGGCGCTGGAACAGCGCTTTGACGTTTCCGGTGAAAACGGACTTGCCGATCAGATGGAGCGTGTGGCGGCGCAGCTTGTAGATGAATACTGGCACGACAACTGGCGCGATATTGTCGGCATCGTTGACGGTTCCTTTTTGGAGGACTATGATGAGTTCAACATCGGAGCCGCTTTTCGGAACGCCGCCGTTGTCAGCACCACCTATGCGTTGTTGTCCCGCTGCGGGATGCAGCCGGGAGATTACTTCGAGCATGAGGATTTTCTGAATGTCTTTGATTTCAACACCCCGCAGACCGTCGCCGCTCTTGGAACGGCCATCAGCCAGTCCAGCGAGCTGGTGCTGCGGCAGATCGAAGTCACCATCAAGAATTATGAGCGCGAGAAACTCGCGGAAAGGAGCGAAAGCCATGAGCGAACTGACCTACACCCGCAGCGGGGATTATCTGATTCCCGACCTGAGCCTGACAGAGCAGCCGCAAGCCCCGCTGGGCAAGTACGGCAGGATGCGGAAGGATTACTTGAAGGAGCATCGTCCGGTGCTGTGGAACAGCCTGCTGCTGTCCGAGAGGCTGTATCCCCATCTGCGGGAGATCGACGAGGCAGCGAACAACCGACTGGAACAGATGATGCCGGAGCTGATGAAGTCAGCGGGCGTGACGGAAGCGCTGAAAGCCAGCGACCCGATGAAGTGGGTAGGGCTGATGAACACGCTGAAAGCGCAGGCCGAGGAAACGATCCTCACGGAACTGGTGTTCAGCTAAATATGTTCGATGCCCCTGCTGGGGCGCAGATGTCCTTCTTCCCCTCAGAGGCAGAACAAATTCAATCCATCGCAGAAGCGGAGAGTGTAACACCCTCCGCTTTTTCTATGTTCATTTCTCAGGATGATATTGACCACATCCTGCGCGCGGGCGGTAATGCGGATGCAGCGCGGATGAAAATTGCTGCGGAATTCTCCAAGCAAAAGCCTTTAGAGGATCGCGCGGTATTTCTCGAAAAGCTCTACTACGGCGGCAACGGCCTGATTACGGATAACGGCAGGTTTTCCGCATGGTACGGGGACGATGGTATCCATATTGCAACCGGAGATACCTCTCGCTATCTTCGTTCTGCCCAAGTGATAGGCTGGGCAGATGCGGCGGAGCGTATTGAGGAGCTTCTGGACGGCGGCGCATTTGCCACCAATCTTGAGGTCACGGAAGCCCCGCGCTATGAGCGGCTGGGTATTGCTGTGGATGTCTGGAACCTTTATCACGATTTCTCGGATGAAGCAAAGTCGCTGGGGTATCTGTCCTGCTTGGGTAATATCCATAGCACCAGCTTTCCAGAGGAAACGGAGCGTCTGACTGACGATCTGCTGAATCCGGCGTTCCGGGATAGGCTCCTGTCGGAATACAAGGTATTCATGGACGCCTACCGCGAAAACCGTGCGCTGCTGCGCTTCCATTACCACAAGTCGCAGGCACTTCTCACACGTTTGGAAGATTTGTCCCTTCCGCGAAAGGAATTCCGCTCCGATATGGAGGCTATTCCAGAAACCGGCAGGTTTATCACCGAAGATGAAATTGCGGCTTCTCTTGCAAATGGAAGCGGCTTTGAGGGTGGAAAGACCCGCATCTATGAGTTTTTCCAGACTCCGCACACGACAAAAGAGAGCGCTGATTTTCTGAAAAAGGAATACGGCATCGGAGGACGCACCCATGCTGTATCCAGAGAAAGCGGCAGCTATGAAGATCACGGCAGCAAAGGCATTGTGCTGAAAAAGAACGGCTGTGCAGACATTCAGATGAATTGGAACAAGGTCGCTTCGCGCATCTCGGAGCTGGTTCGGTTGAACCGCTACCTTACGCCGGATGAGCAGGCAGCCTATGACAAGGAAATGGCGCAGGACGCCATGCGGAACGCGGTTTATAACGACTATAACGACGTAAAGGCGGCGCACCCCGATGAAATTGTGCTGTATCAGGTTGGGGACTTCTTCGAGCTGTATGGCGAGGATGCGCGGGCAGTTGCAGATGATCTCAGCCTTGAGCTGACGCGCCGCAATTTGGAGGGAGTAGGCCGTGTTACCATGTGCGGCTTCCCTGCAAAGGATTTGGAGAAATACGTTGAAAAGCTGCGGGAAAAGCATGATGTAACAATTTCGCACATTGGCGATTCCGGCCATGAACACACGGCATATACGCTTCCGTCCATCGACCACGAGGCAGAACAGGCCATCAATGCCTATGAAGCGGAGTTCGGCGCGGATGGCACGAGGGTGTTCCGCGATCCTGCCGCCGACGCGCCGCAGCCCACGGTACGGGAGCTGTTTGACGGGTACAAGCTGACCGTTGGCAACGCGCTTTCCAAAGATACGGCTTTTGTCAATGCCTGCCGCAATTCAGACCGCCAGAACGCTTATCTGGAGGGTGCGGACGCTATCCGTCGTATTGTCACGGTATCTGATGATCTCCAGCTTGTCCGCCTGTACTTTGATATGCCCGCGTTCCATAACCGGCTGCATCAGGAGCTTTTGGAGGAACTGTATCCCACGCTGGCAGCGACGGTCGCACCATCTCCCTATCAGATTACACAGGAGGACATTGACAACGCGCTTCTGGAGTGGCACGACAACCTAAAGGGCAAGCAGGAAGTCGCACTATATATGCAGGCGCATGGGCGAGAACGCAGCACCGCCGCATGGCTGGCTGCAAAATATGGCTGGGAAGATAGCAAAATTCCCATGTATATCCATGTAGGAAACGCCGAGCCGGTGACTCTCACATGGGCGCAGGTACAGCGGCGGTTGGCACAGCTCATCCGCGAGAATAAATTTTACGATGAGAATGAGCGACTGCGGTTATTTTCACCTGACCGATACTCCATTCGTCTGCATCCCGGCGAGGGCGGAATTACCGGCATTTGGGATGAGGTGTTGGAACGGTTCTGCGGAGATGGGGAACAAACGCTCCGCTTTGCAGAACAGAATAACGCCATTGCTTACTTGGCTGGCATCAAACGGGATATGGGAATTGAGCTATCCCCTCCGGCGTTTACAACACCGCTTGGCTATACTTATCATATTGGAGATCGCATTTCATCCATAGAGTTAGACCACATAGCAGCAGTCGGCGCTATCGCGCGTGTAGATGAAGATCACGTCTGGCACACATTACCGAACGCACCCGGACAGGAACCTGTCAGCATCGACCGCAATTCCTTTGAACGCTACCTCGACACCAGATATTTCGAGGTTTCTGAACCGGAGCCGCAGCGCGTCATTGCGGCGCAGCACACAGAACAGCCAACCCCGGAGACGCCGCAAGCGGTTCAAAACCTTATGGGGCAGCGCGTGGAAATTGATGGTAAGCTCTATAATGTTGATTCCGCAGATGAAACTGTCGCGCATCTCAGCGTCGTTTCATCCTCCAGCGAGAGCAATCACGAGCCGGAACACAGAACCGAACCGGTTTCTGCTGTCCTCACACGAATTGCAGATCAGGGTCGTGAGCTTGCGCCGAATATTTCGGCATATCAGGCACTTCGTGCAGAGCATCCCGAAAAGCTCATCGGTGTCCGTGTCGGAGAACGGCTGCTTTTTTATGGCGCGGATGCAGAACGAGCCGCCAGCGCTTTGAATCGCCGCCTGCTGCAACGCGATATTCCCGGTATGGGCGAAACCGCTGTGACCGGCTATGATTTTGGACAATGGGCAAGCGCCGCAAAGCGGCTGCTGGAGCATGGACACAGCTTCGTGTTTGCGCAGCCAAATGAAACCGACGGCTATGATGTTATCAACGAGGCCGATGCCAAGGAGTATATCCCCATTGGCATGGAGCTGGAGATTGACGGACGGAAGTTTGTCATTGACAGCGTAAATTTCGGCACGGATGAAGTATCTCTGCGCGATGTGACTTTTCAAAACAGGCAGGGCTTTCCCATCTTCCGCGCTGAACACATTGCGTTTATACGCTCGTTTGTTGAAGAGCAGGAACGGGAGCAGCCGCAGCCTGTCACCAAACCCGTCGCGTTCTATCCTGCCGAGAAAACGCACTTGCCCTACGACATAGAAATCCAAACGCTGCACATCCCGGAACCGGAGCATGACCCGCCCTCTGCGGAACCCGCCAAGCCTGAACCGCCCGCCATGAGCGAGGAAGAAGCTCTGATTCTGGAGCAGGAAGGGCGCGCGGCGCTTTCGGAAATGGGCGAGTTTGTGCCTGATTTTGATGACGCCATTTCTCAGGCTGAGATCGACGAGCCTCCCGCACACCGTCCTGCGGTATCCATCCCCATTGACGGCGAGTGGCAGGACTTTCACAGCGTTGCCGCTGCGGAGCAGGCCGCTTACGCTGACTTCAAGGCGGCAAGCCACCGCGACGCGCAGAATTTCCACATCACCGATGATGCCCTCGGCGTCGGCGGCGCAAAAGCAAAGTTTCGGGCAAATATGGCGGCGATCCGCCTCCTGCAAGAGCTGGAGTTTGAGGGCTTACAGGCCAGCCCGGAGCAGCAGGAAATCCTCTCCCGCTATGTGGGCTGGGGCGGTTTGGCAGATGCGTTCGATGAAAATAAGCCCAATTGGGCAGACGAGTTTTCAGAGCTGTACGCCACACTCTCCCCGGAGGAATACGCTGCGGCCAGAGCATCCACGCTGAATGCCCATTACACCAGCCCCACCGTTATCAAGGCGATCTATGAAGCGGTCGGCAATATGGGCTTCCAGAGCGGCAACATTCTGGAGCCGTCTATGGGCGTTGGCAACTTTTTTGGCCTGCTGCCGGAGCAGATGCAGGGCAGCAAGCTCTACGGCGTGGAGCTGGACAGCATCACCGGACGTATTGCCAAGCAGCTTTATCCCAAGGCGGACATTACCATCGCGGGCTTTGAAACAACGGACAGAAAAGACTTTTACGACCTCGCCGTGGGCAACGTCCCGTTCGGACAATATCAGGTAGATGACCGGGCTTATAACAAGCTCGGTTTTTCCATTCACGACTACTTCTTTGCCAAAACCCTCGACCAAGTGCGTCCGGGCGGCGTGATTGCGTTCGTGACCTCCCGCTACACGATGGACAAGCAATCGCCCGAAGTCCGCAGGTACATCGCGCAGCGGGCGGAGCTGCTGGGTGCCATTCGTCTGCCCAACAATGCGTTCCGCGCCAACGCCGGTACGGATGTGGTTTCGGACATTCTCTTTCTCCAAAAGCGTGACCGTCCCATTGAGATCGAACCGGATTGGGTACACCTCGGCCAGAACGAGGATGGCTTTGCTATCAACCGCTATTTTGTTGACCACCCGGAGATGATTTTAGGCAGGCAGACCTCCGAAAGCACCCAATACGGCAAGCAGGATTTCACCGTTGTCCCCATTGAGGGGCTGGCGCTTGCAGATCAGCTCCATGATGCCGTGAAAAACATTCGCGGCACCTATCAGGAGGCGGAACTGCCAGAGCTGGGCGAGGGCGAACAGATCGACACGTCTATCCCCGCAGACCCCAATGTGAAAAACTACTCCTACACCGTGGTGGGCGGCGAGGTGTACTACCGGGAAAATAGCCGCATGGTCAAACCGGAGCTGAACGCCACCGCCGCCGAGCGTGTCAAGGGCATGGTCGCGCTGCGGGATTGCGTGAATGAGCTGATTGCCCTGCAAATGGACGAGTACAGCGCAGAAAGCCGGATTCAGGAAGCGCAGACCGAGCTAAACCGCCTCTATGATGCGTTCTCCGCAAAACATGGCCTAATCAATGACCGTGCGAACCGTCTTGCGTTCTCTGACGATTCCTCTTACTACCTCCTGTGTTCACTGGAAGTGCTGGACGACGACGGAAAGCTGGAGCGCAAGGCGGATATGTTCCACAAGCGCACCATCAAGCAGCAGCGCAGCGTAGATTCTGTGGATACCGCCAGCGAAGCCCTTGCTGTCTGCATCGGAGAAAAAGCCTGCGTCGATCTCGACTTTATGGCCTCCCTCATGGGCAGCAGCGAAAAGATTCCACAGATCGTTGAGGATTTGAAGGGCGTCATTTACAAGGAACCCAACAGTGGCCCATTTGACTTGCAGGACGGCGGCGAGCATTGGGCAAAGGGCTGGCAGACGGCGGACGAATATCTCTCCGGCAACGTCCGGCAGAAGCTTCGCACCGCGCAGCGTGTGGCAGCGCGCGACCCGTTCTTTGCCGGAAATGTGGATGCCCTGATTGCCGCCCAGCCGAAGGACTTGGAGGCCAGTGAGATTGAGGTGCGGCTGGGTGTGACATGGCTTGACAAGAAGTACATCGAGCAATTCATGTACGAAACCTTTGAAACGCCCCGCTATCTGCGCGGACAGATCGAGATCAGCTATGTCCCGTACACCGCAGAATGGCAGGTTTCCCGCAAGAGCATGGTGCGCTACAACGATGTGGCGGCGTTCACCACCTACGGCACAGACCGCGCCAGCGCCTACCGGCTGCTGGAGGATGCGCTGAACCTCCGCGATATTCGCATCTACGATACCATTGAGGACGCAGACGGACGGGAGCGCCGTGTCCTCAACGCCAAGGAAACCACCCTTGCCGCGCAGAAGCAGCAGCTTATCCGGGATGCGTTCAAGGACTGGATTTGGAAAGACCCGGAGCGGCGCGAAACGCTGGTACGGCAATACAACGAGGAAATGAACAGCACTCGTCCCCGCGAGTATGACGGCAGCCACATCGTTTTCTCCGGTATGAACCCGGAAATCACCCTCCGGGAGCATCAGAAAAACGCCATCGCCCATGTGTTGTACGGCGGGAATACGCTGCTGGCACACGAAGTTGGCGCGGGAAAAACCTTTGAAATGGTAGCCTCTGCGATGGAATCTAAGAGGTTGGGACTGTGCCAGAAATCCATTTTTGTCGTGCCGAACCATCTGACGGAACAGTGGGCATCCGAGTTTCTGCGGCTCTACCCTTCGGCCAACATCCTTGTCACTACCAAGAAGGACTTTGAAACCCACAACCGCAAGAAATTCTGCGCCCGTATCGCCACCGGCGACTATGACGCTGTTATCATCGGCCACTCGCAGTTTGAGCGTATCCCCATCAGCCCGGAGCGGCAGGAGCGGCTCCTTCATCAGCAGATTGAGGAAATCACCGATGGCATTCAGGATACCAAGCTCGCAGGCGGCAACAGCTTTACCATCAAGAGCTTGGAGCGCACGAAAAAGGGGCTGGAGGCGCGGCTGAAAAAGCTGCAAGCCAGCGACCGCAAGGATGATGTGATTTACTTTGAACAGCTCGGCGTAGACAGGATGTTTGTGGACGAGTCGGACAATTATAAAAATCTTTTCCTCTATACGAAGATGCGCAATGTGGCAGGGCTTTCCACCACCGATGCGCAGAAATCCTCGGATATGTTCTCCAAGTGCCGCTACATGGATGAGCTGACCGGCGGGCGCGGCGTGGTGTTTGCCACCGGCACCCCGGTTTCCAACTCCATGACAGAGCTTTATACCATCCAGCGCTATTTGCAGCATGACCGGCTGCAAGAGATGGGTATGGGCCACTTCGATTGCTGGGCAAGCCGCTTTGGTGAAACCACCACCGCGCTGGAGCTTGCCCCGGAGGGCACGGGCTACCGGGCAAGGACGCGCTTTGCAAAGTTTTTCAACTTGCCCGAATTGATGAACCTGTTCAAAGAGGTCGCCGACATCAAAACGGCGGATCAGCTCCACTTACCCACGCCGGAGGTTGCGTATCACACCATCGCCACCAAACCCACACAGATCCAGCAGGACATGGTGAAAGCCCTCTCGGAACGAGCGTCCAAGGTACACAGCGGTGCGGTCAGCCCGGATGTGGACAATATGCTCAAAATCACCTCGGACGGACGCAAGCTGGGGCTTGACCAGCGCATCATCAATCCCATGCTCCCCGACGAGGAAACCACCAAGGTCAATCAGTGTGTGGCGAATATTCTCCAATACTGGCGCAACGGCGAGGCAGATAAGCTGACGCAGCTTGTGTTCTGCGACATTTCCACGCCAAAGACCGCTCCCTCGCAGCGGGCGGCAAAGGCTTCCCCCGGTACGCTGGACAGCCCGGAAATCCATGCGCTGGAGAGCGCGATTTCATTGGAGGAAAGCGCGGAAACGCCGTTCACGGTCTATGAGGATGTGCGCCAAAAGCTCATTGACGCCGGTATGCCCCCGGAACAGATCGCGTTCATCCACGATGCCAATACGGAGGTCAAAAAGCGGGAACTGTTCGCAAAGGTACGCAGCGGTCAAGTGCGCGTCCTGATGGGCAGCACGGCCAAAATGGGCGCGGGCACCAACGTGCAGGATCGTTTGGTCGCACTTCACGATTTGGATTGCCCGTGGCGTCCCCGTGATCTCACGCAGCGAAAAGGCCGCATCGAGCGTCAGGGCAATCAGAACAAGCTCGTTCATGTATGCCGCTATGTAACCGAGGGGACATTTGACGCCTACCTCTGGCAGACCGTTGAGAACAAGCAGAAATTCATCTCTCAGATCATGACCTCAAAATCCCCGGTTCGCTCCTGTGAGGACGTGGACGCTACGGCGCTGTCCTTTGCGGAGATCAAAGCGCTATGCGCCGGTGATCCCCGCATCAAAGAGCGCATGGATTTGGACATTGAGGTGTCCAAGCTCAAAATTATGAAAGCAGACCACAACAGCAAGCAATTCCGCTTGGAGGACAGTCTGCTGAAATACTTCCCGGAAAAGATAGAGGAACACAAGGGCTTTGTTCGTGGGCTGGAGGCGGATATGCAGACCCTCGCGGCGC
>OJOZ01000449.1_pt1 | contig 18208 bp, 10 predicted proteins | sample 1598381 | NCBI WGS metagenome assembly OJOZ01 (sample SAMN03922476, study PRJEB24848) | human gut metagenome | isolation source: stool sample | host: Homo sapiens | place: Germany | collected 2010-11
ATATCGAGAAAAGTACTAAAAATCGTAATCAAAATTCATAATAATACTTACAAATCGCATGTACATGCTTTTCGATGCGTATTAATCGGTCACCAATGGTTTGAATAGATAATGATTAACATTTTATTCAAAATAACTAGCTATTTATGATGTATTTTGTAAATTAAATAGTGTAGTTCCGGCTTTTTCGGGGATTGATCGCCATCTTACGAATTGTTAGGTAAAATTTAATTAAAGCATTTATTAAAATTAATCAAAAATAATCAAAATATTCGGGGGAGGAGGAGGGAATTAATGTTGGATAATTCAAATCTGTAAAAGTCGTTCTAAAATCCGGTGTTTTCAAAAATTGAAACTCGGATTTTTTATTTCTGTTTATTAGCAAGATACGAAATCATAACAAGCAATAAACGCTGCGATATGCCACTGTATGTATGATTTTCTGTTAAGAATTGAAACCGGCTCCTGCTTTTTTATGTGAATCAAAATTTTTACATTTGCCGTGTAAGCAATATTAATTACATGCAAAGAATTCTACTCAAACTAAGCTTGCTTGCATTTACGGTATTTGCGATTTCCCGAAGTTCCGCAACCGCCCGAACCGAGGGGGGGGGGGAAATCCGTCACCGTTAGCGGAGTAGTCACCTCTGCTGAGGACAAGCAGCCCCTTATCGGGGTAAGTGTGATTTCCGGCCCGTCAAGCGGCGTCACAACCCTTGCGGACGGAAAGTTTTCGATTCAGGTCGCCCCCGGCACCAAACTCACGTTCCAGTATATCGGTTACAAGCCCGTGGAATACCTCGTTCCGCAGGGCCGGTCAAGCGTGACCTATAATCTGGAGATGCAGAGCGAGGCTCAGGCGCTCGACGACGTGGTCGTCATCGCCTACGGCGTGCGCAAGAAAGGCTCAATCACGGGTTCCGTGTCCACGGTCAAAGCCGAAAAGTTCGCGGATACTCCCACAGCGGCCTTCGACCAGGCACTTCAGGGGCAAGCTCCCGGTCTGTCGGTCATCTCCAACTCGGGCGAACCGAGCAAGGCTGCCGTGTTCCAGATCCGCGGAACGAACTCGATCAACTCGGGAACCTCGCCGCTCTTCATTCTGGACGGCGTGCCCATCGAGAGTTCGGATTTCAATGCGATCAACCCGGGCGATATCGAGTCCATCACGGTGCTGAAGGACGCCTCGTCGACCTCGATCTACGGCGCCCGTGCCGCCAACGGCGTTGTGGTCATTACGACCAAACGGGGGCATTCCATGGATCAGGCCCAGGTGGCGTTCCGTGCGCAGTACGGTTTCTCGCAGCTAGCGCGTGCGAAATGGAACATGATGAATACCGCCGAGCGCATCCGGTTCGAGAAAGAAGTCGGGCTGGACGCGGGCCAGGACTACGACGTGCTTTCGCGTACGGATGTAAACTGGTTGGATGCCGTTTTCAACGACAGCGCCCCGCTGCAAAGTTACGAGGTGTCGGTCAATCGCGCCACGGAAAACCTGAACTATTACGTCTCGGGCGGCTTCTACGATGCCGAGGGCATCGCCCAGAGCTCCTCGTTCCGGCGCTACACGCTGCGGGCCAATACCGATGCGAAGGTCGCCAGGTGGCTCAAGATGGGAACCAACACCATGCTGACCTACGAGGAGGCCGAACAGGCCGACGAGGGGGAACCCGCCTTGTCGAGCCCCATTTTCGCCTGCCGCCTGATGCTTCCTTACTGGAATCCCTACCGCGAGGACGGTTCGATCGCTTCGCAGGGCGACGGCAGTTGGACGGGAACGGGCGTGAATCCCCTGGAGTACATGGCGAACAATCCCGTGAAAAATAAGAAGTACAAATTGATCTCGACGATTTACGGCGAGGTGACCCCCATCGAGAACCTCACGATTCGTGCCCAGCTGGGTGTGGACTTCTCCCATTCGACGGGATTCGGGCAATCCTATCCCAGCTATATCATCAACAACGGAGACGGCAGCGCCGGACGGAGCTCCACCGACATTCTGAACCTCACGGAAACCACGACGATCAACTACCGCTTGAATATCAACGGAGATCACGATTTCAATTTCATGGTGGGACAGGAAGGCGTGGACTATACCTCTGAAGGGTTTCAGGTTTGGACCGCCGGTCAGACGAACGACCACCTTACGAATGTATCGTCGGGCACGCGCGCTTCGAGCTGGAACGATGCCACCACATCGTATGCCTATCTTTCATTCTTCGGCCGTGCCGAATACAACTATCGGAATCGCTACTACGCAGACTTCTCGGTGCGCGCCGACGCTTCGTCGCGTTTCGGCAGGAACAACCGCTGGGCGGGCTTCTGGTCGTTGGGTCTGATGTGGAACGCCCGTCAGGAGCGCTTCCTGCAGAATGTCGATTGGCTGACCAATGCGCAGGTGGCTTTCAGCACCGGTACGTCGGGTAATTCCTCGATTCCGAATTTCGACCACCTGGCGCTGGTGAGCGGCGGTCCGAACTACGACGGCAGTGCCGGTACGTATCCGTCGCAGAGCGGTAATGAGAGCCTCACGTGGGAGAAGACCTGGTCCACGAACCTGGCTCTGCGTCTGGGCTTTTTCGACCGTGCGAATCTCGAAGTAGAGTTCTACAACAAGAAGACGACCGACATGCTGATGCTGGTGCCGGAATCCTACGGAGTTACGGGCGAGGGCCAATATTGGGATAATATCGGCGCGATGGTCAATCGCGGCGTGGAGATCAACGTGAACGGCGATGTATTCCGTACGAAAAACTTCGTCTGGAACCTGAACGCCAACGTCTCTTACAACCGCAACAAGCTGACGGAGCTCTACGGCGGCGTGACGGAATACGTCAATTCGACGACGGGGCTGAAGTATCAGGTGGGCCACGAGGTCGGCGAGTACTTCTTCAACCGCTTCGCCGGCGTGAACCCCGCCAACGGCGATGCCCTCTGGTACACGAAGGACGGCGAAATCACCACCGAATACCGCGAGGAGGACAAGGTGATGACCGGCAAGTCGTTCAATACCCCGTGGATGGGAGGCTTCGGCACGACGCTTTCGTGGAAAGGGATCTCGCTCTCGGCTCAATTCTCGTGGATGGCCGACCGCTGGGTCTTCAACAATGACCGCTATTTCGAGGAGAACAACGGCAACTATTCGGGCTACAACCAGTCGAAACGGCTGTTGTACGACCGCTGGAAGCAGCCGGGCGACGTGACCGACATTCCGCGTTACGGCGTGGTGGCGCAGCAAGACGACCGTTTCCTCGAGAACTCGTCGTTCATACGTCTGAAGAACCTCACGATCTCATACTCTTTCCCGAAGGAGCTGCTGCGCAAGACCCGCTTCCTCTCGGCCGTGCGCATCTACCTGCAGGGACAGAACCTGCTGACCTTTACCGATTTCACCGGACTGGATCCCGAGTATGCGGGCAACGTCTACATCGGGCAGTATCCGGCCACGCGCCAATACACGATGGGAATCGACATCACATTCTAAACTGCGACATACGATGATGATTCAGAAAATAAAAACCTATGCGGTGCTGACGGCCGCGGCGTTCACCCTTTCCTCCTGTTTGGACAAGTATCCGGAGGATTCGATTCCGTCGGACGGTGCGCTTACGACGGTCAGCGAGGTGAACGAGGCGATCATCGGCATTTACGCCTCCTTCATGAGCAGCTCTCTCTATTCCGGGAACCTTACGCTGCTTCCCGATATCCAGACCGACCTGGTCTACGGCGTGAACGGCAATACGGGCGTTTACGGCGACGTTTGGCGCTGGAACGACATTCTCTCCACCAATCCGGAGATCGAGTCGGTCTACGGAGCTCTGTACACCGTTATCAACCGCTGTAACTTCGTTCTCGACCGTGTCGATGCCATCCGTGCGGCGACTACGGACGACGAGGAGCTGGATCTGCTGGATCAATGTTGCGGCGAAGCCTATTTCGCCCGCGCGCTGGCATACTCGGAACTGATCAAATGTTTCTGCGAAGCCTACGAGAACGACGGCAAAGACGGCGAACGTCCGGGAGTCGTGCTTACGAAGCACTACAAGGGCAACGAGCCGATGCGGCGCGCTTCGCTGGAGGACTCCTACAAGTTCGTGCTCGATGATCTCGACAAGGCTGCGGAGTTGTTGAAGCTGGAGGACGACTTCACTCCCTCGAACACCCAGCTTTACAGCACGGGGTATTTCAACGAATACACCATTTATGCCCTGCGGGCGCGCGTGGCCCTTTACATGAAAAACTGGGAGGATGCCGTGAAATACGCCACCGAGGTAATCGACAGCGGTTATTACACGCTTACCAGTTGCAATCAGTATACGACGGTCAACGGTTCGCAGGTGAATCTGTACCAGTATATGTGGGCGATGGACATGTCGACCGAAACCATCTGGCAGATAACCTTTACGATCAACTCCTACGGCGGTGCCCTGGGAACGGTTTTCGCCAACTACGACAATACGAGCTACCGTCCCGACTACGTGCCGGCCTACTGGGTTCTTTACGATCTGTACGACAGCAACGACCTGCGTGCCACGTCGATTTTCGGCGAGGTGACCACCGGTTACAGCCACGGGCTGACATGGCCGCTGCTGACCAAGTATTTCGGCAATCTGTCGTTTACGAGCAACAATATCTACGGCGTTACGATGCCCAAGGTGTTCCGCCTTTCGGAGCAGTACCTGATCCGTGCCGAGGCCTATGTGCAGCAGGGCGATTACAACAGTGCCGGCAAGGACATCACCAAACTGCGGACGGCCCGTTACTCCAGCTACGGCAGCTCGACGTCCATGACTGCGGACAACGCCATGGACATCATCGAGCAGGAGCGCGTGAAGGAGCTTTACATGGAGGGTTTCCGCCTGCACGATCTCAAACGCTGGCACAAGGGCTTCGAGCGCGAGCCGCAGGAACAGTCGCTCTCCAACGGCAGCAGCCTGAAGGTCGAGGCCGACGATCCGCTGTTCGTGTGGCCGATCCCGCAGCACGAACTCGACGCTCCGGGTTCGGAGATCGAACCCAACGAAAGTAACAAATAAACATTGGGAATATGAATACGATGAGTATACGATTCATGAAATATGCGGTCGTGGTTGCGATGACAGCGTTGTCCGTCGGCTGCAAGACCGGAGATTTCACCTATACGGGTCCCGATTACCTCATGTTCGCCGACACCATGTACCGGTACGGGGTGCAGCAGAGCAACGAGATATTCAACGTCCGGGTATCCGCTACCCGAGCGGCGGATTACGACCGCAAGGTCGGCGTGGAGATCGTCGACCGCGAGAGCAACGCCGTGGAGGGGCGTCATTTCCGGCTGCTCGCCAGCACGGTGACCATTCCTGCGGGGCGGCTCGCCGTCGATGTGCCGGTGCAGGGTATCTATGAAAATATCGGTGCGACGGATTCGCTGGGCTTCGCGCTGAACCTGATCGTGCCGGAGGATAAACAGTGGGATCACTACGGAACACGTACCAAGGTGGTGATGCAGAAAGTCTGCCCGTTCGACATCAACAATTTCACGGGTTACTGTACGGTCACCTCGACGTTCTTCATGTCGGACTTCGTGCAAAGTACCAACACCATGCGTCTGATCACTTCGGATGCGGTCGAAGGCAAGGAGAATACGGTCGTGCTGCACGACCTCCTTTACGACGGCTACGACGTGGAGATTTCGTTCGACAGCAGCGACGTACTGGAGCCTGCTGTGAATATGGAGGAGCAGGCGTGCGGTTCGACCGGCGAGGTGATCGGATCGCTCTTCGGCGACGGCAGGGTGGTGATGTACCAGCCGACGACCTATACCTCCTATTACAGCACGTGCGAGAATTTCGTATTGCAGTATTTCACGATGATCGTGCGTAACAAGGACGGCTCGATCTACGGTTCGCTCGGAACCTATGTGAATATCATCGAGTGGATCAGCGACGCCGAGGCCGAAAAACTGAAGGAACAGGGATATTAATCATAAAAATCATACGACTATGAAAACGTTGAATGGAATGATAGGCCGGGCGATGGCCTGGACGGCGATGCTGGCGATGGCGCTGAGCGTCGGCGGTTGCTCGGACAGCGATAGCGACGGCCCGGGCGATGTGACGTTTCCCGAGAAGGATGCGATAACGGTCAATGCCGGGCAGGATCGGACTTTGACGTTCTCCGCCGATGCGGAGTGGAAACTGACCAGCAACGCCAGTTGGTGCCGTTTCGTGGACGGGGATTTCGTGCAGACCACGATCAGCGGCGAAGCGGGCGACCAGTCGGTTACGATCCGCGTTTCGGATGACAACCAAAATTCCGAGAAGGACGATGTCGCTGAGATTACAATGGCGATGGGTGGTAAGTCGCAGGTGATTTACGAGATCACGCGGCCGCGCAAGGGAGCGTCGTCCCTGATCGTGAAGGATGAGAGCGGCAAGGTGATCGATGCGGAGAATCCGCTGCTCGTCAAGGGCGGGAATATCACTTCGCCGGTCGAGACGACGGTCACGCTGGAGATCGACGACGCAAGTGCCCAGCTCGGTGTTTTGACGGATAAAACCGCTTCGTGGGTGACGGTTACGGCACTAACGGGTACGAACGACTATGCGGTCAGTTTCAAGGACGACAATGCCGACGGAAAGAACCCGAAATACGCGATCCCGACAGAGGAGAATGCCGTAATCACTTTCGCAGCCCAGAAGAATGGCAGTATCGTCGCCGAGGTCGCCATTCCCATTTACTATGAGGGCTATGCCGAGAGCGCTCTGATCGTAGACCCCAGTTACATGAGCGTAACGGTGAGCGAAGACGGACAGACGATGACCGGTGAGGGCGGTGTGAGCGGTAGTGAGAGCGTCGATTACGGCGATGAACTGATTTCCACCGTTACGACCCGCAACGACGCGTTTGAGATCGTGGAGATTGCCTACACGGCGACATACGACCAGTGGGGCACTCCGACGGAAGTGATCTATGATTTCTCGGCGAACGGCGATCTGGATTGGGTCACGACTTCGAAGATCGCCGGCGAGACCGATGCCGACGTCAAGAATCGCGTCAGGCTGACGGTCAGCGAACTTCCCGAAGGGGAGGAGCCGCGCAATGCGACGGTGATGATCTTCCCGAAGGCCGTCTACGACGAGATCGAGGACGATCTCCAGGGTAATGTCATCGACAGTGAGGTGAACGACATCAAGTCCGCCTACAGCACGTATATCATGGCCAACCTCACGCAGGGAGCGGAGAGTGCGGAGCCCGAAGGAGGCGTTTCGTTCGCCGGTTACTATTACACCAGTTTCGAGGGGGAGGCCATGGCGATGACTTTCGAAGAGGTCGTCGGTATGGGTGCGGGACTCGAGCCTAAGATGGAGAACATCAGCGACACTCCCGAAGGCGATGCGATCTTTTCGGACTACGGGCTTTCCGTGATGCCGAATAAGAACGTCTGGAAGGCGACTGTTCCGGCCGGAATGATGGGCGATGAAAGCAGTCGCCTGGGTATCGCAGCCGTCGGCATGCCGGAAGGTGCGACGCTGGGAGAGGCTTTTTCCGTAGACGGCATCACCGGCGAAACGGTTTCCGCCCCGACAACGGGCGGGCAGACGGTTTCGCTCTGGAGCGCCTATATCACTAACGGCGGGAAACCCTCCGGATATCAGGTCGTCATCATGAATCAGAACAGCGGGATTATAGATGCGGTATGCGTAGTGGAAATCACCGACTGATCCGCACGAATGGAAAACAGAATTGAATGAACGATATGAATCGAATGAGAAATATATTGAGCCGCCTGTTCCTCTTCTCGCTTTGCGCATTTCTGTGGGGTGTCGTGGCATCGGGTTGTTCCGATGAGGGAGACGAGTTACAGCCGGGCAAATACGGATACGTGCAGTTCAAGCTCTACAAACTGGCATCCTACGATAAGGATACCGGCGGGGAGATGACGCAGCGGCAGACTTCGCAGGCGTCTACCCGTGCCGGGGCGGACAAGCTGGGCGATATCCGGAAAATGGAGATCGAGCTCCGTTACGGGGAGACCAGCATCACGCAGACGCTGATCCTGAACTCTTACAATGAGGAAAACGCCGAGTTCGGCCTGCGGACCGACAAATTGCAGCTGCTCGCCGGCGAGTACCGGATCGTAGGCTATCGGCTTCTGGACAAACTGGATGAGGAAATCCCGAACGCGGCGGCTCCCATCGACGAAGCGTTCACGGTCGTGGCGAACGGACTTACGGTGAAGGATCTGACGGCCGACGTTCAGGCCCGCGGCATGGTGCAGTTCCGCCTGACGAAAGAGGGGCTGCCGGAGATAGGGCGTGCTGCTGCGACGCTCGCTGCCGACGACGGGGACAAATCGTTCCTGTTCAGCAATATCGCTTTGGTGAGCGTTACTGTGAAAAACACGTTCACGCAGGATGAGATTGATTTCGAGGAGTTGAAAGTGACCTATGAGGAGCAATACGAAGAGTCGCCTTCGGCGGATGATCCCGATGACAAATACAGGGATGTCGGCACGGCCAGGTGCGATTCCGTCGTATGGCTGCCGACGGGAACGTACCGGGTAACGGCGTATACGGTTTATTCCAAATCGGGGAGCACGAAAACGGCGTTGGATACCCGTATGGGGCTTCAGGGCAAGGAGTTCACGGTCGCAGATAACGAGCTGACCGAGGATGCCGAGATTCCGGTGCAGCTTTCGGAGGAGGCCGAGAACATCAAGGACTACAAGGCGCTGCGCGAAATATGGGAGGCGCTCGACGGCAAGAACTGGAGCTACCGGGGCGAGGGCTCTCCGGCCGGCGCCAACTGGAATTTCAACAAGGAGATCGACATGTGGGGCGACCAACCCGGCGTAGGGCTGAACAGCGAGGGGCGTGTTACGTCGTTATCGCTGGCCGGATTCGGTGCCAAGGGCGTCGTCCCCGATGCCATCGGTCAATTGACCGAATTGCGGATTCTGTCGTTCGGTTCCCATGACGAAGAAATCGGCAGCGCGCAAGGCGGCGGTCAGCTTTTCGGTTCGAACGGTATTCATCCGGACATGACCGATGCGCAGAAACAGAAGATGCGGATGCACTACTACGATATGTTCGTGCGCCGCGATTCGCGCGAGGATCTCTCCGAAATGTTGCAGTGGGTGATCAACCGCGATCCGAAACAGAAGAAGATCGTAAAGAGCAGCCGTATCGAGCCGAAAGACGTGCCGGCAGGCAATACGACCAACGGCATTACGGCCATCTCGAAAGCCGTGATGCGGCTCAAGAATTTGCAGCAGCTCTTTATCGCCAACGCGCCGATCAAGGCCGGGGATGTCTTCACTGACTGGCAGGGCGAGAATACGGCCTACCGTGAACAGTGGGCCGAGGAGTCGAAGAACTGGAAATGGGGCGACCTGACCGATCTGACGGATATCGAACTCTACAACAACCCGAATTTCACCGAGCTGCCGGCGTTCCTCCGGGAGCTACCCGAACTGCAGGTGCTCAACGTGGCGTGCAACAAGGGAATCGCCGACATGGGCAGGGAGTGGCGCCGTCTCGTCATGGGCGACAACGAGACCCAGACGGCCGTGGCCGCCAAGCTTCAGATGATGTACCTGAGCTACAACAACCTGCCGGAGTTTCCCGAATCGGACGTGCTGCGGAGGATGAAGAAACTGGGCATGATCGACTGCATCCACAGCGGTGTGAAGAAGCTGAATGCTTTCGGTACGGAAATCAAGCTGGCGCAGGTGAGCCTCGACTACAACGAAATCGAGGAGATTCCCTCCGAGTTCTGCGGGTTCACGAACGAAACCGAAACGTTGAGTTTCACGCACAACAAGCTGAAGAAGATTCCCAACATCTTCGACGCCAAATCCAAATACGTGATGGGCAGCGTGGATTTCTCGAACAACCAGCTCGGCGCGACGGACGGCAAGGCGTTCGATGACGACTTCAAAGGTATCAATACCAGCGAGCTCAACCTTTCGAACAACCGGATCAGCATTTTCCCCAAGCAGCTCTTCTCGACGGGATCTCCGATCACGACGTTGAACCTGATGGCCAATATGCTGGCCAAGATCGAAGAAGGCGACCTGCAGGGCGAGAACACGCATCTGATCACCTCGATCGACCTGCGGTTCAACCGGCTCTCGGAGCTGCCCGACGATTTCCGGGCCACGACGATTCCCTACCTACAGGGTTTCGACATCAGCTACAACCGGTGTGCGAAGTTCCCGACCAACGTGCTCAACTGCTACGAGCTCCAGGCCATCGGCGTCCGTCACCAGCGCGACGAGCAGGGCAACCGCATCCTGCGCGAGTGGCCCGAGGGTATTACGAATTGTCCGAGTTTGTTGCAGTTGCAGATCGGTGGGAACGACATCCGCAAGGTCAACGAGGCGATGACCTCGAAACTGTGGATCGTCGAGGTGAAGGACAACCCGAACATCTCGCTCGACGTGTCGGCGGTCTGCTCGCTCATCCAGCAGGGAATGTGGCTGCTTATCTACGACAAGACGCAGGATATCAAAGGCTGCGATGCATTGGATATCGAGCGGTAAGGACGTATAACATAAAAACTGAATCGGATGAAATTCAAGAATAAGATAGTGTATGGTCTGATCCTCGGTGCATTTGCGCTGGCTTCGTGCCAGAAAGATGAGGACGGATCGACGATCTCCGGCGATTCGCTGACAGTGGATCGCGAGGAGATCCTCGTGGGTCCCGACCGCATTCACGAGACGGTTCTGGTCACGGCATCGGACGATCTCGAATGGGTTACCAGCTCTTCCAGGTTCTTCGTGTCCACGACGCCTGCCAATGGCACGGGGTCGGCCGAGGTGACGTTCGTCATCGACTCCACGCTCGAGGCAGGCTCCCGCACGGCGCAGGTTCGCATCATGAACCGCAATGACGAAAGCGAGCGGAAAATCATCAATATTACGCAGTTCGGCTATGGAAAACAGATTCTACCCAAAAAGCCAGAGGTGCAGATCGAGAGTTCGGCGTCCTATGACGATCGTTACATCGACGCCACGATTACGACCAATGTGGCTTTCGAGGTCGATCCGACGGTCGAGTATGATCTGGGCGAGGAACTGACGCCCGAGGATCAGGCGTCGTTGTCGGAGAGCGACCTGAAGAACTGGATCCGCATGGACGGCATAAAGATTCCCAGTGAGGAGGAACAGAATGCCGAACTGGACAGCAAGGATCGCCCGCGGTCGTTCGACATCCGGATTCCGTGGGAGATGAACACGATTCCCTATACGCGTATCGCGAAGATCAAACTGATCCCGACCGATCCGGATGTCGAACTGGTGGATAAGGACGGCAATCCGACCGGAGAGGTATACATTACCGTGACACAGGAATCCGCACAGCGCATTACGGACGACCGTGCGGGCGACTCGCTGGCCGTGGTGATGATTAACGAGAAGATCCAGAGCATGATTTCGTGGGATACGAGCGAGAACATGACCAACTGGGACGTGGTGACGCTTTGGGAGGAGACCGACGAGGACAAACCTTCCGAAGAGGCCGTGGGCCGCGTCCGTTCCGTGACGTTCTCGATGTTCAACCTTCAGGAAGGCGAGACTTTCCCGCGTGAGATCCGTTATCTGAAATACCTCGAATCGGTTACGCTTCAAAGCAACACCAACCGTCAAATCCGGGAGATGAACCTCGGCGAGGAGATCGGGGAACTGGAACACCTGAAGAACCTGACGGTGAATTCCTACGGTCTGAAGGGTCTGCCGGCGAACTTCGTCCAGTTGGGACAGACGTTGGAGAAACTCGATCTGGGCGCCAATAACTTCGCGAAGCTGACCGACATCACGACGGTCGTAAACAAGACCAACTTCCCGAAACTCAAGGTGCTGAAACTTTCCGGCAACCGCCGCAACGATACGACCGGCGAACTGAATACGGAAAACCGAGAAGAGCTTACCGGCGGAAAACTCGGAATGTATCAGAATCTGACTACGGACAGACAGGCGTTCATCGATCTGCTGAAGTGGGATGCGCTGGAAGAACTCAGCTTGTCTTACAACCTCTTCGAAGGCTCCCTGCCGACCGACGAAGAGATGGCCGCTGCCGGATTCGTGACCTACAGGGAGACGCCGCAGGCGGAAGAGAAGTATCCGCTGTTGCAGGACACCTGTCGCTGGCTGCTCACCGACCGCGAGGTGGCACTTCCCGGCATGAACCGTAAGGTGAAGGGCAGCGAGGTGCTGTGCGTGCTGCCTTACGCCAAAATATTCGCCATCAACCTGAACTTCCTGACGGGCGACGTACCCGACTGGATTCTGTTCCATCCTTATCTTCAGGAGTGGAATCCCGACTCGATGATCTTCAACCAGTGGGAAGACGGCAAGGATACGAAGGGTAACTCCGTAGGTTTCGACAATGTGAAGAACAACCCGGATTTCGGATACGGATATTATTACGGAAACGGCAAGGAGGCGAACCGCAGCGAAGCGGCCTATCCGATGTACTACAACAAGTACGTGGGAGGCGGCGACGAAGGCGGCACGTGGCCCGACCAGCAGTAAAGAACGATAAAAAGCCAATGGATCTGATGAAGAGATATTATGTATATGCGGCGCTCTTCGCCTTTGCGTTGACGTCGTGCGTCAAGGAGGATCTAGAGCAGGGAACCCCTGCTCCGGCCCCCGGGACGGAAGTGAAGCTCCCGGCCGACGCCGAAGCGGGGGAGCTGCTGATCAAATTCAAACCCGAGATGTCGGATATTCTGGATCGGACGTTCACTCGGGCTACCCGTAACGGCGGCAGCAGTGTGATGACCCGTTCGGGCATTCCTTCGACCGATGAGATTCTGGATATTCTCGGCGGTTATCATTTCGAGCGTATCTTCCCGCGCGACGAGCGGAACGAGACGCGAACCCGCGAAGCGGGGCTCCATCTCTGGTACAAGGTGAAATTCGACGAGAACGCCAATCTGCATGAAGCTGCCCGCAAGCTGAGCCTGCTGGGAGAAATCTCCGCCGTGCAGGGCAACCACCGGATCAAGCGCGCCTACGACGCCAAGCGGCTGAAAACCTTCATGAGCAACGCCGCCGCACAGCGCCTCTCCGCGACGCGCGCTGCCGAGGACGACATCGACTTTTCGGGGCTGGGACTGCCGTTCGAAGCCGATCCCGCGCTGAAATACCAGTGGCATTACAACAATACGGGCGACTATTCGTTCAAGGAGAACAATCCGGACGCGAAGGTCGTCGCCGGTTGCGACGTCAATTGCGTGGAGGCGTGGAAGATGTGCACGGGCGATCCTTCGATCGTCGTCGCCGTGCTCGACGAGGGTGTGATGTACACCCACCCCGACCTGGAGGCCAATATGTGGAAGAACGACGGCGAGGTGCTCAATGCCGGCAAAGACGCCGACGGCAACGGCTATGAGGACGACGTCTACGGCTACAATTTCGTGGAGGACACGGGCCTGATTTCCTGGACGGGCGAGGGCAACACGGGCCACGGCACGCATGTCGCCGGAACCATCGCCGCCGTCAATGGCAACGGCCAGGGCGTCTGCGGCATCGCCGGCGGACACGACGGCAGCGGCAGCGGTGTGAAGATCATGTCGTGCCAGGTCTTTGCGGGCGACATGAGCTCCACGCTGGATCAGGAGGCCAAAGCGATCAAGTATGCGGCCGACAACGGCGCGGTCATCCTGCAGTGCAGCTGGGGATATATCTCGGCCGATGCCAATCAGGCGATCTTCGGCACCGTGCTGGGCCCCGCTACCGAGGAGGAGTGGGAAGCGACCTATCCGCTGGAGAAAGAGGCGCTGGACTACTTCATTCAAAATGCCGGGTCGCCCAACGGTGTTATCGAGGGCGGCCTTGCGGTCTTCGCCGCAGGCAACGAGTACGCCGCCATTCCCTCCTTCCCGGGAGCCTATTCCAAGTGCGTGACCGTCGGAGCGCTGGATGCAGGGTTCACTCCCTCGAGCTTTACGAATTACGGTGCCGGGGTGGACGTGAGCGCTCCGGGCGGCGACATGGAGTACTACGGCAAGGTCGGCGAGGAGGATCCCGAAGGGTGGCTCGACGAGGGCGGTACGCCCGTCATGGGCTACGGCTCGATCCTTTCCACGTGGTTCATCGACGGCCAGCCGGCTTATGGCTATATGGATGGCACCTCGATGGCCTGCCCGCATGTGTCGGGAGTGGCGGCGCTGGGACTGTCGTATGCCGTGCAGAAGCGGCGTCATTTCAAGGCCGACGAGTTCGTTTCCCTGCTGAAACAGTCGGTTAAGGAGATCGACGACACCTACCTGAAAGGCTACAAACTCTACTACTACACTCACAATTATGCGAGTGCTCCGGCTACTAAGATGTCTTTGGCCGATTACCGCGGTAAGATGGGTACGGGTATGGTCGATGCAGGGAAGCTGCTGAAAGCGGTCGAGGGGGCCGGTTTGGAGATGAAGCTCCCGAACATGTACGTCTCGACGGACGGATCGGCGACGCTCGATCTGGCGTTCTACTTCGAGAACGGTCGCAACCTGACCTATACGGTCTCGGTGGCCGATGCGCAGATCGCCGAAGCGTCGGTTTCCGGAACGATGCTGACGGTCGGAGGCGTGGCTGCCGGCTCGACAAAAATCACCGTCAAACCCTCCGCCGGACAGGAGCAGACGATGATCGTCACCGTGCGGAAAAATGCCGGCGACAGCGGTTGGATGTAGAAATTGAATGGCCTGTGAAGCGGATTCGAAAAATATGGCTTGTCGTAGCCCTTTGCTCGGCGGTCGCGATGTCCTCTGCGGGTTTTGCACAGGGACTTCCCGACCGCTCCGAGGCAGCCGTCGATTCGCTGCTCGATCCTCCGCTCGCCGCGATCCGGCCGTTGCACTTCGAACGCGCGACGGCCGATTTGGGGACACTCCGCGAGGAGGATGCACCCGTACGCCGACGTTTCGTTTTCAAGAACCGGAGCGACGAAACGGTTGCCATCGTCCGGGTCAGCGTCGGGTGCAGGTGCCTCGCGGCCGAGTGGCCGAAGGGCGGCATCGCCCCCGGAGCCGAAGGTGCGGTCGAGCTGACATACGACCCCGAGAACCATCCGGGACGGATCGACGTAAGTGCTTTCGTCTATGTATCGGGATCGGATCGCAAGCCCGCTGCGCGGCTGACGTTCACGGGCAAAGTATTGCCTGCGGCGAATCCCTGGGCGCGCTTCCCGCATGCGATGGGGGCGTTGCGGCTCAAACAGAAGGGAGCGGAGTTCCGCGGACTGGAATCCGGAGCGAAGGCTACGGAACGTATCCTCTGCGGCAATGCCGGCGAGCGGCCGTTGCGGTTGTCGGCGGAGCTGATTCCCGATTTCGCGGCGTTCCGCACGGAGCCGGAAACGATTCCGCCGGGCGGTGAGGCCGACATCGTGATTACGGTCGACGCCTCGGAAATTCCTCCCGCCCGGGAAACGGATTTCTCGTTTCCCGTCATCGTCGCAGGCGTGGACGGAAGGCCATCGGAGAGAACCCTGACCGTCAAGATAAATCGAAAAAACAAGAACATAACAGACTGAATGATATGAAACATCTTTTTAAGATCGCGCTGCTGGCCTCCTGCCTGCTCTGTTTCGCCGCGTGCGACGATGACGAACCCCGGATTCCGGAGATCGAGGTCACCCCGGCCTATCTGAACGGAACCTGGACACTCGCCGAGTGGAACGGGGCGCCCTTGGCCGACGGACTTTACCTCTACGTCACGTTCAACCGCCGGGAGAGAACCTATGAAATGTACCACAATTTCGACAGCATGTACGCCCGGCTCGTCACCGGTTCGTTCAATGTCGAAGAGGACAAGGAACTGGGCTATGTCATCAGCGGCGACTACGATTACGAAAACGGCGACTGGATCCACGAATACGTCGTCACCGACCGGCTCGAAGACGCGATGACATGGACGGCGAAGGACGATGCCGGAGACGTGCACCGTTTCGTCCGCTGCGAGAAGGTTCCCGACGAGATTGTGGATGAAGCCGGAACAGCCCCAGACACCGGAGCGGAAACCGCGAAATTCACCGTCGCCTTCTGACGGCGGCGGTGTCTGGCGATTCAGCCAGTGTCCACTACGGCACGCCGCCCTCCGTTATGCATGGAACACTTTTTTACTAAACCTTTTAATTCAAGAGCTTATGAAAAAAATTTTTATTCCGATGCTGTCGCTTGCTCTGTTGAGCATGGCGTGCAACGACGAAGATGAGGGGGGGGGAAAGAGTTTCCCGTCCATTGAAGTCAGCGAGATCGCTTTCTCCGAGGAGACGGCCACAGCCACGGCCGAGGTTAAACCGTCGGAGAACACCGAAACATGGTACTGGAAATTTTGCCAGTCCGGAGAAGAGGGAATCTATCAGTCCGTAGAAGGCAATGACGCACACACACTTGAAATGCCTGTAGAAACACTCGACGTTCCTTATACACTTTCGGTCTATGCGGAAAATGCCGACGGCAAGAGCAAGGTTATCACGAAAAACATCACGGTTAGCTCTGCGGATTTGAAAGGCGACTTGGTGGAACTCACGGTGAAGAACTTGACGGCTTTTTCGGTGGACGTGGATGTGAAGAAGAGCATCAAATGCTCCAAGTATGTGATTACTGCGATGCCGAAAAGCTCCTATAACGAGGAGTATTTCATCCAGTCGGCCGAAACGTCGCTGAATCCGAATCCGGATTATCCGATGCAGCCGTTCAACTGGAGCGACAAGAGCGCGACGTTCACCGAACATACGTTGGTCAAGAATAGGATGGCGGATGATCCCGAGAGCGAAGGCGTTAAACTCTCTTCGGATGCAACCGACGATATGAACAAGATGGTGGTTTGCGTTTATGCGTTGCCTGCAGGCGACGGGCAGGCCGAAGTCTTCACCCAGGATTTCACCGTTCCGGAACCCTCCGATTACGACGGTTCGATCGAGGTGCAGATCGACATCGCCGACGAGGACATCACGCTGACATCGGTGGCTGCGACCATCACGGCGGGTGCGGGCTGCAAAAAGATCTTCACTTCCCTGATCGGGGCGTCGGTTTACGATCCTTTCGACAAGATCACCGACGAGGCGAAGCAGAAGGAACTACTCACGGTACTCGGCAACAACCGGCAGGTGCTTCCCTATACGGAGCCTTACAAGGTGGATTTCACGCAGAATATGGGGCCCAATGAAACGTGGCGTCTCTATGCTGTGCCTATCGCCGAGGACGGTACGATCGGCAAGGTAACCTACAAGGATTTCACGACGAAGAAGCCGGTTTTCGAGGGTACGGGTAAGATCACCTCTGCGATTCTTAGTCAGTCGAAGCCCGAGACCGTGGAAATGATCTTGGACTTGAGTGATGATGTCGAAGAGGTACGTTTCTTTTGTTGGTCATTGAGCGAAGGGTATGCCATTGTCAATAATCCGGCTGAATTAGAATGGGTGATGTATGATAATGTAAGCAATAAGCATTGGTTGAATGAATATAAGAAAGATGAACTCTCTGGAACGCTCTCTTTGCATATTGCGCATCCCGGAGATGAGTATTATTTTTATGCGGCTACGGTCGATGCGAAGGGCAATGTGAGCTATCCGGTGAATCTGGTGCAACTTGCCAACGGTGGGGCCGAAGACGCGACTTTCGCGACGATGCCCGAGAAGCAGGAGGAGATCGACGTGACGTTCGACGGCACAGGCGAAGCGACGCTCAAAGTCACGGAGACCGAGAAAGACGAATATTCGACGAATATCGACTATACTGTGACGAAGGGTGCCAATACGGTTAAGGCTTACCGTATCCGCACGGCCGACACTGCCCACGAAGAGACGCTCGAGGAAGATTTGAAAACGATCTTTGCCGACTATCCCAGCTCGATTTCAGGCTCCTACAAAGAGCTGACGTTCGCCGATGGCGATACGGAGTCGGAGACACTGGAGTATCTGGTTAACTACGACACTTCGGATTCCGATTACGGCGGCAATATCGTCGCGATCGTGACTGTAGATAAGGATGGTAAGCTGAAGATCGCGGATTACTACCTAGCCGGAACGGGAGACATGTGATACTCGTTCCGGGCAGTGCGATCCGGTAAGATATCGATCGTGAACTGCGACTGTCCCGGTTGAAAATCCGGAGCGACTCACTGTTCGCGACAAGTGGACATTTCTTACCTAAGCGTTAAAATAAAAAGTTCAAATCTTTTGTAAGAATGTCTTTTGGGAGGGAGCCGAGACGGTTATCTCTC
>OJOZ01000489.1_pt1 | contig 16344 bp, 13 predicted proteins | sample 1598381 | NCBI WGS metagenome assembly OJOZ01 (sample SAMN03922476, study PRJEB24848) | human gut metagenome | isolation source: stool sample | host: Homo sapiens | place: Germany | collected 2010-11
ATGTGTATAAGAGACAGGCTGATACCTCTGCATATTGTATTCTGTATGTCAGGGAATGGTGTAATAGTGGCATTCCGTATTTCACAAGCGCAAGTCTACAGATGCCAGATGATCTGCCCATATGCGAACAAGCATCTATTAGTATTTCACGTAGTCTGCTGTACTTACAAGAAAAGGCTTTAAGTTTTGAGCACTGCAAAAGTCTCACCTATGCCGACAAGCTCTGGCTAAACAATGCTCTGGAACAAATTTGTGTCATGGAGCAACTAATATTAGATGAAAATATTCCGACAAAGATAGACGGCAAAGCAGATGTGGATAAGTTCCTTATCTTTCTGAAAGAAAACGAAGACGAATTTTCCCAAATCCACAAAAAATTGGTTGCAGACGATGTTGAAGCTCTTACAGAGTGACCCCCATGATTCCAGGACTGCACCTATTAAGATTGCTGCAGTCCCAATTATGGCAGGCCATCACGGGATATGGTAGCACGAATTCTGGAGGATGACCGATACATCGGTGAAAAGCATTTCCCCGCGCTCATCCCGACGGAGCAGTTCCACGCTGCTCAGGAACGCAGAAAAGAGATGCACCCTGAGTATAAGCAGACACCAGCACAGAAAGAACTGCGCAGGCTGTGCGGCGGCATCGTACCCGACAGCGTAGCACGAAAAGTCCTCAAGATACTGAATCAGGTGGTCGATGATCCGCAGCTCATCAAGATAGAATCATCCAGTGTTCCCACCACGGAAGACATCAGGCAACGCCGGCTGGAACTGGACAAGCTGCTGCAGACACCTCCTGTGGAGGAAGAAATCGCACGCCAAAAGGCAATGGAGTTGGCGGTACTGACCCTTGTGAGCGTCGAGATGGAGGAATACGAAGCCCACCGGCTCCGCAGCATCTTCGGGAAGCAGGCAAAGATGCGGGAACTGGATGCGAACCTTCTGCGGCAGAGTGTCCGGAAAATCACGTATGGCAGTAAGACGGTCAAAGTCCTGCTGAAAAACAATCAAGTCTTGGAGGAGCGTGATCAAGCATGACGCAGACCCGCCCTGAGCCGAAAGTCATCATCATCCCTGCAAAGGAGGAATCGCCGCAGGATCAGGAAAAGAAGAAAAATCTCCGGGTAGCTGCATACTGCCGTGTGTCCACCAAAAAAGATGAACAGCTTGGCAGCTATGAAAACCAGAAAGCATACTACACGGAAAAGATCATGGCAAATCCCAACTGGACGATGGCGGATATCTTCGCGGATGAGGGTATCACCGGTACCTCCGCCTGCAAGCGCAAGGATTTTCTTCGCATGATCCGGCAGTGCAGGAAGGGCAAGATCGACATGATCCTCGCCAAATCCGTCTCCCGCTTCGCCCGCAACACCGTGGACACCCTGAGTTATACCCGCGAGCTGCGCAGCATGGGCATCCCGGTCATCTTCGAGGAGCAGAACATCAACTCCATCTATCCGGAGAGCGAATTCCTTATCACCATCCACGGTGCCTTCGCACAGTCCGAAAGCGAAGGGATATCCTCCCGCGTCAAATGGGGCAAGCATCAGGCGATGCGGACGGGAAAGGCAAACATCCAGTATAAGACCCTGCTGGGGTACGAAAAAGGACCTGACGGAGAGATGGTGGTCAACGCAGAGCAGGCAGAGACTGTCCGAAAAATTTACGAGCTGTACCTATCCGGTCAGACGCTGCGCAATATCAAGGAAACCTTGGAAACAGGCGGATTCAAGAATTCGGCAGGAACGACGGAATGGACAACCTCCAACCTGCGGACGATCCTCTCTGATGAAAAATACTGCGGTGACGTCCTGCTCCAGAAGACCTTCATTCGAGACTGCATCAGCAAGCAGGTCATCCGTAATACTGGACAGCTTCCCATGTATCTGATTCAGAACCACCATGAGGCCATCATCCCGCGAGAACGGTTCGATGCCGTGCAGATGGAGCTGGCGCGTCGCCGGGCCCAGACCGCCGGCACGAAAAAGAGCGCCCCCACAGGTATGAGCCGCTACAGCGGCAAGTACGCGCTCAGCGGTCTGCTGTTCTGCGGCGAGTGTGGAACGGCGTACCGCAGAGTGGTGTGGACACAGCACGGTGAGAAACGCGCCGTGTGGCGCTGCAGCAGCCGCTTGGATTACGGCAAGAAGTACTGCAAAGAATCTCCGACGCTGGACGAAGCGCCGCTCCGGCAGGCGGTGCTGGCAGCCATCAATGCATCCATGTCAGGGCGTAAGGTTCTGGCGGATCAGCTGGTGGATGCGATGGAGCAGGAACTGGCTCCGGTTCCCGGTGAGAGCATGAGCCTTGGGGATATCGACCGGGCGGTCACGGAGTTGGGCAAACAGTTCGATATGCTTCTGGCAGAGGCGGCAAATGGTGACGTGGACGAATACGCCGAGCGTTTCCGTGCCATCTCCACCACAATGGAGGAACTGAAACGCCGAAAGGCCGCTATACTCAGTATCCGGCAGGAGCAGGAGCAGATCGGCCGCCGTATCCATGCGGCAGCCTCGGCAATGACCGCGGTGACCATGGGAATCACGGAGTGGGACGATGGCGTAGTCTATCAGATGTTGGAAAAGGTTACGGTTCTGGCGGACAACCGCATCAAGGTCACCTTCCGCAACGGCGTAGAAATCGAACAGACCGTAGACCAACCCAAGAGGAGGAAATTCGCATGATTTATGTGACTGGCGACTGTCACGGAAACTTCCGGCGTTTCCAATCGGAATACTTCCCGGAGCAAGCTAACATGACGAAGGATGACACGGTCATCATCACCGGAGACTTCGGGGGCGTTTGGTTCGGCGACAGCCGCGACGATGAAACGCTGGACTGGCTGGAACGCCTGCCCTTCACACTTGCCTTCGTCTGCGGCAACCATGAAAATTATGACGCGCTGGAAAGATACCCCGTGGCGGAGTGGCACGGTGGCAAGGTGCATCGCGTTCGTCCTCATGTGCTGCACCTGATACGCGGTCAGATCTTCGAGCTGGATGGCTGCCGCTTCTTTACCATGGGTGGCGCAAAAAGCCATGACATCGAGGATGGGATTTTAGAGCCGGACGCCCCGGATTTTGAGCGAAGGCTCACGATGCTCCAGCGCAAACCAAGAGCGAGATACCGCATCAACCACATCTCATGGTGGGCGCAGGAGCTTCCCTCCGATGAAGAATACACCGAGGCACGGCGAAACCTCGACGCGGTCGGCTGGGCGGTGGACTACATCATCACCCACTGCGCTCCCACCAGCATCGCCCTCATGGGGAGCCGCCACAACGAGGCGGACCGGCTCACGGATTTCTTGCAGGAGGTGCGGGAAAGATCAAAATACCACTACTGGCTGTTCGGCCATTATCACGACAACCGAGCCATTGACGAAAAGCACATCCTGCTGTGGGAGCAGATCGTGCAAGTTATCTGAAGCAGGTCAAAGCAGAGAAGAACACGGTGAAGCCGCCGTGCTTTTCTCTGCTTTGAGCGTTGATCAGGCGCATCGCGCCGGAAAGGAGAAAGCCCATGAACATCCGCAAGCCCGCAGATTACACCACCATGTTTGCCGCGCTGGACGCGCTTATGGCGGCACAGCTCCCGCAGATGGAATTGTACTGTGAGATCGGCCGAGTGGTCAGCGGCAGGAGCGAAAAAGGCGCGGCTGTCGCGGCGTCGGAATACCTGCAAGCGGCCTATCCCGCAGCCGAGGGCTTCTCTCCCCGCAATCTGCGCCGTATGCGGGCGTTTTACGCAGCCTACGAGAAAACTCCTGAAATCATGCGGCTGGCGATGCACCTCGGCTGGACGCGGAATGTGGCGATTTTAGAGGGGTGCGGCAGCAGCGAGGAACGGGCGTGGTACATCCGAGCCGCACTGCGTTTTGGATGGAAAAAAGCGAAACTGCTGGCCGCCATAGAATCTCAGGTATGGCGAAATTCTTCTCTCGACGAGCAAGCTGTTTCCTGCTATACTGGTGAAAAAGAAATATCCTAGGAGAGCGAATGTAATGAAAAAGATACTCTTTGTGTGTCACGGCAATATCTGCCGCAGCCCCATGGCCGAGTTCGTGATGAAGGACTTAGTGAAGAAGGCTGGGCTGGCGTCACAGTTCCATATCGAATCGGCGGCCACCAGCCGGGAGGAAATCGGCAATCCGGTCTATCCTCCGGCGCGGCGCAAGCTGGCGGAGCATGGGATCTCCTGCGACGGCCACGCGGCTCGGCAGCTCACCAATCAGGATTACGACAAGTACGATCTGCTGATCGGCATGGACAGCGCGAACCTGCGGAATATGCACCGTATCTGCGGCGGCGATTTTGCCGGCAAGCTGCACCTCCTGATGGATTATACCGACCACCCCCGCGATGTTGCCGACCCGTGGTACACCGACGATTTCGAGACTACATGGCAGGATGTGCTGGCAGGCTGCCAGGGGCTTTTGAAAGAATCCATGAGAGAATGAGGTGATTCGATTGGCACAAAATGATAAAATTCAACTGTTCGAGGACAAGCGCATCCGCACCGCGTGGGATGAGGAAAAGGAAGAATGGTACTTCTCCATTGTCGATGTGGTAGCTGTGCTGACTGACAGTCCAAATCCTCAAACCTACTGGCGCGTACTTAAAAAGCGTTTAAAGGACGAGGGAAATGAAACCGTTACAAGTTGTAACGCTTTGAAAATGACCGCTGCAGACGGCAAGCGCCGTCTGACCGATGTGGCTGACACCGAGCAGCTTCTCCGCATCATCCAGTCTATTCCTTCACCGAAAGCAGAGCCGTTCAAGCTATGGTTGGCACAGGTTGGCCGGGAGCGTATCGAAGAAACTATCGACCCTGAGTTGACCATTGACCGTGCTCTGGAAACCTACCTCAAGAAAGGTTACACCCGCGAATGGATCAACCAACGGCTGCAGGCCATTCAAGTCCGCAAGGAGCTGACGGATGAGTGGGATGCCCGTGGTGTACAAAAAGGCGTGGAGTACGCTATCCTCACGGACGAGATTTCCCGCGCATGGTCGGGGATGTCTACCCGCCAGTACAAAAACCTGAAAGGATTGAAAAAGGAGAACCTTCGTGATAACATGACCACGCTGGAGCTGGTGCTGAATATGTTGGCAGAAGCCACCACCACACAGTTTTCAAAGGATCGAAAGCCCACGACCTTCCAAGAGAATCTGGAAGTTGCCAAAGCCGGTGGACAGGTCGCTGGGCGAACGAGGAAAGACATTGAGTCACAGTCCAATACACCGGTCATCTCCTCGAAGAACGCCGCGCAGATCAATCAAGTAATAACTGATTTACTGAAGGATGCGACTTCGAATATGCCTAAAAAAGAGGACGATAAGTAAACTTGGTCGTTCTTTGTAGTACATAGATATTTTCGAATAGCAAATATAAAAATATCCGAATTGAAGCCGCCTGACAAAATGTGTTGATGAAAGATGCAGCACAGAAAACACCGCGCTTTTGCGCGGTGTTTTCACATATTTATCATCTTTTTCGCCGCAAAAAGTTTTAAAAACAGTTTTTTCAAAAAGCAGTTTTTCCCCGCGACAGGCGACATTTTCGAGATGCAGCCGGTTGATTTTATGAACTGATGCGACTCGAACGCCGAAGCATGGGTGCTTCACTCTTGCTGCTACCTGGCGCATCTCACTTCTCTCTCACATTTGGGCAAAGAAAAGCCAGAGGAAGCGAATGCACGCCTCTGGCGTGCGTCCGCTTCCTCTGGCACCGCGGCCCCGCTGGGCTGCGTGGTCTTATTATTCGTCTGCCAACATTGCGCTCCCTTGGCATTGTTCGTCGCTTTGGCAGGGTATCAGTCCTTTTCACCAACGAACAATGCCGTATTCAGGAAAGAAAGGTGAAGAATCGCAAGAGTCCCTATCTTGAAGTGATCAGCAGCTTACAATGACACTTTATAAATTCAGGGAATATTTTAAAAATCAATTCAGCGCTGGATGCGGCCGGAACCATCGCCGTCGGCCAACTTTTCCACCTCGGCCGCTGTAACCATGTTATAATCGCCCTCGACGGTATGCTTGAGCGCGGAGGCCGCCACGGCAAATTCCACAGCCCGCTGATTGCCCTTACCGGCGAGCAGGGCGTAAATCAGACCGCCGCCGAAGCTGTCGCCGCCACCCACGCGGTCAACGATATGCAAGTCATATTTTTTGGAGGAATGGTATTCATCGCCGACAGCGTCAAACAGCATGGCGCTCCAACCGTTGTCGGACGCCGAGCGGGACTCGCGCAGCGTGATAGCGACCTTTTCAAAGCCAAACCGATCAGCAAGCTGTCTTGCAACGGACTTGTAGCCCTCGCGGTTGATCTCGCCGGCATAGATATCGGTCGCCTCCGCCTCAATGCCGAACACATCCTTGGCATCCTCCTCGTTGGAAATGCATACGTCCACGTACTGACACAGATCAGTCATGGCCTCCCGTGCCTGCTGACGGCTCCACAGCTTGCCGCGGTAGTTGAGATCACAGCTAATCCTGACCCCGTGTGCCTTCGCCGCCTTGCAGGCGTCACGGCAGGCATTCACCATGTTGGGGCCGAGCGCAGGCGTGATGCCGGCAAAGAGGAACCAGTCCGCGCCTTTAAAAATCACATCCCAGTCGAAGTCGGAGGGAGTGGACTCCTGAATGGCAGAATGCGCCCGGTCATAAATGCAAACGGAACCGCGCTGAGACGCGCCTTTCTCATTATAGTAGATACCGATACGGTCGCCTCCACGCACGATCATAGAGGTATCCACGCCGTAGCGGCGCAGAGAGTTGACCGCAGCCTGTCCGATGGCATGCGCGGGCAGTTTGGTGACGTAGACGGCGTCAAGGCCGTAGTTAGCCAGCGAAACAGCTACGTTAGCTTCCCCGCCACCGAAAGAAAACTCCAAGTGGTCGGCCTGAACAAAGCGCTCGTAATTGTATGGCTGGAGACGAACCATTCAACCGCGCAATATCCGACCGCCATACAGCTTTCCACCTTGATAAAAAGGGGGCCTGAGGAAATCTTCCTCAGGCCCCAAAACAGGCGCTTACAGCTTATCCTCACGCATAAAATGAGCATTGGTCCCATCAATGGAGAAGAACTCATCTGCTGCACGCCGACCGATGTCATCTGGGTACTTAGATATCTCATTTAAGTACTCTTTTTCATCTACATTGGTAAACGCGCCGTCTCGCATTATGACCTTGCCGTCCACTGCAACCAGCGAAACCTCGGATCCCCTGGCACTGTAAACCAGATTAGGTACCATGTTGCGCATTGGGTAGGTGTACACCGGCAACATGGAGGGACAACTGAGATCGATAGCAATATAGTCCGCGCATTTTCCAGGCTCAAGAGAGCCTACGGTATCGCCCAAGCCAATCGCTTGGGCACCCTCAATGGTGGCCATACGCAGGGCTTTCCAGGCGGGCATAACTTCCGGATTCTGATACTTGATCTTGTTGAAGAGGCAAACATTTTTCATCTCATTGATGATGTTATGGCAGTTGTTGCCCGGAGCCTGATCGGAACCCAAGGCCACCACACCGCCCGCCTGCTGGAAAACAACACTTGGGCAGACAATGCCATCAATGATGCCGATCGAACCCGGATTAACGATCATTGAGGCACCTCGTTTGGCAATAAGGGCAGCTTCCTCATCTGTACAGTCAGTAAGATGGACTGCAATAAGAGATTCATCCAGATAGCCCAACTCATCCAGAAAAGCTGTAGGACGCTTGCCATAGCGCTGGACGATCTGATAGGTCTCTCGATCTCCTTGCTGCACATGCATATGGATTTTGGTACCCCGCTCCTTGACCGCCTTTTGGATACGCAACAGCATCTCCGGGCTGACAAAGTCAGCGCCCTGCGGGCCAAACAGGATCTTAATCCGTCCCCCTGCCTTGTTGTTCCATTTATTATACAGATCAATGTTTCGATTCAGGCTCTCCTCTCCCATGGCATCATCAAACTCATAGAGTTCGCCCGGTTGATAAACCCGTCGTTTAGCCGCTCGAATCGTCTGTGCAATATTCCCTCGGGCGCCCACCTTATCGATGAAAGCACACACATTTTCCATTTTGGATTCATAGTCGCCCAGTGTGGTAGTGCCTGCCCGGACGGCCTCCAGAATGGCCACTCGGCTGCCCACATCCCGTTCCTCGTCATTAACCGCGTTGTCAAAGGGCTGGAGGCCGAACATCATCCAACTGTTGGTGTCTTGGGCCAATCCGCGCATAATATTGCATGCAGTATGCATATGGCCGTCGATAAAACCAGGCAGCACCATATGATGATCCAAGGTGATCATTTCCTCAGCTGTATATTCCGCTAAAATCTCAGGCCGGTTGCCCACCTTCAAGATTTTGCCTCCGTCTACAGCCATAGCGGCATCACTATGATAGCCTACGCCGGCACCCTCCATCGTATAGAAATGCGGGGCCACCACAATGGTATCAATCTTTTTCATAAATGTCTCCTATTCCAACGGCAAAGCAGTTAGTGTACCTTCTCAGGGTAACGCCGTTTGGTAAGCTGAGTCAGAGTAATCAGGCTCACTGTCAGAATAGCAGCAGTAACCGCAATACTCAAGACATACTGTCCGGTCAGTCCGCCAAAAAGGAATCCCACGAAAGCCGAAATACCAACCGTAATTCCGTAGGGGATCTGCGTCATAACATGGACGATATGGTTGCAGGAAGCACCGGTAGAAGAGAGCACAGTCGTATCGGAGATAGGGGAGCACTGGTCGCCGAACAGGCCACCGCCAATCACGGCGCCAACAACAAACGGAATGGAAATATCAAAGGCGACGGCCATCGGGAAAGCAATGGGCATCATAATAGACCACACGCCCCAAGAGGAACCGGTCGAAAACGAAATGAGTGCGCCAAACAGGAATACCAAAGCCGGAACCATGCCGGGAGTCAGGTAATGCTCCACAATATGGATCAGGAACTCGCTGGTCCCCATACCCTTGACGATAGAGCCCAAGGACCATGCGCACACCAGAATAAAGGGAACCGAGATCAGTTCGGCCATACCGTTGACAAAGGTATCGAACGCCTTGGTCACGCTGAAGAGCTTGGTGCTTACACCCATGATGCCCGCACCCAGCGCGCCACCCATAAAGGCGATGCAAATAGCAAGTGTAATGTTGGCATTGCGGAAGCATCCCACCAACCCGTTGTTAACCAGATCGCCGGACCAGAAAATGGTGGCAAAGAGAGAACCAAACAGGCAAACAATAGGGATAATAAAGTTCCACATAGTAAGCTTATAATCTGCGGGCAGTTCATTCTTCACCTCTGGAACCAAGGGCTGAACCCCGTCGTCCAGCAGCTTTCCGGTCTCTCTGGCCCGCTTTTCTTCCTTGTACATAGGGCCAAAGTTCAAGCCGAAAGCAGCAACGATCAAAACAGAAATCATGGCAAATACGCCATACAGATTGAACGGAAGCATATTCAACCAGATGCCCCATTCGTTGCCCTCAACGCCGCTTGCCAACAGCTCTGCGGCAATCAGTCCCGTGATAAAGGGACCATAGCTGCTAATGGGAGAAAGCGCAGCTAAATTGCATCCCATGGAATCCAAGATATAAGCCAATTTTGCTCGAGAGATGCGCACCATGTCAGTAACGGGCCGCATGATAGTACCAAGCATGAGGCAGGGCTCCGTATAGCTGAAAATGAAGGCGCTTAGGCAAGTAACGATCTGCCCCTTCTTGGCAGTATTGATAACCTTTGTCACCCTGGTAGCAAAGGCCTCTGCAGCACCAGTGGTACGGAGCATGGCGATCATACCGCCGGAGAGTGTAACCAAAATGATCAAAGATGCATTTCCGCTGAGAGAGGGGATCATATAGTCCGAGATAATTTTGACAAAACCAACCAAAGGGTTAAAGCCGTTCATCATTGTGGACCCCAACCAAACCGCGATGAATAAAGAGAAAATCGTCTGTTTGGTCCACAGGGCCAATCCGATTGCCACGATGGGGGGAATGAGACACAACACTCCATATGTAGTATCCATATAACAAGCCTCCTGTTATAAATTATCTGTGGTTTTTTTCATGGAATCTCTGCTTCCGCAACTACAGGCCCTATCCGAATCTGCAAATCACACCTCCTCACTTTCTCGGTCCAGGGATGCGCAAAACGTAAGTCTTGCAAAATCAAGACACGGCATATCAGCTTTGAACGAGACTGATCATACGATATACCGTATATTTTCATGAACAGACCAAACGTTTTGCTCACTCCGGTTTCCAGCCTCCCACCGCTCCCAACATCTTCGGTTTTGGCAGCGCGAGTAACTACGGATCACACTTGGTTAATTTCGGTTTTCGTAACCGGATGCGTACATATTTGCAGGGATGAATTTTCCCTGGCCGTAGCGGCCCACAAACTTGGCGTTCTCCACCACAACCTGGCCTCGCAGCAGAACCGTCTCCACCCGACCAGACTGACGACGGCCCTCATAGAGGTTGTAGTCCACGCCGTTAGGATTATCTGCCAGATGAACTGTCCCCTCATAATTGGGATCGAAAATGACAACATCTGCGTCAGAACCTACCGCCAGCGTTCCCTTTCTCGGATAGATACCGTTGATTTTTGCCGGCTGAGTGGCAATAACATCTACAAATTTCTGGCGGGTCAGCTTTCCCGTGCATACACCTTCGGTCCACACCATATGCAGTCGATCGCCGGCGCCGGGGGAACCGTTTGGAATCTGAGTAAAATCATTCCTGCCGGCCTGCTTGAGCTCTGCCACATCTATACCGCAGTGGTCGGATGAGACCGCCGTCAGCAGTCCGTCGGATAATGCCTGCCAAAGAGCCTCGCAGTCCTCACGATCCCGCAAAGCGGGGGAGCAAACGAACTTAGCCGCTTCATTGAAATCCGGATTATCCAGAACTTCCTTAGTGGTGGTCAGATAGTGAGTGCAAGTCTCGCCGGAAACCCGCTGGCCAGTTCCCTTGGCCTTTTGTAATTCGGCAATGGCTTCCCGACAGGTCATATGAGCAATATAAAGAGGCGTATCGGTCTGACCAGCCAGATAAATAGCCCGGCGCACCGCCTCCGCCTCAGTAAAAGGCGGACGGGAAACATAATGGTAATGCGGCGTCAGTTGGCCCTTCTTTACACACTCGCTGCGGAGGAAATTCAGGATCTCTCCATTCTCTGCGTGCACAAATACCGTAGCGCCAACCTGTCGGCTCTTCTCCAGAATACGGAAGAAAGTACCGTCATCTACATGAAGCGGAGAGCCGTTGTAGGCCATAAAAATCTTGATGCTGGAAATGCCTCTCCGAGGAAATTCTTCGATCTCATCAAAGATACTGTCCATAATATATGTCACCATGGAATGCAGTGCAAAATCCACACAAGACTTATCCTTCGCCCGCACATTGATTCGATAATCAATGGAATCCAGCAGTCCACGATCCGGATCCTGCGGAGCAAAGTCCACAATGGTGGTCGTGCCGCCTACAATAGCAGAGTCGGTCGTCTCATATCCGGCGGTGTCACGGTTGCCGACATTGCACAGGGCGGAAAAGTGGGTGTGCTGGTCTACGCCTCCCGGAAACACATATTTACCTTTGGCGTCTATCACAAGATCTGCAGCTTCGTCCAAATGTGTCCCCATTGCGCGGATCACATCGCCCTCCACCAGGATATCCCCCACATACTCTTGTTCTGCGGTTACGATTGTGCCTCCTTTAATCAAGGTACGCATACTGTCATCTCCTAAAATATCAATTCTTGTTTGGTAAACATGGGAAAGCCTACGATATTCTTCTGCTCTGGGAAGCCCCAAGTAGACACCTTGCTGGTACGCAGCCCCATATCTACCATGGCTTCCGCAAATTTAACTGCTGGCATTACCCCATCCAACACGGGAACGCCCAGCTGGGCGGACAGGTCCTCAACAAAGTCCACGAAACCAGCGCACCCCAGCAAAATACATTCGGCGCCGTCCTGCTGCACGGCTAACTTTCCCTGATAGGCTAACGCTTCCAATCCCTTCTTGGGGTCCCTGCCAAATTCCAGCACGCTCAAACCTGTGGATCGGATAGAACGGCAAAACTTTTCCGCTCCATAGTTGGACACCACATCCTCTGTGACCTTGCGGGACCGATCCAACACCGATACGATAGAAAAGTACGGCGCTATAAATTTGGCAGCAGCAATGGCCGACTCACAGATACCCAGCACAGGCTTGGAGGTGACCTCTCTGGCTGCCTGAAGCCCAGGGTCACCAAAGCAGGCGATGATAAATGCATCGGCGCCTTCCTCTCGGTCTCCCCGGATCACTTCTTTCAGGACCCCCGGAACAGCCAAATACTCATCCACATAACATTCGATGCTGTCCGGCCCGGATGCCGGAGTAACCGCCCAAACCTGAGTGTCGCTGCGTGCCACTCGACGTGCTAAATTTTCTATACTTTCAGTCATGGATTGCGTCGTATTGGGATTGATGATTTTGATCTTCACAATTTTCCCTCCTCTTGGTCCAAAGCCTGAACCATCTCCATCAGCAGCTCAGCTCCCTGGTACAAGTCCTCAGGAGCGCTGTATTCTCGGATAGAGTGGCTAATCCCGTCTTTGCTGGGAATGAACAGAAGCATAGAGGGGACCGCTTTTCCCCAATTCATCAGATCGTGTCCTGCACCGCTGAACATTCTGCGAAAACGGATACCGCGGTTGCGGCACAGTGTCTCGCTCAGCTTTATCAGCTTAGAACTGCACTGGGTAGGCGACTGGCGAATATATTCTTCGCCTACCAGCTCCGGGTGCTCTTTCAGCACGGAGTCAATGACCTGATCCATGGGCTCCATCGTTGGGTTGCGCAGTTCCACAATAAACTCCACCTTGCCCGGAATCACATTGACCGCTCCTGGGAACACCTGAAGGGTTCCTACAGTGCAGACCATATCCGGCGAAGCGGCCTCAGTCCGTTCCATAAGCTGGGTAATGATCCGGCAGGCTTTCACCAGCGCGTCATCCCGCAGATGCATGGGTGTGCTGCCTGCATGATTGGCACAGCCGGAAACCGTCATGCGATAGCGCACGATGCCCACAATACCATCAACCACGCCTATTTGCATTCTTTCAGCTTCTAATACCCCGCCCTGCTCAATATGTAACTCCAAGTAACACTGATATTGGGTCAGATCTCTTCGGCAGGCGCCGACCTGCTCCATTGTAAGTCCGTGGAGGGCCAGATTTGGCCGCATAGCTTCATCGATCTCTCCGCCGGTAAATGCCTTACTTCCAAAAGTTCCGCCAATGACATTGCCTTCCTCCTCGGTAAATGCAATCACCTGGATGGGATGCCGATTTTGATATCCCAACTCCTTAAGGCGCTGCACACACTCGATTCCGGACAACACACCATAGGTTCCGTCGTAAATCCCGCCCCCCGGCACCGTATCGATGTGGGATCCAATGCAAATGATCTCTCCCTGACCAGGAAGCGTACCGATCAGATTCCCTACAGGATCGACGGATGTCTGAAGTCCTGCCTGTTCCATGCACTGTTGAACATAGATTCGTCCTTCGTCATAGGCAGGGGTATACGGCAATCGTGTGGTTCCTTCTTTCGGCACAAAACCGATTCGCCCAAGTTGGGTCAAATGATCATATAAGCGGGTGCCGTTGATCATACTCATGCGGGGTCCCCCTCAGTCTCATGGGATCTGACAAACTCCTCCAGCTCCTGCAGCCCCTGCTCCAGGCACTGCATGGATGTCGCATAGGACAGACGGATATATCCCTCGCCAAATTCGCCAAAGGCCGTACCGGGTACCACTACCACCTGCCGTTCTTCCAGCAGTTTCATGGCAAATTCTTCACAAGGCATACCCAGTTGACTGATGTCAATAAATGCGTAGAAAGTCCCAGCCGGAGCATGGCAGGACAAACCAGGGATCTCGGATATCCGCTTCATCACATAGTCACGGCGCAGGCGGTACTGCTCCACCATATACTTCAAGTGGTCTTGTGGACCTTCCAAAGCTTCAATAGCCGCGACCTGGCAGGGAGTGGCCGCACAAGCACTGACATTTTCCTGCAGCTTGACCATATTCCGGATCACATTTTCCGGTCCGGCAGCATAACCGATACGCCAACCGGTCATCGCATAGGTTTTGGAAAGGCTATCAATAACCAGGGTCCGTTCTTTCATTCCGGGCAGAGCAGCAAAGCTTGTATAAGTCCTTCCATCAAAGAGGATGTGCTTATACACCTCATCAGCCAAGATCACCAAGTCCTGCTTCTGGGCCAATTCGGCCAGTTGGAGCAGCGTTTCAGTGCTGGCTACAGCTCCTGTGGGGTTGCATGGGCTGTTTAGAATAATGGCCTTTGTCTTATCGGTAACAGCTTCGGCAATAGCGGATACATCCAAATCAAATCCCCGTTGTGCGTTGGTTTTCACCGACACCGGCACGCCGCCGCACATCCGGATCTGTTGGACATAATTAGTCCAGCAGGGTTCGTTGACGATAACCTCATCCCCAGGATTCAGCAGCACTTTCAGCGCCAAAAACAAGGCTCCCATGGCTCCAGGCGTCACCACAATTTGGCTTGCAGGATCGTAAGAGAGTCCCTCTGTGCGATGGAGATACTCTGCAATTGCCTGGCGCAGAGCCAGCAGCCCTGCATTTTCTGAATACTTGGTCTTTCCTTCCCGAATGGCCCTGCACCCAGCCTCCACTACGTTCGGCGAGGCAGTAAAATCCGGCTCTCCCAGTGTAAAACTAATTACATGATCGTACTCCAGCGCCTTATTGAACATTTTTCGAATCTTGGAGGGTTGGATCTGCTGAGTGTTATCTGAAATTTGAATCATATAGGTAACTCCTTTCTACTCCGATTCTTCCGTTCCCTTAATTTGAGAACAGTCATCAATATTCCAAATGCCAAGGAAAGCACCGCTGCAAATACGATACGATATTCTTGCGGAAGAAGAAATCCCACGGTATTGACTGGGATCCAAAAGAGAGGAATCGTTTTAAACAGAGTAAAATCGATCAATTCTCCCCAATCTACAGAGTCCACCGCTTGGCGTGGAGTGATATGCTGCCCCGCCAAAAAGCGGATTTCAGCATAATTTCCACATACTCGCATCAGAGCGGAATGAATAGGAGCAAAAAACAGATTATTGGTAACGCTGGTAAAAAAGGCCTGTGCCAGAGCATTTCCATATCCCGGAAGAAGACCTGCTGCCATGGCTTGCCGGGTACCTTGGCTGAACACGGTAAAGGCCAGCGTGACAAGGACGCCTCCTATTCCCCAACTCAGGCTTTTGAACCAAGTTGCCCGGTTGATCTGCCAAGTTCCCTCCAACAGACGTCCGGAGAGCAACTCACCCGCCGTAGCATAGACAGCGAATTGCGCAAAACCTGCCAGATAAGGATACGCTGTATTGACCTTGGCAAAGCCTCCTGTGACGCAAAAGAGTACCGTGAACACAGCCAACAACCCATAAGCAGCTGCCCACCAAATATCGCTTCGTTTCATATGCATCCCCTAACTTTTGTACCCCAAATATAGCAAAATGGAACCGGCGTTAAAATTCAGCGCCAGTTCCATTTTATGTAGTCTGTATATTATTTGGACAAGCCTTCTGTGTCCCGATGTAAGACCAACGAATCTTTATATACTACCAAAGGATAATGCAGTTTAGCCAATACAGGCGGTACATTTTTCCCGAGTTTTATTTATAGCGCATCAAAATCGATCTTGTTGGTTGATACAGGAAGACTCTGGATCATCTGTACCCGGTTACGCACATTCATTTTGGTATATATGCTGTGGAAATGTTTTTTTACCGTATGGATACTGATATTCATTTTTTGAGCGATATCTTCATTGGACAGCCCGTGTACGGCCAAATCTAACATTTCCCCTTCTCGACTGGTCAAGCCGTACTGGCTGCACAACTTTTCATGATATCCTTTTGCGTAAAAATAGCGGGTGTCTCCCTTTTTTGCTTCATATACTAAACGGTATGCAAAGTGCTTGTGCAACTGCTCCAATACAAACATATCCCGTTCGCTAAACGGAGGCTTATCAGCTTGCCGGTACAATTTCAATAAGCCGACCGGTTCTTCTCGAAAGGAGATGGAAAGGCCGACGGAATATGCCAAGTGATTGGGCAGATAGAAGTTCCGGTAGATTCCGCTGCTATTCACCTGTTCATCCGAAGATGCCATAGATTCCCGAAAAGCACCGCCTTTACAGGTATACAGCGCCCAGCGAAAAGCATCTGAATTCAGGCTTTCCTGCATCCAGACATCGACAGCCTGCTGAGGCAGATGAAAAGCCGCTGGGGCCTGAAA